>ERZ724517.1944-NODE-1944-length-11134-cov-4.436140_pt1 | contig 11134 bp, 10 predicted proteins | sample MGYA00376050_ERZ724517 | MGnify/ENA primary metagenome ERZ724517 (study PRJEB28724, sample SAMN07190886) | activated sludge metagenome | isolation source: activated sludge of sewage treatment plant in Hong Hong | place: USA: Christiansburg, Virginia | collected... | reverse complement strand
TGGGTTTGCGATTCGTGCAAGACGGAAATGTTCAGGTGCAAACGACGGGATGCCGGTAAAACGCAACTCTTCGCCTTCGGTGAAAGTTTCACCCAAACGGATGGTGCCGTGATTGGGAATACCGATGATGTCGCCCGGATAAGCCTCATCCGTCGTGCTGCGGTCACGCGCCATGAAGGTAATGGCGTTATTGACGGCAACCATTTTCTCGCCCTGCTTGAGTTTCATGCCGCGCTCGAAACGACCAGAGCAAACGCGCACGAAGGCAATGCGGTCGCGGTGCTTGGGGTCCATGTTGGCTTGAATCTTGAACACGAAACCCGAGAATTTAGGCTCGCTGGGCTGCACTTCACGAGTCACCGCCGGCCGCGCGATAGGCGCCGGAGAAAGATCAACCACCGCATCGAGCAAACTCTGAACACCAAAGTTATTCACCGCCGAACCAAAAAATACCGGTGACTGCTTGCCCGACAAATAAGCCTCGGCATCGAAGGCATGCGATGCGCCACGCACCAGTTCGATGTCGGTGCGCAATTCATCGGCCTGAGTACCGATCAATTCGTCCAGGCGCGGGTTGTCCAGGCCCTTGATGATCTCGGCTGTGCCCTTCTCGGCCTGCGGATCAAAGAAAGCAATCGCGTCGTCGTAAAGGTGATAAACACCGCGGAAGCGCTTGCCCATGCCGATTGGCCAAGTCATCGGCGCACACTGAATGCCGAGCACCGACTCGATTTCATCGAGTAGATCAATCGGCTCCTTGCCTTCGCGGTCCAGCTTGTTGATGAAGGTGATGATCGGCGTGTCGCGCATACGGCAGACGTTGAGCAGCTTGATGGTTTGCGCTTCAACCCCATTCACCGAGTCGATCACCATCACCGCCGAGTCGACAGCGGTCAGCGTGCGATAGGTGTCTTCGGAAAAGTCTTCGTGGCCCGGCGTGTCGAGCAGATTGATCATGCACTCGCGGTAGGGGAACTGCATGACCGACGAGGTCACCGAAATACCGCGCTGTTTTTCCAGCTCCATCCAGTCAGAAGTCGCGTGGCGCGAGGCCTTGCGTGCTCTTACCTCGCCTGCCACCTGAATGGCGCCACCGAACCAGAGCAGTTTTTCAGTCAGCGTGGTTTTACCCGCATCGGGGTGGGAGATGATGGCAAAAGTTCTTCTTCGCCTTATCTGCTCTGCGATTGAACCGTCTGCCATCAGAACTCTTTCCCCGTTATGTACACAGCTATGTACGCATTCCCTAATGTGCTCATAGCTCGTGCCACATCAGTCTCTTTGTCGCCCTTGGCAGCCGGTCAGTGCTGCCCACGATTATATTTTAGCACTCAAACGCTCTTGAGAGCGCCTTATATCCATTAGAATGCTCGTGAGAGCGTTTATGCTGGGTCGTTGCCCGCCAAGCATGGTATCTGTTGGAGACGTGCCAATTTTACATCGGTGAACCATGACTGCCCGGAACAAGCTGCTGGCTGCGCCGCCTTATCCCGTCGAACAGACGCTCAAGCGCCTGGGCGCGAACCTCCGCACGGCACGCCTGCGCCGAAACCTCACCATCGAAGATATAGCGGAGAAGATCGGCACAGGGGTTCGTGCGGTTGCCGATGCCGAACACGGCAAGGCCTCGACGGGGATGGCTGTCTATGCGGCGATGCTGTGGGCGCTCGATCTCCTGGGCCACATGGACGACGTTGCCGCACCGGAAAAAGACGAGGAAGGCCAAGCCCTCGCCTTGTCCCGCGAACGCGCCCGCGCGCGGCCTGACCGCAGCTTGGATAACGACTTCTAAGGCTGCTGCCTAGCTGCCGAGCAGGCCCGGATACTTCTTGGCGCGTAAATCCTCAAGCGCTTTTTCCGTGAGCTTCCACGGATCGCCCTTGATGCGCGCGATCACCTCCCGCCAGACGCGCTCAAACGCAAGCACCGCATCGGCATCATTGAAGCGCACACCCGCTGGCAGAAGCGGAGCAATGTCTTCGATGAGGCTGCGCGTGAGCTTCTCCAGCATCCGTTGCTCCGCGTGGGCGCGTGTGATCGTGTTGCCTTCTTCTTTGAGATAGTGATCGAAGCAGGCTACGACCTTCTCGGGATCGAGACCGAGCTGTTCAAGGCCATGGTGCAGGTCGAAAAGGTCGCGATTCTTGCGCCGTTGAAGAAGCGCCCGGAGCTTCGTCCCGAACAATTCCTCGGGCGCAAACGTTGCGATCTCTGCCGTGCCCTGATGCCAGTCACTTTGAACCGCAAAGGGAACCCGCGTCAGACCGTAGAGGTTGGTGTGTTCGCGCGTGTTGATTTCGACCTTGAGATTGAGAACCTCACCGGCATCGACTTCAGGGCTGAATCTGAATATCAGGTGCATCGAATGTCCGGCTTGGGTGCGTTTGGGCTTTCCGAGCCATGAGAGGGCATCGCGGATCGCATCGACCGTCTCCCCGATGGGCTCGGCCTTTGTCTGAACGAGGTCGATGTCTTCGGAGTAGCGCAACGGCTGCTTGAAGAGGAGCTTGTTGATCGCTGTGCCGCCGCGAAAGGCAATCTTGCCCTTCAAGGCCGGTGACGTGAACAGGTCGCAGAGCGCCCTTGAAATGATCAGGTCCTGTTCGACCTGACGAAGGTCAGCCCACGGGGCGTGGCTCGCCCATGCCTGTATGAAAGCGAGCGGGATCAAAAGTCCACCTCCACCTGCTCATTGAGGATGAGCTTCCATCGTTGGTCACGGTCGTACTGACCGGCGAGCGATTCAATCAGGGGTTTGACCGATGGATCGAGTGGCACGGCGGTCTTGGCCTTTTTCGCGAAGGTCTCCAAGGCGCTGGCCTGGCGCGTATGGTGGGTACGTTCAAGAAGGTAGCCCAAACGCCGAATGCACGAGTTTTCGTAGGCGGCAGCAAGCTTCGCCAGCTTGCGCGCATCGGCCTTGCCGCCGATGTCCTTGATCACCTGAGCGACCCCGTTGATCCCTGCGGCTTTGTGGAAGTAGCGCGCGCAGTCCAGTAGCGTCAGCTCGACACCGGAGACTTTTGCGAACCCGGCGCTGGTCTTGATCTGATCAAGATCGGCATGCCGGTTGACTTTGCCGAAGGTGTTCGGGGCCTGATAGAGAAACTGAACGCGGTGTCGTCCAAGCTCGATGTCGCGTAGCTGTTTGGGAACGATCACCTGGAAGACCATTGCGGCCTGATGGGATGATCCGTGAAAGGCAGCGGCGCGTAGCATGGACACCCGGTATTCGAGACCGAGGTAGGTCATCAGCGGCTCGATCCACTGCGCAGGATCGGGCGCTCCTGCGAGCTGATCCTCGGGACGAAGGATGAGATAAAAGCCCTTGCGCGGACTGGCGAGCCGATGCTTTTTGGTCAGACGCGTGAGGGCCGCCGTGAGCGCGTCAGGCTTGAGGTCGAGGGCACTCTGTGCCTCCTCCCGCGAGAAGGTGGCACGGCCCTGAATCAGGCGGTTATCTACGAATCGGTCAAGTGAAGACATCCCCATAATGTACGCGAAAACCGACAAAACGGCAAGGTTTGTGCGTATGAGTTGGGGTTCAAGGCCGGTCCTGAGCCCTCGAAGAAGCGGGGTGATTTCTAACTTTCGCGTGTCTCAGATACGGGAAAGTCAGAAAGTTGGCCGGTCGCCCGGCCCCAAAACGTACGCCATAGGCGACAAATCATCGGGCCTTCTGCGTATGACCTGGGATGGGTCGCCAAGCACAAAAACCTAGAAACGGTAAGGCCGTGACTTCGGGTGTGATCATGCTGATGATCAGCGGCCACGCTCCGGCCCATCCGGCGACGGCAATTCCGGAGGCCTTGCCCGATCCAGCCCGACTGTCCCTGAGTCCCCCTCCCGTTCGCTGTCTGGTTTCGCCGCACGTTTGAACGCGGACATCAGATCGGGCATTTCTTCCGGCTGCTGTTGCTTCGCCCTCTCGAACGACGTGAGCAGGTCCGGGATCGGCGTCTCGACTGTTCGGCTGTGATCGACGAGTTCTGCGAGCGATGGCATGGCATCGCCGCCGTCGCGGCTGCGGACACGTTGCACCGTGCGCTGATCACGCATGAAGGCGGCAAGCTCGCGCTTGTCAATCTTCTCAAGCGCCGCTTGCTTGCGTGACACCTCCTGCGTCTGGAGCTTGAGCCGGGTATCGAGCGCCTTCGCTTCAATGGCCTGCTGTGTTTTCAGCGTCTGCAAAGCCTCGCCGTAGGCGCTCAACCGCTTCGCGTCATCGCGGCGGTGAAGGATTTTCCGGATGTACTCGATGCCGCTCACGCGCCCGAGGAATGCGGCCAGGCCCGTCGGGCGGTTGATATACCGCGCGAGGCGTATTTCGTTCACCGTTTTTAGATAGTTAGCGCGCAAGGTATCGCGGCGCGCCCGTTGCTCGTGCTGCTGGGTCAAGCGCTGTTGTTGCTGACGCTCGGCCAGAAGAGAACGCTCCCGCTCGATGGCAACGCGCCGCTCCTGCTGGCTGTGTTTCAAGGCCGCAAGCCCGTCCGCATACTGATCTTCGCGCAGCGAGCGCTCGATCAGCTTGCGGTGTTCTGCAACAAGCTTTTCCGCCTCCTCGACGCTCGGCAGTGAGCCTGCCGGGTAGTCCCGTTCGAGGAAGGCCCGGATGTCCGCTGTGCGGACAGACTTGTCGTCGATCAGCTTTGGTAGCGCGTTGACGTTGCCGTAGAAGTCCACAACCAGATACGGGCGCTTGCCGGTGGCGAGCACGTAGCCCCGCTCCGCGAGGGCCTGCACGAATGATCGCGCGTCATCGCTGTGCTGCCAGGCTTCCGTAACCTGCCGCATGTGATCGGCTTTCGAGAGGCCGGTCTGCTGCTTTTGCACCTGCTCGTAGAGCGAGACCTGTCCGACTTGCCGGGACTTCTCGTAGCCTTCCGGCAGGTCAAGATGGTGATCGCGGGCGAAGCTTCGCGTGACACGCATCAGCTTGTCACGGTCGAAGGCAAGGTGGACGGCGCGCTGCTGGTCGGCGTCGATCCGCGACCAGACCACATGGCAATGCTCGCGCCCCTCCTTGATGTGGAACACAACAGCGCGCGGCTGCTCTTTGAGGCCAAGCATCTCCTCGGCGCGGGCGATGTAGTCCATGTACTGGTCGCGCGTGAGCGGACCTTGCGCCGGATCGGGATTGATCGAGAGGCTGTACAGGTACTTCTCGCAGCGGGTGAGCGCGTCGGCCTGTACTTCCCATTCCTTGAACGCGCCGTGCAGGTCGTCCGCGATGGCTCCCCGCAAGTGAGCCACTTCGGCAATCTCGTTGTCGTAGGCATTCAGCAGGTGTGTCGCGAGGTCCTGTCCGCCGCCGCGCTGCGAGGCAAAGGGAATCATGGCTCCCTCCGCAAGACATGCATGACGACCGACCGGATCACCGCGAGGTCATCGCGGCATTGCAGTACCGCCGCCTGCGTTAACGGATTCCCTGTGGGGGCAGCGCTGAGGTGGGTGCTGATCCGGGCAGCCTGCGACAACAGCATCGCGAGCATCTGCTGATCGAGCGATGTGACTCGACGCGTGTGCGGTGCGGCCTGGCCGAAGACGGCGGCGTTGATGAAGGCATTGACCGACATCAAACTACCTATCCACGCACGACCTGAGCGAACGATTTCGCTGCACGAGCCGGACACTGTTCCGCCGCATGAAACGCGCGCGTAACCCGTTCCCTCCGCCCTGCATGCGACACGTTGGAAGCTGCAACCTTTGGGACAGCGAAGAGGTGGCTGCATGGGAGCAACGCGAGCGTGCATACGCGCTTATGCAGAACGACCTTGCGGAAGCGCCCCCCATGGCATCGTTAGCCAGTAGCGATCAGCACCCCGAATCGAACAGCAAAGGAATCGGACATGAGCCGCGCGTTGCGAAAGCCAGATTGACGGCGTAGCAGCCGCCTTCAAGCCTTGCACCGGAACTTGTTGCGTTCGCAGAAACGCAGTGGCGCGAGCAAGGCTTCGCGGACATTTGAGACCTATCTCAACTATGTTCTGAACACGGCCCTGTTCAATGAGATGGAGGCGGACCCGCCGCCACCCATGGTGGCGGCTTTCGATGAGCCCGACAATGACATCCCGTTCGACGCAGTACTGTTGCCGACACCACGCCGCGAGACCAAACCGTCACGCAGGTGAAGGGGACGCAAGCCCGGCAAGCCGCGCGGCCCAGGCCGTGTAGGCCTTCGCCTGCTCCGGCAGGTAGTCGTAGTGGTCATAGACCTGCCACGCGCCGGGCATCCGGTGACCGAGCATGATCTCTGCGATATGAGGCTCTGTCAGCGTTGAGAAGTTCGTCCGCGCCGTCCGCCGCAGGTCATGGACAGACCAGTGCTCCATCTCAAACCGCTCGTTTCGGCGCAGCCACTGCATGACGTTGTAGGGCAGCGCAAGAGGCGCGCTCGTACCCATCGGCTCGTCGCTGCCCGTGTTGGTGAACAGGTAAAGGCTGCCGTTGCTGAGGGCCACTGCCTCTTGGATCAGAGGGGCGATCTCCGGCGTGATGGGGCGCAAGAGGGGCTTGCCGGTGGCATGCCCGAGCTTGTGATTGCCAGCAGGCACCGTCCAGAGGTGCTTCTCGAAGTCGAAATGGATCTTCTCGGCAAGGCGCAGCTCACCGTTGCGGCAGCCATACATCAGGCACAGCTTCAGGAAAACCTTGTTCTTGGCCGCCATGCGCGAGAGATCGATCGCCCGCCAGACACGCGTAATCTCCTCGGCGGAGAGCGTGCGCGATCCCGGCATTTTTTTGATCTGGAGGTCTTCCTTGGCGTTGATCCCGGCGAGCGGGCTCGCGGGGATCAGTTGACGCCGGACAGCCCATTTGAGCATCTGCTTTGCGTTGATCAGGATGCGCTCGGCGATGCCGGGCCGAAGGGCAGCGTGCTTTTCAAGAAGGTTGAGCCACTCATGCAGGCTCACCTTCTCGGCGGGCAGCTTGCCGATCACCGGGAAGACATGAATCTCGAAGCTCCGCAGGATGTCGTGGTGGCCCTTTTTGTTCTTCTGGCAGTAGGCCTCGTACCACTGACGGAATAGCGTCTCGATTGAATCGGCCTTGAAGATGGTCTGCTTCTCAAGAAGGCGAACTACCTGTGGGTCGTGGCCCTGCTCACGCTGCGCGCGCAGGCGCTGCGCCTCGCTCCGTGCCTCCTTGAGCGACATCAGCGGATAGCTGCCGAGGTCTAGGCGCTTGGGCTTCCCCTGATAGCGGTAGCGAAGCTGAAAAGTTATCTTGCCCTTGGGCGTGATGCGCACGCCCAAACCCTCGCGGTCGCCACGCTCTTCGAGCGCTGCGCGCTCCTTCCCGTTGTTGGCTTTAAGCCATGTGTCCGTAATCGCCATACGCACCCCGTCTGTACATAGCGCGAGAGCGGGGCGTGCCATGCGGCTTTATGTACGCGGCTATGTACACAAACCCGCCGTCTCGACCTGTCTCGACATGACAGGAGTTGAACACGGCGCACACACCTCTTTCCTCGCGCACACCACGCGAAAGGGTCAGCCATGTCGCAGCTTGACCCCGCCTGACTCAGAGGCTGTTGTGGGGGTGGGAAATGATGGCAAAAGTACGGCGGCGGGCGATTTCGTTGTCGAGGGCGGTCACGGCAGGCAGTAGAAAGGCGAAAAGTCCGCAATTATACCGTTGCCGCAGTGCAACAACGGCAGCTTACGCAGCCGGCAGCGTTTCCCGGTACAAAGCGCGGCTGGCGTAAGCCAGCCAAGGCAAGGTCAGTGGTAGCAAAGGCAGCAAGAAGACACTACCAATAATTGCGGTCGACAGCAAAAATGCCCACAAAATGGCCAGCGGAAAGTTGCCAAGAACAATACGCACGCTCCCGACAATCGCCCCGACCAGCCCGACCCGGCGCTCACAAAGCAAGGGGACGGAAAAAGCTGAAATACAAAACAACAACAGCGCCACGACAAGGCCGGAAACGCCCGCCCACCTGACAAACGCAGCCACATTTGCATTCGCTGGCAGCAAATCAGTCAGCCAGACCGGGGTTCCGCCCACCATGTAGGCATAGAGAATGGCGGCATCCGTAACAAAAATCATGAACAGCAACCCGCAGACCAGCGCCAGCGCCCACAGTGCGCGATCAGCCGAGCGGAAACCCGCGATTATCGCCCCCGCCCCCGGCGCGCTACCGGCCTCAAGTGCCTGGGCAATACCGAAGAACCCCGCCAGAATCGCCGGCCCGACCAACATGAAGGCGCCAGCGGCAGCCAGGACAAACGGCGCCCAGCCTTGCGCCAGCAAGCCCCCCATGATCAGTACGCCGCCGACCACAAACACCAGGGCATAGGCGATGCTGATCCTGCGCGTTGCACTGGCGATACGCCAACCCTCAGCCAAGGCACGGCGGAGCATGGCGAGCGTAATCGGCTGTATGGTCATGGCAAAAACCTGTAGAAAAAGGGGAATTGCCCAGCCTAGCCCAAGCGATGCGCGCTGACTGCGATTCAGATCAAAAAAACGGGAGCAAGCTTATCCCGCATAAATCACGGCATCACCGCTCTCGCCTGCAAAGCTTTCTTGCCTGGCAGCTGCACATTAATCAGCAACTTGGCCCCGCTTGGCGCGTTACCCGCCGCTTGCAGCAGATTTTTGCCGGCCGGCTTGAGGTCAATGTCGCTTTTTGCAGTACCTGCCAGCACCGTCAGTTTGCCGCTGGCACCCGAAGTATCGACTGGTGCGCCGTGATTGCTGACATAAACCGTCAGCTTGCCATCCTTGGCGACGATCTCGAACTGCGCTTCGCCGGCCTCGGCATGCACACCGCCGTTTTGTGGCTGGCCGTGCTCGGCATGCGCCAGAGCGTGCGTGGCGGGAACGGTCAGGGCAAATAAGAGGGATGTTGCGGTCAACAGCGTTTTAAAGCTCATTTTTATCTCCTTGAAAAATTAAAGTGCTTCCTTGCTGTCTTGCGCCGCCAGACGTTCAGCAGCTGAACGACCGAACAGCCAGAACAGCGCCGGGGTAATGAAGGTATCCAGCAAGGTTGAACTGATCAGGCCGGAAAAAATCACCACAGCGACCGGATGCAGGATTTCGGTGCCCGGCTGCTCAGCCTCGAAGAGCAGCGGTGCCAGCGCGAAAGCCGCAACCAGCGCGGTCATCAATACCGGTGTCAGGCGCTCGAGCGAGCCGCGAATAATCAGTGCCGGACCGAACACCTCACCTTCGAAGCGCATCAGGTTGAGGTAATGGCTGACTTTCAGGATGCCGTTGCGCGTCGCAATACCAGCCAGCGTGATGAAGCCGATCAGCGCGGCAACCGACAACGGCTGGCCGGACAGCCACAGGCCAAGCACGCTGCCAACCAGCGCCAGTGGCACATTGGCCATGATCAGCCCGGCGAGCAGCGCCGACTGATAGCGACTGAACAACACCATGAAGATCAGCACGGTCGACCCGAGGGCGAGCAGCGAAATCAGCTTGGCCGCTTCTTCCTGGGCCTGAAACTGACCGCCGAGGGTGATGAAATAACCTTCCGGCAAGGGGAAATCGCTTACCGCAGCGCGCAGCTCGGCAACCACCTCGGACAGCGCCCGGCCCTGCGCATTGGCCGAGATAACGATGCGCCGCCGGCCCTCATCACGGGTGATCTGGTTCGGCCCGTCGGCATCCTCGATGCTGGCCAGTTTGGACAAGGGAATACGCCCGCCCGGTGTCTCGACCAGCAGGTTTTTCAGGCCTTCGAGCGAACGCGCCGACTCCGGCAAACGGACGACCAGATCGAAGCGCCGGTTACCCTCGACGATCTGCGTCACCTTCTCGCCATCAACCAGCGTCTGCAGCGTGCGCGTCAATTGCGCTGTCGAAATGCCGTAGCGCGCCGCCGCCTCGAAATCGACTCGTACCTTGATCTGCGGCGCCAACACCTGTTTTTCGATTTCCAGATCGGCCATGCCGGGAATCTTCGCCAACCGCTCGCGCAACAGGCCAGCCTGGGCGCGCAGGGTGTCGAGATCTTCACCGAACAGCTTGATGGCGATCTGCGCCCGCACGCCGGACAGCATGTGGTCGATACGGTGCGCAATCGGCTGGCCAAGACTGAGGCTGGCCGGCAGGTCCTTCAGCCGCTGGCGAATATCGGCGTAGATCGTTTCCTTCGCTCGGCCGCCCGGCTTGAGGCGGATTTCCAGCTCGGTGACGTGCACGCCTTCAGCATGTTCGTCGAGCTCGGCGCGACCGGTACGGCGCCCGATGTGTTCGATTTCCGGCAGGCTGCGCAAGGCTGCTTCGGCCGAGGTGGCAATGCGCACCGACTCGGACAGCGTCGCCCCCGGATTGAGGCGCAGGCCGAGCGTGATCGACCCTTCGTTGAACGGCGGCAGAAAAGTCGTCGGGAAAAAAGGCACGGCCAGTATCGCCAGCACGACCGCGCCGCCGGCCAGTGCAATCGGCCAGCGCGGCGCGAGCAATACCTTTTCCAGCGCCTGGCGGTAATGTGCCTTGAGCCAGATGACCAGTCGCGTTTCGCCATGATCATGAACAACCAGCGCCGGCAGCAGATAGGACGAGAGAACCGGCGTGACGACGACCGAAACCAGCAGCGAAGCCAGAATCGAAACGATGTAAGCAACACCGAGCGGCACGAATAGCCGCCCTTCGATGCCGGGCAGCGCGAACAGCGGGACAAAGACCAGCGCAATGATCAGGGTCGCATAGACTATCGCCGTACGCACCTCCAGCGAGGCGGCAATCACCGTCCTGAAGATCGAATACGGCTCGCCCCTGGCAGCTTTCTCACGCAATCGGCGCAGGATGTTCTCGACATCGACCACCGCATCGTCAACCAACTCGCCAATCGCAATCGCCAACCCGCCCAGCGTCATCGTGTTGATCGACAACCCCAGCCACTTGAAGACCAGTATTGCGATCAGGATCGAGAGCGGGATGGCAGTCAGCGAAATCAGCATGGTGCGCAGGTTGCCGAGGAAAAAGAACAGCACAGCGGCCACCAGACAGCCAGCCATCAGCAGCTTGAGTTGCAGGTTGCCGATCGACGACTCAATGAAATCAGCCTGGCGGAAAATCACCTGCGGCGCCGTCATGCCCTGTGGCACGCTGCCTTTGAGGTCTACCAGCGCCGCTTCGATGCGTTTGGTCAGGTCGACCGTGTCAGCTG
>ERZ724517.1937-NODE-1937-length-11153-cov-3.694720_pt1 | contig 11153 bp, 7 predicted proteins | sample MGYA00376050_ERZ724517 | MGnify/ENA primary metagenome ERZ724517 (study PRJEB28724, sample SAMN07190886) | activated sludge metagenome | isolation source: activated sludge of sewage treatment plant in Hong Hong | place: USA: Christiansburg, Virginia | collected... | reverse complement strand
TGCCGAGGACGATGGCTCCACCTGCGGCACCTGCAATGATCAGCCAGGTCTTCTTAGAGATCGGCTGCCGCTCAGGCTTGGCCACATGACCTTTCGGCGGTGGTTCGGACGCGACTTCCACCGGGTAGGTTTCCAGCGTCGCAATCTGAACTTTGGGTGCAGCCTGCTTTTCCAGCGTCGCGACCGTTTCTTCCACCTCAGCTCGGTTGGCCGCCGTCGGCGCATCGCTCAGGTAGCGTTTGTAGTACGTCAGCGCCTGGTCGCTTCGCCCTGCCTTGTTGTGGGACTGCGCGATGTTAAAGAGGAACACCGGCTGCGGCAGCGATTTGTAGCAGAGCTCAAACTGTTCGATCGCCAAGTCCCACTCACCTTTTTTGTAGTGAGAGGTGCCTTGTTCATAAGCCTTTTTGGCGGTTGCTTTGGCTGCTGCCGTTGGTGGCTCTGCGGCCATCGCTACTGGAGATGCAAGCCCTATGCATCCCCACAGCAGGAGCGAGCGGGCGATAACTTTTTCCACAGCTTATCGTACCATGCATAGTCGGCAATCTGGTAGGAGCAAGGCCGTGAACTTTGGCGCAAACGGCAATGTTCCAGAAGCAGAGTCCGGCACAGAGGCCGGTGCCATCGCCGATGTGGTGGTCCTATTTGTGGTTGCGCTGGTCTTGCTGGTGGTGATGGGGGCGGCGATGGGCCCGGCTGGGCTGGGGGTGAGCAGCGGCCGGAAATGGGGAGCTCTTTGCGGGATTGGTCTGCCGGAGGTCGTGGGCCTGCTGATCCCGGCGCTGGGGTTTCTGTGGCGAAAGGGGCAGCTTCGCTTGTTAAGGCGGTTGCTCTTGCCGAGGGACCGCACTCATCTGCTGCTGCGTCTGTGCGCCGGTGTGTTGCTGGGCTTGGGGCTGTTCTACTTTTTGGCGGCATGGATTGAGCCGCTGTACGAACGGGTGGTGCGGATCTCTCCTGCCGAGCAGCGGGCGCTGCAGCGGATGATTGCTCCGCCTTCTGGGCTGCGGCCGTTGTGGCTTGATCTATTGACCTTTGCGTTGATTCCAGCGGTCTGTGAGGAGGTGCTGTTCCGGGGGGCTATTCTGGGGGCTCTGATTCCATCGCTCGGCGAGCAACCGGCAAGGGCGTGGCGTCATCTGCTACCGATGGTGCTGCTGAGTGGCTTGTTGTTCGGAATGATCCATTTGTCGTGGGGGCGGATGGTTCCGACGATGCTACTGGGGACGTCGTTCGCGGTGGCGATCCTGCGAGGTGGCTCATTGTGGACAGCGATGGCCATGCACGCGGTCAACAACGCGCTGGTGGTGGTGATGGTGAGGCACGGTCATCTGTCTTTTTTGACGATCGGTGGGTCGATCAAGCTCGGACTGTTGCCGTTGGCGCTTGTCGTGACAGTAGCAGGCTGGGTTTTGCTGGGGAGTCATTGCCCTGCACACGAAAGCGAGCGCGATGCTTGACACTGGCGGTCGCTGCCGATTTGCTTGTGAGTAGTGGTCGATTTGTTTCTGCGACGATGCACGATGGGTAGCTGCGCGGTGCTGTGCCTCCTGGGGCTCAGTGCGGTACCTCGGCATGTCGTTGCCCAAAAGCCGATTGTTTCGACGACGACATCGCTTTGGGTGGCACCGGTGACGGCTCCGCTGTCGCTGCCGGGAATTGGCAAGGAGCTGCAGCGGGCGATGTTGGTGGCGCTCAAGGAGGCGAACATCTCGGCACAGCCCGGTAAGGCGGACAGTGAGGGATCGCTCGGGGCCAAGCTGGAGGAGGTCGGCTCGGGTCGGCTGCGGCTCTCGCTCAGCTACCGTGGGGCCAGTTGGCACGCGGTCGGTGATCTCGAGCACCTAGACGACTTGGTCTACGCCTTGGTTGCGGAGCTGCGGCCCAAGCTGCTCTCCGTGGCAGAACCCCAGACCCCAGCGGCAGGGACTGGCCCGACCGGGAGCGTCAGTGCGACCCACTCGCCAAATGCCTCGAAGCTGGCCGCGCTATCTGGCGTCGGCGGATCTTCGCTGACCTCGACCACGAATGTCTCGGTGTCCGGTGCGCTGCGCGTTTCAGCCTCAACCGGTGCGGGCTCACGGCGTGGCGATCTCGCGCTTTTGGTTCCCGAATCGCCGAAGCGTGAGCACGGACTGGTCAAGCGAGAGCCGCCCAGCCCCGCAGGAACCGCTGCGCTTCCACCTCCGCCATCGCTGCCACCACCACCTGCTGTGGGGGTGACCACGCCGAACCCGACGAAGGACGCCGAACAGAAGCCGCGTCAAAGGCCACGCGTTGCCATCGGACTGATGGGAGAACCTGCCACTGCGCTACCCCCCGGTTACTTCGGGTTGGGGATCGTGGGCCAGCAAGCGATGATGTCGTTTCTCCAGCAGCGTCTTGCTGTCCCCGTGGTGGCGACTCGGCTGTACAGCCTGGTGGGTGGTTTTGAGGCACTGGAGCAGTCGCTACGGGTGAGCGCTCACCATACGCTGATGGCTCGACTCGATGCCTTGGCGGTCACCGGTGGGGTCTTGAGCGGGCGAATCCACCTGGTTTTGCTACAGGACGGAAAGTTACTTTATGATCGTAGCGTGGCGTTGCCACCGATGGTCACGAGCGCTACGGATACGCCGAGTGTCCTGTTTGGTCGGGCGATGACCGCTGCACTGGAGACGCTTTCCGGTGAGCTTTCGAGCCGCCTGCCACCGCAATAGCGCGAACGAGCAGATTCGTACGCACCTGCGCTCACCCGGGGCCGTCCTCCGTCCGGGCAGGAGGCACACTACGCGGACGATTGACGCTAACTAGGCTTTTGTCATACGATAACCTTCGCAAAAAGGTGTCCTCATTGAGAGCCTTAGTGGATCACCAGTAGGACGCTGAGGAGCGCGCGTGGCACTACCGCAGCCTTTTGGAAAATACCTGCTCCTCGAGCGAATCTCTGTCGGCGGCATGGCCGAGGTCTTCAAAGCGAAGACCTTCGGTGTCGAGGGATTCGAGAAGATCATCGCCATCAAGAAGATCCTTCCGGCGATGGCGGAAGATGCTGACTTCATCCAGATGTTCATTGACGAGGCCAAGATCGCTGGCCAACTCAATCATGCGAACATCTGTCAGATCTTCGAGCTGGGTAAGATCGACGACAGTCACTTCATCGCGATGGAGTACATCTGGGGCAAAGATCTGCTCCAGATTCAGAACCGCTTCCGTCGCTTGAAGAAGCACATGCCGGTGCAGATGGCGGCGTTTGTCATGGGCAAGGTCTGTGAAGGCCTCGACTATGCACACCGCAAAAAGGACGCGACCGGCAAGCCGCTCAACATCATCCACCGTGACGTGTCGCCTCAAAACGTGATCACCAGCTACGACGGCGAGGTCAAGGTCATCGACTTTGGTATCGCCAAGGCGGCGTCGCGCTCGTCGAAGACGCAGGCGGGTGTGCTCAAGGGCAAGTTTGGGTACATGAGCCCGGAGCAGGTTGGTGGCAAGCCGCTCGATCAGCGTACCGATATCTTTGCCGTTGGAACCATCCTCTACGAACTGCTCACCAGCGAGCGGCTGTTCATGGGGGAGAGTGACTTTGCGACGCTCGAGAAGATTCGTAGCGCCACGGTGCCGCCGCCTTCCACGATCAACAAAGAGGTTCCGCCCGAGCTCGACCGGATCATCATGAAGTCGCTGGCCAGGGACACCGCTGATCTCTACCACTGGGGGAGCGAGATGCATGACGACCTCGCTGACTTCGCGGCGCAGTTTGAGCCGGTCTATAACGCCAAAGCGCTCGCCACCTGGATGCGCGACGCCTTCTCTCCAGAAATGAAGAAGGAGTCGGCGGTTCTCGAAAGTCAGCGCAAGATCGGCAAAGAGGCGATGACCCAGGGCGGTCAGTCGAAGGGGGGCGCTCCTCCATCGGCCCGGCTGCGGTCACCGACGCTGGCACCGACCTCTTCGGCCCCCCGGGCTGCGCCGAGTGAGTCTCCCGAGCCCACGTCGGCACTATCCGAACATGAGATCGAACCGATCGCGGAAGGCGAGGGTCATGGCGAGGGCGATCTGCTGAACCAGGCGACCGCGATCGTCATGCCCGACCAGATGCCGGGGGCGGAAGGCGATCTGCCGAATCAGTCAACGGCGATCTTCGATAGCGCCAAGCATGGCGGTGAAGAAGAAGGGGACATCAAAGCGCAGTCGACTGCGATCTTTAACCCCAACGAGCATCCTGGTGGGCCGCAGGCTGCACAGCAGTCACAGCAGCAGCCGCAGCAGCAAATGCAGCAGCAAATGCAGCAGCCGATGATGGATCCGTATGGCGGCATGAATCAGGGCTATCCAGCCAACCAGAGCATGGTCGGTCCGATGGGAGCCTTTCCATCGGCGTATGGCTCAGCGGTGATGCCTGCGATGGCGATGCCGTTTGGCACCGGATCGATGTCGGCACTCCAGCCCGGCGCGATGGTGATGCTCCCGAACGGGACCGTCATTCCTGCGGCAGCGGTTCAGCAGCAAGCGCCTCCGCCACCACCACCGCAAGTCGCAGAGCCCAAGGGCAGCTCGCTGGTCAAGGATATCTTGGTCGGTATCATCGTCGCGATTGCCGTCGTCGGCTTGGTCCTTGGTGCTAAGTTCGCGATGCAGCCTGGCAAGGGGACGGTGGTGGTGACGGTGTTCCCATCGCGTCAAGCTACTGTCTACGTCGATGGTCGCGAGGCGGGTCGGATCGAGCAGGGCGGGGCGCTCCTTCTGCGAGACATTCAGCGTGGTCAACACCAGTTGCTGGTGCGTGCCGAAGAGGGTGAAACCCAGCAACTGATTGATGTGATCGCGGGTGACACGGTGCAGGTGCCGATCCAGCTCGGTGCGGGCAGCGCCAGCGCGCAGAACGGTGGCCAGGGCAATGGTGTCATTCGTTTGCGGGTTCCACCGGGCGTGTTCATTTCGGTCAACGGCATCCTCGTCAAAGAGAGCGACATCCTGAAGGGTTACCTGGTTCCCTCGGGCCAGGTGCAAAATGTGTCGGTGAAGAAGGCCGGCAAGCAGCCGGTGAACTTCCAGGTCACGCTCTCGGCAGGTCAGGAATACGATCGAGCGATCGAGATGCAAGAAGGCCGGGGCAAGCTCATCGTGACCACCAAACCCGCCGGGGCCGAGGTGCTGGTAAACGGGCGCTCCTATGGCAAGTCGCCGGTCACGGTCGAGGATCTCGATCCGACCAAGACCGCCAAGGTGGTGCTCAAGAAGCGCGGGCATGGCGCGGTCACCAAGCTGGTGTCGTTTGGTGACTCGTTCGAGCAGAACCTCGATATCGACCTGGGTGGCGGCAGTAGCAGTGGCAGTGGCAGTGGCAGTAAGGACGATGACAAGGGCGCGTCCGCCAGCAGTGGTGCCTCGTCTGGCTCAGGGAGTGGCAGCACGACCACTGCGACCCCAGCCGCAGCGGCGTCATCGAGCAGCGACAAAGAGGGATATCTCATCGCCAACAGTCAGCCGTATGCCAGGGTCTTCGTCGACAACAAGGACACCGGCAAGACCACGCCGATTGCGCCCCGCGATCGCATTCCCCTCAAGGCTGGCAAGCACAGCGTCACCTTCGTCACCAACAGCAAGCGTCTGAGCTTCGATGTGGTGATTCGAGCGGGTGAGGAATACAAGCTGGTCCGCAACCTCAACGAGGACTAGACCCACCAGCCCCGTGCGCGTGGCGTCAGGGCTAGCGTGCGCTCGCCAAGATGAACAGGCCGAGCAGCAGCAGCGTGCTGGTCATCAGGATCGCCAGTTCAATGAAGCCGACACTGAGCCGAAAGCCGGGGAGCTTTTCGCGTAGATGCATCTCGAAGGCGGCAATCAAACCGAGCGGTAGCAGCCACGAAAAGTCAAACGCCAGCGACAGAAACAGCACGCACAAGAGCACACCCAGCAGCATCGCCAGCAGCGTCTTGGCAAGATGTTGTAGCTCGGCCAGTTGGAGCTGCGCATCGTCATCTAGACCTGACTGCGGCCAGCGAATCACCTGAAAGAGCAGCTTGACCGACACGTAGATGCCGGTCAGGTACAGCGTGCCACCGAGGACTCCTGTCTCGACGAGGGCTTGCAGGAAACTGTTGTGAGCGTTGAGGAAGCTGATGCGCTCGTAGTTGGCATAGCCGACTCCGAAGAACGGATAATCGAGGAAGGCGCGGAAGCCGTTTAGGTACGTCATAATCCGCGTCACCGTCGAGTAAGCAGCTTCGGCGTCGTTTCTGGTCGAAATCAGCATCACCGGTGAGGCCAGAACCCCAGCGAGTCCCGCTCCGAGGATGCCGACTCGGAAATAAAAGAAGCAGAGGAGTACCGCGCCCATGGCCACCTGCGCGGCTCGGGATGCGGCGAGCACCACCGCGAACGCGAACAGCGGTAGTCCGAGTAGCCACAGCCACTTGCGAATCGGGCGCTGGGGCCAGGTGGCCAGCCCCAATAAGAGCGCTGCGGCCATCACGAGCGCAAGCGCCAGCGAGTTTGGATCGATCAAATTGCCGGTGTAGTGGATTCGATCGACGACCGTCGCCAACCCCAGTGGTCCGGTGCGTTCGCAGGCCCAGCCGTAGTCGCGCAGGTGCTGCTCATGATTGGGAACGGTGTAGCACTCTGCCGTCGACTGGCAGGGCCGCTTGTCACTGGTCTGTTCGTAGTTTAGCTGCCATGCGAAGCGGAAGTAGTGACACTGCTTGGGTCCAAAGCGCTGCGGAATCGAGACCGCCGCGATGAACAGCATCGCCACCACAATGGTGACCAGGAGCGCACGGATCCGCTGCGTATTGGTCGACAGGAAGCCGAGCACCGACGCAAACGCGAGGTCTTTGGCGTAGTCACCGGTCAGGAAGTTCCACAGCTCATCGGTGCCATCGGACACCACCCGCGACAGCATGGCCCAGAAGAACAGCAGCCACTGGAAGGCAAGAATGCTCGACCAGCGAAGGCTAACCTGCCTGCGGAACATCGCCAATGGCACGGCCACCGCCAGCACTGTGAGCAAAATGCCTTGCGGTCGCAGCGCTAACACATCGTCGCTGAGCAGGTCAAAGCGCAGCAATCGATGGGCAACGATTAGAGCGATGATTGCAAAGGCAGCCACAGCCGCCTGAGGGTGTACGTCGACGGGTCAATCTGTCAAGGGGGGCGAACGTGCCTCAGGACTTGGCCCGCCAAACGACGGGACCGCCGCTTGAACTGGGTCAGCGAGAACGCAGCCCGCCCAAGGAGATCGCGGTTTCCGACAAACACGTTCAGGCTGGCTTGTGGCTTGGCACCGAGGTGGCTCTTATATGGTTCATTTCCGCGTAGCAGATCGAGCGACGAAAATCCGAGCCGTAGGGCTCGTCGGAGCAGTATTAGCAGCAGAATTCTGCCCGGCTCATCATCCAGATGGTCGGGATCGAGCCCGCTTTGATAGCAGTACAAGGCACCTTGATCGGCCAGGCAGTAGTAGGCGGCGATGGGAGTATTCCCTTTCTGTAGCCACGCCACCCAAAGCTTACCGGCGTCGAGGAGGGACTGGGTCGCATCTTGGTGAAAGGACAGGAAGCGACGACGTGCGAACATCCCAACTTGACCGTGAAGAGCTCGGCGTCGCTGGTGAAGCTCTACAAGGATCGCGAAGCCACGGTCGAGCGAAGCCTGGTCCGAGGCAAGATGGAATGTGAAGCCTTCCTCAAGTCCGTGGCGTTCGGCTTTGCGCAGCCGGTGGCGATGGTTGCGCGCTACTTGCTTGAGGTAGCTCTCAAAACGGTGCTTCGCGTACGCTTCGCTGCCCCAGGGGTGTTGGGTATCTTCGTCGAAGGAGATCCGCCAGCATGCCGCACCACTGTGGGTATCGATTGGATGACCGCGTCGGGTAAGCTCCTGAATGAGTGCATGCAGCGTTGCATCATGGGGATCCTGCGCATCGAGGAGCAATAGCTCCCATCCTTGCGTCGTGCCTTGGCCGCGTGGATTCCGGCCTCGACCCGACAGTGAATCGGCAAACTCGCCAGCAATTTGCAGATCATGTCCGCGCTTCGATAGCAGCCCCAGGTATTCCGAACAGACCTCGCCACTCGCCAGTGGCCTGAGCACTCTGCCCAGCGCGGTCAATCGACGGTAACAGGGCAGAAGTCCGAGCAGTTCCTCCCCGTCAAAACACGCCAGGATGTGAAGTTGCCGATCTTGCAAACGGCCGTAGTGTCGCCACCAGGCGACCTGCCAGTCCCAACTGCGGAAAGGCTGCCCCGCTGCGAGTCGGTTCCAGGCTGGCCGCAACTCCGACAGTTGATGCTCACTGGTGATGATTTGCACGGTCATCGAGTGGCTGAGTCTAGCGGTAGATCTCGCGTGTACTGCCCATAGAAAAGGGAGAGGATTGCGTTGTAGAATCAATCCTTATGCGAAACGTAAGCTACATTCCCATTGTGATCCCTGTGGTCAACACCGTGGGTCGCTCGATTGCCAGGGCACTGGTCGTTTTGCCGGTGCTGTCGGCACTCGCCTGTGGTCCGGGCAACCTTCGACCATCGGAGCTGACGCCCAAGGAACAGCAAGTGCAACTGTTCGAAAAGGACGAGGCACCCGACTGCACGCTGTTCGAGGACTACGGGCCGATTACGGTGGAGTCCGGTTCTTCGCTGACACCTGGAACATTTGATTCGAGCAAGGCGAAGCTGCGACGCACTGCTGCTGAGATGGGGGCGACCTCGGTGCGGATTACGAGCCACACCACTGCCGGCAAGATCGATCGCGCCACTGGTGTTGCGATCAAGTGCCTGAAGCGCCCAGGGTAACAGCCGATCGCCACCCCTTGCGCGTTGGCACTCGGTCGCTCGTTGTCCTAAAACGCTCCACCAGGGCCTCGTCCTCCGTCGTCACTGCGTGGCGGCTGAATGGGTGGGGCGATGGTGCGGGCACGATTCCAGTGCGAACCGAAGATCGATTCCATACCGGCCTCGGCAGCAGACCGTACCCCGGGATGTGGATGATTCGTGAACATGCGAAATAGTTGAATGACGTGCGGGCTCTTGGTGCCGGCCAAGCGCCTGAGAAGCTGGCTGCGCTGGTTGTTACTGGTCGTGTTTTTGGCGACGCCAATCATTTCGTCTAGCTTGGCGTCATCGCTCAACGGCAACGGTGGACCATCGGCGAGCTCTTCTCCGGGGGGAATGGCTGTTGGCGTGGCATCGCTGACGACGGCTGGCAGCGGTGATGGCTCAGGATTGGGCTGCATGGTGGGCGGCAAGTCAGTGGCTGGTGATGCCGGTGCGGTGGCTGGTGCTGAGTTAGATGTCGAGGGTGCAGGTTCTGCTGCGTTGCGCTCCCCGCGAGACATGCCGCTACCCGCTGGAGGTAGCCCCGCTTTGGCGAGAGCCGCAGCCAGTCGAGGATTCACTGGGCGGGGCGACGCTTGAGCGGTAGGTGTCTCTGTCCGTGGGGCTGCCTCGACTTTTGGTGGGGCACTGGCTGGCGCGGGCTTGGTGTGCGCGAGTGGGATTGCAGGTGCCGAGGCCGCTGCGGTGGCGGTCGTCTTCACCACCGACGCAGCAGAATCGACGGACTGGAGTTCCTTCGGAATCGGCTTGCCCATCGCACGGGCGGCGTCGACGGCGGCTTGCCGACGAGCTTCTTCTCGACTGCGATCGATATCTGGATGATCGCTTTCCTCGGTCGCTGTGGAACTTGCCGAGTTGGCCGGATTCGTCGATGCCGTGCGCAGCGAGTGAGTCATCAATTGCAGCGGATTGCCGTAGGTGGCTCCAGCAAAGTGACGAGGTTGCGCAATCGCTCCGCTGCTGCACAAGATGACGGGGGCTGTCTGGCCGCTTGGTTTGGGCTGGGTCAGGGCTCGCCAGGCCCCTCCCAAATGCTCGACGTCTTGCACGACCAGTGCGGCCCCTCGAAGGTCCGTGTCCCGGCGGAGTCGACGAAGCGCGGAGACCAGTTCGGGCTGAGGCCAGCCCGCCAGCGCTGCACCATCCAGATAGAACACGGGTCGCGAAAGTCGGAGGCGCACTGCTTGAGTGAGCAGTGAGGTTGTTTCTCCACTGCATCCGGACAAGAGCAGCAGCAGCGGGCGCGTGCTCACGAGTCGCTCTTTTACCAAATCCAAGACGAGCTGGGCTGGGCGGTCTGCCACGAAGGCCGCTGCCCAGGCCGCGTCTGGCTCTGGGGTCGGGAGTACGGACAATCCTGGCAGGTAGGTCGGCAATGTCTCTCGATCGTACTGGGCCACCAGCAGACCACGACCGAGCACAACCCGCTCTTCTGGGTGGGGATAGCCAAGCTCGGCCGAAGATTCAACCTCCACGAGAGCTGTGCCTCGCAGCAGACCTTGTGGGGCGAGTATCGAGCCGAGTTGCTCAACTGGCATCCCAAGCTGTGACGCGAGCTGGGATAGAGTAACGGCCCCGTTGCTGGTGAAAAGGTGGAGGAGCGCCTTTTGCTCAAGGTCACTCGGCTTGAAGAGTCCAAACAGCCAGGTGTGGTCCGGTTTGGCAAGAGCTTGGGGTACGGATGCTTGACTGTGAGCATCCGCGAGCGGCGCTGCAACGACTTCTGATTGTCGTGGTCGTGAATGTGACTTCGTTGTGGCGTCCGCGCTGATGGACCGCCTGGCGGGTTTGCGCTCTACTTTCGCGGCACGGCTTGAACTGGCTTTGGCGGAGGGGGCAGAGCTCGAGGAATCGCTCTTCTTGGTGGGCATAACCTCTCGAATATATCACGTTGCGTGCTACATTCGGGGGCGGCGGACAGGCTGCGGTTACAGCAGATCCTCGACGCGGTTGCGCAGGGTATCTCGCAGCATGCGATGTGCGCGCAGTCGGCGAGTCCGGACCCCGCCCACGGTAAGGCCAAGTGACTCTGCAACTTCTTGCACTGGCTTTTCGTCGAGATCGCACTGCATCACGACCAGTCGATAGCGCTCTGGAAGCTGCCGGATCGCCCAGCGCAGTAGATCCGCTTGCTGTCCGTCTTCGAGTTTCCACTGCGCCGGCTCTGGGCTGCCACATCCGTGCAACCAGCTAGAGTCCTTCGGGAGGTTGGCCACTGCGCGAGTGGTCCGGTCGCTTGCCCGTCGCTCACGCCGCATCGTCATCAGCACCGCGTTGGCCCCGACGCGATACATCCAAGTGCCGAGCTGCGAGTCACCTCGGAAGTAATCCAGGTGC
>ERZ724517.1935-NODE-1935-length-11154-cov-4.256780_pt1 | contig 11154 bp, 7 predicted proteins | sample MGYA00376050_ERZ724517 | MGnify/ENA primary metagenome ERZ724517 (study PRJEB28724, sample SAMN07190886) | activated sludge metagenome | isolation source: activated sludge of sewage treatment plant in Hong Hong | place: USA: Christiansburg, Virginia | collected... | reverse complement strand
AGCATATTGGGGTTATCACCGCCAGAAAACGCATTTCGTCGTTCACGGGAAATGGGTGGGTCGTTGACGACAAACGCCCCCGGAATCATACATAACCATTCGAATTAATCGAAAAATACGCCTCGATCTTTGCCGGGTTCATGCTGGTCAGTGCGCTGATGGGGGGCGAACGGATGCAGGCAGCGTGCAAGCATGCAATCAGGGAAGGCTACCGTTTCTGCAGCTATGGCGACGCCAGCATGTCGTTACCCTGAAACTTCTTCGTGATCGTCCTTTTTGGCTAAGCATATGTAACTCAAGGCGGATCGAACCTGACCGGCCATCCGTTTAACCGGATGGAAAGGAACTCCATTCATAGACCAAAATGGATGGAGATTTTTATTGCCTGGACCCTGGTCTAGACTGTTCAGCCGCAGGGCGCGATCCGCGGTTCAGGGCGTCGATATTCGGCATGCCCTGACCGAAACCCTGTATGCGTCTCCAGCCTCTCTTGCGATCGGCGCTCTGTCCGGCATAATCATCGGCGTCACCGTTGCCGCGATTACGCGTGACCCGGTTCTGGTGGGGTGTGCGATCCTCATCTGCGCCATCGGCTTGCTCCGCGTTATCTCCTCCATCTTCTATCGGCGGTTGCAAGTGGCGGGCCAGCTCGCCGGTACAAATAGCTGGCAAATTGCCTATGAGCTGGGCGCCTGGGGCTATGCGGCGATGCTGGGTGCGCTCGCGTTGTTGGCGCTGCTGCGCCTCGACAATGCCTTGCTCCAGCTTCCTCCGGTCGTGCTTGCCGTTGGTTATGCCGGAGGTATTTCCGGGCGGAATGCCGGGCAGATCAACATCGCCTTTGGACAGATACTGCTGGCGCTAATTCCCACTGCTGTCGGGCTGATGATGACAGGAGGTATAGGCTATCACGGGCTTGGCGTGGTGCTCATGTTCATGGCGCTGGGGCTGGCGGAGATCAGCCGAACGACGCATCGCATCGTCGTCGAGGCGCTGGAAGGCAAACTCGAAAAAACCCAACTGGCGGAAAAGTTCGAACGCATGGCCCGCTTCGACAGCCTGACCGGCGTCGAGAACCGGATGTCGATGCAAACCCGACTGCGCGATATGTTCGACAATAACCGGAAGACTCATGATGCCTTTGCCGTACTCTGGATTGACCTCGACCGGTTCAAGGAGGTCAATGATTCCCTCGGGCATATGGTCGGCGATGCGTTGCTTTGTTCGGTGGTTGAAAAGCTGAACGATGCCCTGTTCCGCCGTGGCCATGTCGCGCGGTTCGGCGGTGACGAATTTGTCATCATCTGCCCGGATGCCGACCGGACAACCGCCCATGAAATTGCTACCGACATTGTCGAATATTTTCAGCACTCTGTCGAAGTCGGTTCGCACAATCTGACAGTCACCGCGTCTATTGGTATCGCCATCGCGCCCCAGGATGGACGTGATGTAGATGAGTTGATGCAGCATGCCGACCTTGCGCTATATGAAGCCAAGCAGCGCGGGCGCAATCAGGCCGTGGGCTTTACCTGGTCGATGAAGGAGCGGTTTCATCGCCTTCACGAGATCGAGACAGGGTTACGCCATGCCATCGAGAATGACCAACTGGTTCTCCATTATCAGCCTATTTTCGAGCTGAAGACCGGGCGTATCGCCATCTGTGAAGCGCTGCTGCGCTGGAACCATCCCACTTTGGGCATGGTTACGCCGACGGAGTTCATTCCCGTGGCGGAGAGCACCGGATTGATCGAAGCGATGACCGAATGGGTGCTCCACACCGCATGCAGGGCAGCAATGGCGTGGCCGGACGATGTCCGCATCGCGATCAACATTTCACCCGCATCCATGAAGTCGGGCGAGTTGCCGGGCAATGTGATCTCGGCCCTGATGGCGAGCGGATTGCCCGCGCGCCGACTTGAGCTGGAGGTGACCGAGTCCGTGTTCATCGAGGATGAGGGTTTCACCAGCCAGATGTTGCGAGATTTGCGCCGCATAGGATTGCGACTGGTACTCGACGATTTCGGTACGGGCTATTCCTCGCTCAGCTATCTGCGGTCCTATCGTTTCGATGGCATCAAGGTTGACCGCAGCTTTATGGACGGGATTACGTCCCGAAAGGAAGATCAGGCGATCGTGCGGGCGGTGGGACATTTGGCCGAAGCATTGTCAATGGAAACAGTTGCCGAAGGGATCGAGACCGAGGAGCAGCTGCTATATGCGCGGGGCGCAGGCCTCGATAATGTTCAGGGTTATCTGATGTGTCGTCCGCAATCGGAAGCGATCATTACCGACATGGTTGTACGCAACGTGACGATTGGCGATGCGATGGCGGCGAATGAACGGCGACAGATCGGCAAGCGCGCTGGCGCTGCTTGATCGGCGGACATCAGACTTTTTGCAGGCGGGATTGCGCGGCAGCCAATCTGCGCATCAGCCGCAAATCCTTCTCGGTAAGCCGGAGTGCCGCATCGACCCATCCATCGACGATGTCGATCAGTTCCGACATCTGCATCGGGTTCACCTGCCGCCCGCTCTCGTAAATGCCGCGCAGGCCGCTTTGTCGTCCGCTGTTGGCCTTGATGAAATCGCGCACCGCCGCTTCGCCCTCGCCGGTGTCCGCGAGGATATGGACGAGACCCATGTCGTACATTTCCTGCGCGGTATAAATCTTGCCGCTCAAAATCATCTTTTCCGCCGCCGCGTGGCCGATTTTACGGGCGAGAATGGAATAGGCGCCCATACCGGGGAACAGGCCGAACAATACTTCGGGCAAACCAAAGCGCGCTTGCCGCTCGGCGACGATAACGTCGTGGCACATCAGCGATTCAAGCCCGCCGCCAAGAGCATCGCCCTGCGCCAGTCCGATATTGACGATCGGCAAATAGCTGCAATTCCACAGTCGGTCGACAATCTCCACGCAACGGTGACCATAATCGCGCAGTTGTTCGCGGTCCCGCCGCATGATGCTGTCGGCGAACAGTTCAAGGTCGCCACCCAGATTGAACACGCCGGGATAGCGCGAACCCATCACCATGAATTTCATCGGGCACTCAGGGCCATCGAACAGGCGTTTGGATTCGTCATGCCAGGTCAGCGCATCGCGCAACAGCGCCATGTCGTAATTGGGGCGTTCATTGGGCGTAAGATACGCCCAAAGGGTTGCGATCTCGGGTTCCCATATGACCTCGAATTGCCCCAGATCGAAAAGCTTGGATTGGCCGAACCGATCGCCGGCATGGCGGGCAGTCGAGACACGCGCGGATACCGACCTGTCGTGAACGGCAAGGCCATGTGTCGTATCAATGTCGTCAGTCGAGGTCTGGGACATTGTGTCCAGATTTACCGAGTCCATTATGATTGCCCCATTGTAATTGCTGTTGGCTGCTTACCCTTCAGCAAAAGAACACCGGGCATTTTTGATTCGCAACATCGTAGCGGTGACCTGAGAAGGTCTTAACCCTTTTTTAACCATAGTGTTGCCCGTTAAACGCGGTTTTGGCCTGTGCAAGCGACGATAGTTGCATATACACCACAGTGCCGACGTTGCCCTGCAAATTTGCGCTGATCCCAACGGCTTGTTAACCTTTGTTAATTATCGCAGTCGGATGATTCGTCCAACGCATTCCAAAAAGCGCGTGACGCTTATGCTACAAGATGTGCTTGGGCAGGACTGGCCGCTATACATGTCCGCCAACTGTGCCATCTTTGTCGGTCGCTATCGCCGTGTCGAGAATTTTGGCCCTAAATCGGGCCTGCTTCATTTTCTGCCGGGGCAAGTGGCCTGACCCCCAGCGTTTGACGCGCGCTTCATGGTCTGTCTCCGGTTTTGAAACGCGAGCAGACGCAAAGCTCTTTCTCGGACGCGCGGCAGCCTCTATGGGCGGCGCATGACACGCCCCCGATTTTCCTTTTCTGTCGCCGCAACGGACGGCGCGGCTCGTACTGGCATCCTCTCGCTGCGACGGGGAGATATTCGCACGCCTGCCTTCATGCCGGTCGGCACGGCGGCTACGGTCAAGGCACTCAGGCCCGCCGAAGTGCGCGCCGCCGGGGCGGACATTGTGCTGGGCAATACCTATCATCTGATGCTGCGTCCGGGGGCGGAACTGGTGGCGCGGCGTGGCGGCCTGCACCGCTTCATGGGTTGGGACCGACCAATCCTGACAGACAGTGGCGGTTATCAGGTAATGAGCTTGTCGGCGCTGACGAAGATCAGCGAGGAAGGGGTCGCTTTCGCCAGCCATCTGGATGGTTCGCGCCATATGCTCAGCCCGGAGCGTTCCATGGAGATCCAGCGGCTGCTGGGGTCGGACATCGTTATGGCCTTTGACGAATGCACGAAAAATGGCGCAACCCGGGATGAAGCCGCACACTCGATGGAGCGATCCATGCGCTGGGCACAGCGTTCCCGCGCGTCATTTGACGCGGGCGACGATCATGCAGCCAACGCCGCGCTGTTCGGCATCCAGCAAGGCGCGCTCGACCGGGAACTGCGAGAGATCTCGGCACAAAAGCTGATCGACATCGGTTTTGACGGATATGCTGTGGGCGGTCTGGCCGTGGGCGAGGGGCAGGAAGCGATGTTCGCGACGCTCGATTTTGCGCCAGCGCAGCTCCCCGCCGACAGACCGCGCTATTTAATGGGCGTAGGCAAGCCCGATGACATTGTCGGTGCGGTCGAGCGCGGGATCGACATGTTCGATTGCGTGCTGCCCACCCGGTCAGGGCGCAACGGACAGGCATTTACCCGGGACGGCCCGCTCAATATCCGTAACGCGCGCTTTGCCGAGGATGACGCGCCGCTGGATGCGGAATGCGACTGCCCCGTCTGCGCAGGGTGGAGCCGTGCCTATCTGCACCACCTCGTCCGCTCGAAGGAGATATTGGGCGCGATGCTGATGACCCAGCATAATATCCATTTCTATCAGTCGCTGATGCAGGACATTCGAGACGCCATAACGGAAGCGAGGTTCGGCGCCTTCGCCACTGCTTTCCGGCTACGCTATCTTGGCAAGGGTTAAACCACTTTGAGGCTGATGCGATATTCTCCCGCCATGCCATCATATTCCAGTGGCGCGCGGAGCTGACGGGACAGGCCAGTCAAAACCCTTTCGACAAGTGGCGACGCATTTTCACGGATTCTTGAGGATGTCAGGAAGGCGTCCGACGCGATAACAAGGCTGGCGTGGCCGGGTGCACTGGAATCAGCGATCAGGGTAATGCGCATGCTTGCAGTATCGGCCCGTGAAATCGCCTCGTCGGCCAGCTCCGCGACAAGAAATGCCACCGGAGCAGCCACGTCCTGATGAAGACAAACGGGATCGCAGTCGACCTGTATAACGAACCGTTCGGCCCCAGCAGGCATGGAAGCCTTCAGGCTGGAGGCAATTTCGGTAATCAGTTGCGGTGCGCTCACACCCTTGCTTTCTTCCAGTTCCGCATAATGATTGCGCTGAACGACAGCGAGCGCGTCAACGCGCCTTTGTATAGACAGATAAGCGGCCTTGGCCTGAGTATCGCCGGATGCGCGGGCGTGAAGATTTATAAGGCTGGAAATGATCTGGAGATTATTTTTGACGCGGTGATGCACCTCTCGGGTGAGCTTGGTTTGCGAATCGAGCGCACGGCGCATCTCGTCACCATGGGAGATCACCTGCTCGCTCATGATTTCAAAGGCCGTGCCCAGTTCGGCAATTTCAGGAGATGAATAGAACGACGTTTTGGGCGCAACCAGTTTTCGTCCTGGCTCATAGTTGCCAATTGCCTGACGCAGCGCGACGAGTGGCTGGATCAGTAGCCACCGCACGACAATCCAGCCCATCAGAACGGCCGCAAGCCACATTGCCATGGGGGCAAGGAGGGCCAATATCTGGGATGTAGTTTCCGTTTTGTCGGGAAGGGCGGTCGTGAGCGAAATACCGGTATCGCCTATGGGCGCGGTGGCCTCGAATATTTGCCCGAGGGAGGTCACGGGATAATCCCCAAGAGACAGGGTGCGGCCATCTTGTTGGAGTTTGAAATTACGTCCCCCGTCGGAGGCAAGGGGGCGAACAATGTTTCTCAAAAAATCTTCGCGATACAGCGTAGCGGCGAGGACTTTCCCGTCGCTGCTGGAGCTACGGATGAGAATTCCGCCAGCTTCGGGCGCGAGTACCACGTCGGATTGGGCACGCAACGACAGGATATCGGTGGTACGGATCGGGCTTTTGGCAGTGGGTGCGCACAGGATTTTCCCGCTGCGATCGATAGCCAGGAAATATACCCCGTCGATGTCGCGTCCACCCTTTACGAAAATCTGCATGCGTCCACAAATGTCGCCTACAGGCATATGGCTGGCGACGCTTTGCACGGTCAGGCCTTGCGCAGTCTGCACGGCCATGATGTCGGATTCGAGTTTACCGGCGCTTTGTTCCGTTGCGGCGGTCAGCAATTGCCGGGCCTGCCGGTTCGCCGCACGGTGGGAATCGAGTGTAGACAGGAACGCGATGAGCGCCAGCGGCAGCAACGCCAGCGTTAACACCACGAACATGCGAAAGGCAGCTCCGCCCATAAACCGGCGCTTGTTTGCATTGAGATTTCTCAGCGGCATTTCGTCCAGGATTCCGGGAAGGCTATCAATCGAGACGATTGAGCAGATTAAGCATTTCGTCCGGTATATTCTCTTCGACCATAGATTGATATGCAGCGCGCAATATGTTTCCCACACCCGGAGCCTTTGTTACGGGACGGGCGGTGTCGGCGGCAGCTGCAGATGACGACGGGGGTTTGGCCGCGTGCGGCACATTCTCCCCGAGGTTTTCGGGTGGGCGTGCAGGAGGAGGTGTATTAGCGGGCATTGCTGCTCTCTTGCCCCCGGTGCTGAATTTTTCCTGTATCTGCAGAACTCAACTCTATTTCCAAACCCAAATTGAAAAATGTGCGTTTTTTAGGCAGTTCGTAACAGCGTAAAATTGATCGTCGAAAACCCGGGCATCACTCTATCATCCACCCGTTGGCGCTTGTGTCTCGCATATCACGCCTTGGGAAAGCAAGTTTTAGAGTTGGGGTGAAACTATTTGCGATGTCGTTGGTTCCATGATGCGATGACGGCAGGCAAGATATTTATGTCCCAGCTTCTGGGCCAGATCGGCTAGAACATGTTTACGCGGAGTCGCTGGTTTAGGGGAACTGGTCGGGCATATGATTTTACCTTGCGCGACATTCGACTTTTTGTTTCGATTGGGAGACGTTAATCCATGACATTGGGCCAGCAGCTATATCCGCATCTTCCTTTTCTGCGTCGCTACGCCCGTGCGTTGACCGGCAGTCAGGTTCATGGAGACGCCTATGTTCGCGCCACCCTTGAGGCAATTGTCGCCGCGCCAGACGCTTTTTCGAACGACAGGGATGTCAGGCTTACCCTCTACAAGCTTTTCCATGGCATATGGGGGACGACCCATCTGGAAGATATCGAAGTTACCTCCGAAGCAGAGCCGGACAAACAGGCCATTGCGCGTGCGCGGCTCGCGAAAATTGCACCGCTGCCGCGTCAGGCGCTCTTGCTGACGGCGATGGAGGGTTTTAGCGGAGAGGACACCGCCCATATCATCGGACAAGGCGCCGATGCGATCGAATCCCTTGTGGCTGAAGCCTTGCAGGAGATAGAAAATCAAACGCGCGCCGAGGTGCTCATCATAGAGGATGAACCGATCATCGCTATGGATATCGAGATGATCGTTCGTGATCTGGGTCATAGCGTGACCGGCATCGCAGTAACACGCGATGAGGCAGTGCAGCTTGCACAATCACACCGCCCCGGTCTGGTTCTGGCGGATATTCAGCTAGCCGATGATTCCAGCGGCGTGGACGCCGTGAGGGATATATTGGCGCAGTTTTCCGTGCCGGTTATCTTCGTTACCGCCTTTCCCGAGCGGCTGCTCACCGGCGAAAGGCCAGAGCCGACATTCCTCATCACCAAGCCCTTTCAACGATCGACGGTCAAGGCGGCCATTGCGCAGGCCTTGTTTTTCGATGCGGCCACCGCTCCGGCCTGACCGCTGTCGGGGTTCCGGTGCGCTTATTCCATAGTGTGAGTTTATCGACGGAACATCGCTGTTCATCCCGTGTTGATATTGCAAATGCGTATATGAACGCCAATTGGCAGGAAGATGAAGCCAGCTTCCGTCATCAAAGGGCTTTTGTCGAAAGAGGACAGTATTGACGCAGCAATCGACCGTAGAAGAGCCGCAGCAACCGTTGTCCGATGCCGATTTCAAGCGCGAATTGGCGGCGGTTATTCCACACTTGCGCGCTTTTGGGCGGTCACTTTCGGGCAACCGGGATCTCGCCGATGATCTGGTACAGGAAACGATGCTCAAGGCCTGGGCGGCCCGTGCGCGTTTTCAGGCGGGCACAAATATGCGGGCGTGGACCTTCATCATCCTGCGCAATCATTTTCTCTCGCAGATGCGGCGCAACCGCTTTCGCGGCGAATGGGATGATCTGGTAGCGGATCGCCTGCTGGCGGCGCCTGCGGGACAAGAAAAACAGATGGAACTCGCGGATGTGCAACGTGCGCTCCTGCAACTTCCTCCATCGCAGCGTGAGGCGCTTATCCTCGTCGGCGCAGGTGGCTTCGCCTATGAGGAGGCCGCCGAAATTTGTGGCGTAGCGGTCGGTACAATCAAGAGCAGGGTTGCGCGTGGCCGCACCGCACTGGAACAGATGCTGGAGAGTGACAAGATGCCCTCCCGCCGACTTCAGAAGCGCGGCAGCGAGGATGTTTTTACCGAGCTAATGGGCGATGTTGACCGGATGAGCGCTGATCGGTGATTTCCGCTCATCTGGTATCGGTGTCAGCCGCCAATATAATCCAGTTTACACAATAATTTCATCATGTCGGCGGGCATTTTTTCGCCCGCTGCTGGAAATGCGCTTGTCAGCGCCCATCCCACACCCTGCGACGGGCTGGGTCGCGGCACCGCTGTGAAGTGTGCACCGCGCCGGGCTGCCGTGTCTTCTTCACGCGCTGAACGTGCGACGGAAGAATTCCGGCTGCCGGGTCTTTGGGGCATATCGTTGAGCTTATCCATACGGTAAAGACGTGGAAGGGGGATCTATAGTTCCGAAAGAATCGGCAAAATGAGGCGGATGGTGTTTCAGCAGGCGGAAGCCAGTTCAAAGACAGATATGGCCGCATGCAAGGATGCGCTGATACGGGCGCAGGTCCATGCGCCCTTCCTCGCGCGGTTGCAGGTCCGCTATCCTGAACTTGTGCAGTTACTGGAAAAAGCCGAGATTGATGCCGCATGGGCGGCAGCGCTCGTTACCGACCAGGGGGCGCAAAATACAACTCAAGCGCTGCGCTGGCAGCGGGGAGCGGTCGCGCTTGTCACTGCCATAGCCGATTTGGCCGGGATCTGGCCGCTCGACCGGGTAACCCGCGCCCTGTCCAATTTTGCCGATGTGGCGGTTGAGGCAGCGCTGACGGCGGCGTTTGCAGAACGTTTTCCCGATGAACCGGTGCGTGGCTTTGTCGTTATCGCGCTTGGCAAGCATGGCAGCCGGGAGCTGAACTACAGCTCTGACATCGATCCGATCCTGCTGTTCGACCCCGACACACTGCCCAGACGCGCGCGGGAAGAGCCGGTTGAATCGGCAGTGCGCATCGCCCGTCGCATGACGGAAATCCTGAGCGCGCGGGACGGCGATGGCTATGTGTTCCGGGTCGATTTGCGCCTGCGTCCTTCGCCCGAAGCAACACCCCCGGCACTGCCGATCGAGGCGGCTATCGGCTATTATGAATCGAGCGCTCTGGGATGGGAGCAGGCGGCCTTCATCCGCGCGCGCGTAGTGGCAGGCGACAGGGCGCTGGGCGACTATTTTCTGCAAGCGATACGCCCGTTCATCTGGCGGCGCTCGCTCGATTTCAGCGCCATCGACGCCATCACCGACATTTCCCGCCGTATTCGCGACCATTATGCCAGCGGGCAGGCCTTTGGTCCCGGTTATGACATGAAGCGCGGGCGTGGCGGCATCCGCGAGGTTGAGTTCTTTGCGCAAGTGCATCAGCTCATCCATGGCGGGCGCAATTCTGACTTGCGCATCGGCGCGACACGCGATGCGCTGCATGCCCTTGCCCATGCCGGGGTGATCGAGGTGGAAACCGCGCGGCAGCTTGATGCCGCCTATGTCGCGCTGCGCACCGTTGAACATCGTTTGCAGATGATCGACGATCGGCAGACGCACATGCTTCCCGTCAATTCCGATGCGCTCGGCCATGTCGCCGCGCTGCACGGGTTGCCGGATGGCGACGCGCTGCTCGGCATGTTGCGACCGCATGTGGAATGGGTCGCGAAATTTCGACCGCCTGCCCCCCGACCAGACAGAGGAACGCCTGTCGACGAGCGACGAGCGGCTCACCGATCAGCTGGCGCAGCTCGGCTTTGAAGAGGGCGCGGTGGTCGCGGCACGGATCGCGCGCTGGCGGGATGGATCGATCAGGGCGCTGCGCAGTGCTTCGGCGCGCGAGGCGCTGGAAACATTGTTGCCCGGCCTGATGTCGGCGCTGGCGCAGGCTGCTGACCCAATGACGGCGCTCAACCGGCTGGACGATATGATCGTCAGACTGCCCAGTGCGATCAACTTCTTCCGGTTGCTCGCCGCCCGTCCCGCACTGGTACAGGTGTTGACCGAAATACTGAGTCATGCTCCGGCGCTCGCCGATGCGCTGGCGAAACGGGCGGAACTGCTCGATGGCCTGATCGATGCCAGCGCCTTTGAACCGATGCCGCCGGTCCATGACCTCACCCTTTTGCTGGCGCAGGGTGAGGCAGGCGACGATTATCAGCTCCTGCTCGACCGGGTCAGGCAAAAGGTAGGCGATCGCCGCTTCGCTCTGGGTGTTCAGATTATCTGCGGCGATGCCGACGTGCTGGAGATCGGTGCAGGCTATGGCCGGTTGGCCGAAGCGGCGGTGCGCGTGCTCGCCGCCGCAACCATTGCCGAATTTGAGCGGGCGCATGGTCGCGTCAAGGGCGGTGAGCTGGTGATTGTTGCGCTGGGCAGACTGGGCGGCGGGGTGCTGACCTATGCGTCGGACCTGGATATCATTTTCCTGTTCACGGGCGATTTTGACCGTGAGTCCGATGGCCCGAAACATTTGGGGGCGACGCA
>ERZ724517.1931-NODE-1931-length-11169-cov-4.179773_pt1 | contig 11169 bp, 9 predicted proteins | sample MGYA00376050_ERZ724517 | MGnify/ENA primary metagenome ERZ724517 (study PRJEB28724, sample SAMN07190886) | activated sludge metagenome | isolation source: activated sludge of sewage treatment plant in Hong Hong | place: USA: Christiansburg, Virginia | collected... | reverse complement strand
AAGAATAAAAAAAACAACAACCCATCATAAACCCAAAACAGTAAAAACTATGGAAAAGTACGTTATCAAGAGGAACGGAGATTATAAACCGTTTGAAAGTTTCAAAATTGAAGATGCCATTGCAAAAAGTTTCAAAAGTGCTACCATAGCATTTGACGAAAGTGTTTTTGAAGAAGTAATTAAAGGATTGCAATACAAAGAAACTTGGGCAGTCGAAGAAATTCAGGATTTAATCGAAAAATGCCTTTTTGAAAAACAGTACTTTGAAGTAATGCGCTCTTTTATGCTGTACCGTCACACCCGAAAATTGCAGCGGGAACACGTAGAAGGCATAAACGAAGACACCACTTATGTTGACAGTTCACAAACCATTTCGGAATATATCGAACAAACAGATTGGCGCATCAATGCAAATGCAAACACCTCTTATTCCAATGCTGGATTGGTAAATAATGTGGCGGGAAAAATTATTGCCAATTATTGGTTAGACAAAGTATATACCAAAGAAGAGGGTTACGCTCATAGAAATGGCGATGTTCACATTCACGATTTAGATTGTTTGACGGGATATTGTGCGGGTTGGAGTTTACGTGTTTTGCTTAACGAAGGTTTCAACGGAGTTCGTGGTCGTGTCGAAAGCAAAGCACCTTCACATTTTAGAGAAGCTTTAGGACAAATGGCCAATTTTATGGGAATTTTACAAAGCGAATGGGCTGGAGCTCAAGCATTCAGTTCGTTTGACACTTATTTAGCTCCTTATGTTTTCAAAGACGATTTATCGTTTGACGATGTACTAAAAGCCATTCGTAGTTTTGTGTATAATTTGAATGTTCCTGCGCGTTGGGGACAATCGCCTTTCACCAATATCACTTTGGATTGGGTTGTTCCAGAAGATTTAAAAACTCAAATTCCAACAAAAAACGACTTCCATTTCTTTGAAAATAATTTCAATCACGACCTTTTGGTAAGAGCACAAGAACGTGGCGTTACTAAAGTTACCGATTTGCGTTATGAGCATTTTCAAAAGGAAATGAACCTCATCAACAAAGCGTATTATACCGTAATGACCGAAGGCGATGCCAATGGACAACCTTTCACTTTCCCAATTCCAACGGTGAATATTACCGAAGAATTTGATTGGGATGGAGAAAACACCGATTTGCTTTTCGAAAATACAGCAAAAATTGGCTCTTCTTATTTCCAAAATTTCATCGGAAGCCAATACAAATTAGACGAAAATGGAGATAAAGTAGAAAACGAAAATGCTTATAAACCCAATGCAGTTCGAAGTATGTGTTGTCGTTTGCAACTCGATTTACGTGAGTTATTGAAACGTGGAAACGGTCTTTTTGGTAGTGCCGAAATGACAGGAAGTATTGGTGTTGTAACCATAAATATGGCTCGTTTAGGTTATTTATACAGAGGAAACAAAGAAGAATTATTCAAACAATTAGACAAATTATTATATATTTCTAAATCGACTTTGGAGAAAAAACGCGTGTTCATTCAGGAAATGTACGACCGAGGTTTATATCCTTATACCAAACGCTATTTGCAACATTTTAGAAACCACTTTTCGACCATTGGTGTAAACGGAATCAACGAAATGATTGTGAATTTTACGGGACGAAAAGACACCGTAACTTCATCAACAGGAATTGATTTTGCTTCGGAAATTTTGGAACATATTCGTGGTCGAATGAAAGAGTTTCAGGAAGAAACTGGTAATTTATACAATCTTGAAGCCACTCCAGCCGAAGGAACTACCTATCGTTTTGCCAAAGAAGACAAAAAACGTTTCCCTAATATCATCCAGGCTGGACAAGAAGATAATATTTATTATACCAACAGCTCCCAAATTCCGGTGAACCATACCGAAGACCCTTTTGAAGCTTTGCTTTTGCAAGACGAATTACAATGCAAATACACCGGAGGAACCGTTTTACACTTGTATATGAGCGAAAAAATGAGTTCTCCAGAAGCTTGTAAACAGTTTGTCAAAAAAGTATTATCGAGCTTTAGATTGCCTTATATCACGGTGACACCAGTATTTAGCGTTTGCCCCGTTCATGGCTATTTGAATGGAGAACACGAATATTGTCCTAAATGCGATGATGCCCTAATTGAATTTGAAAAGTTAAAAAGAGAAAAGTCAAATCAACATTAAACAATTTTAAACCATAATATATGAAAACAGAAATTAAAACCAATCCGATTTTAGAAGAAAATCAGCATTTGAGAACCAAATGCCTAGTTTACACACGCGTAATGGGCTATCACAGACCCGTAGAAAGTTTTAATATTGGAAAAAAAGGTGAACACAAACAACGAACTCATTTCACAGAAGGAAAATGTTAGTACGCCTATTTACAGTATAACTCCTTTCACCTTATTAGATTATCCGCATAAATCAGCCTGCATTCTTTGGTTTGCAGGCTGTAATATGCGTTGTTTATATTGCTATAATCCTGAAATTGTCCTCGGAAAAGGAACGCTTTCTTTCGAAAAAACACTTTCCTTCCTGCACACCAGAAAAAATTTATTAGACGCCGTTGTTTTCAGTGGAGGCGAATGTCTATTACATAAAAAAATCATTCCATTGATTACCGAAGTCAAAAAAATGGGTTTTTTGGTAAAAGTTGACACCAATGGTTCCCAACCCAAAGTACTGCAAGAGCTTATTCAAAAAGAACTCATCGATTATATTGCGCTCGATTTTAAAGCTATGCCTGGTAATTTTGAAAAAATTACACAGTCAAAACTTTTTATTCCTTTCGAAAAGTCATTACTTTTATTGCTTCAAAGTGGGATTGCTTTTGAAGTACGTACCACTGTGCATTCCGATTTGCTCAGTAAAAAAGACATTCAAGAGATGATTTTCTATTTAGAAAACACAGGTTACACAGGTAATTATTACATTCAACATTTTGTAAATGGTGCCACGACTATTGAAAAATTAGGGCATTCGTTCAAGAAATTAGAAGATGAGAATCTTTCGACATCGAAAATCAAAGTACATTTTAGGGGATAATCATGAGAAAAAGCTGGATTCTAGTGTGTTTCATCAATTTTTTCGTTGCTTCATTGATGGGACTGTTACTTCGATGGATGTATGTTGCCCCCTTTTCAGGAGTTAATTTTCAGTTTTTAATGCACGGTCATTCGCATGTAGCCATGTTGGGTTGGGTGTATTTGATGCTGTATTGCTTGATTTTTTATTTTTTTGTTCCAAAAGAAAACCAACAAAAACCCATTTACAATAGATTATTTTGGGTGACAGAACTTGCTGTAATCGGAATGATGATTGATTTTCCTGCTCAAGGATATGCTTTTGCTTCTATTCTCTTTTCGACTTTACATATTTTTTGTAGTTACTATTTCTGTTATTTGATTTATAAAGATGCCAAGCCAAGTACATTTCCAGAAAAAAAAATGTTACATACTGCTTTATTTTTTATGATTTTCTCCACATTGGGCGTTTGGTGTCTGGGTCCTGCGGTAGGATTGATGGGAAAAACAAGTGCATTTTATCAAATTGCGATTCAGTTTTTTCTACATTTTCAGTTTAATGGCTGGTTCCTGTTTGCAGTTTTAGGATTGTTTTTCAAACAGACAAAAATTAATATCGATGAGAAAAAATTCCGATTGTTTTATAATTCATTTGTGGTTGCAACAGTATTAACATTGGCTTTGCCTGTAAGTTGGTCGCTTTCTAATCCTGCTTTTTATTGGATAAATGTAATTGGAGTCGCAATACAATTCATCTCATTTGTACTTTTTTATCAACTCATTCGACTTCATTTAAAGACCTTCTTTGCTCCTCTTTCCTTCTTAGAAAAAACGGTGTATCAATTTGCTTTATACTCCTTAGCCTTAAAAATCATCATTCAGTTAGTGGTCATTGTTCCTGAATTGGCAAAGGTTTCTCACGAAATTCGTAATTTTGTTATTGGTTACATTCACCTAACGATGTTGGGGATTATTACTGGCTTTCTGTTTGGATTTGCTTTGCAGAATAAGTTTTTGATTTCTCAAAAAAAGATTCAAAAATGGGGAATCTCAATTTTTTTATTGGGATTTGTAGCCACCGAAATTCTTTTATTCTTCCAAGGCTTATGGCTGTTTTTGAATAAAGGACTATTTCCTGATTATTATCAAAATCTACTTTTGTCGAGTATCTGTTTACCTGTAGGTCTTTTGATGTTGACAATTGGTATTTTCAAACATAAACCAAAAATTATAGGAGCATTTTGCTAATTATTCATAAGAAAAACAAATTAATAAAATTTAAACTTATATAAATACCATATTATGTTTTCAAAAACCTGTGAATACGCGATTCGAGCTTCTATTTTTATAGCCACGCAATCCTATCATGACAAAAGGGTTACCGTTAAAGATATTGCCGAAAGGATTGATTCTCCCCAATCATTTACTGCCAAAATTCTTCAAATTTTAGCTAAAAATAATCTCGTACATTCGGTTAAAGGAATTGGAGGTGGTTTTGAAATCCCAAAAGAGATTATGAGCCAAATCAATCTTTCGCAAATTGTGAAGGCTATTGATGGAGATTCTCTTTTTACTTGTTGCGGTTTGGGATTGGGCAAATGTTCCGAAATTCATCATTGTTCTGTACACGAAAAATTCAAAGAAATAAGAAGCGAAATAGTAGATATGCTTAATAAGACAAATCTTGAAGAACTCGCATTGGGCATTAAATCAGGAGATTCATTTTTAAGCAATTATGAGTAAGAAAATCTAGTTTCTACTGAATGAAAAATCAATTTATCAACAAAACCACAGTAATTTATTAAAGTTACTTAATTTTACAAAAAAATGCTTTCAAAAACCTGTGAATACGCGATTCGAGCTTCTATTTTTATAGCCACACAATCATCTCAAAACAAAAGGGTTACCATAAAAGAAATTGCCGAAAATATTGATTCGCCTCAGTCTTTCACGGCTAAAATTTTACAGATTTTGGCAAAAAAAGAAATTGTCCATTCTGTCAAAGGAATTGGAGGCGGATTTGAGATACCAAAAGACGACATCAAAAAAATTAATCTAGCCCAAATTGTACTCGCTATCGATGGTGAGGCTCTCTTTACAAGTTGTGGTTTAGGAATAGATCATTGCTCCGAGGAACGTCCTTGCCCACTTTACAACAAGTTTAAAGGAATCCGAAAGGAACTGGTTTTTATGCTCGAAAACACGAATCTCGAAGAAATGGCTATGGATATTAGATCTGGCGATTCTTTTTTGATGTAGTGGTGGAATCCTTATATTTACGAAAAAAAACAAAATACTCATTTAACGTAGACCTGAATAAAACTGGTAAGAAAGAAAGAAAGAAAGAAAGAAAGAAAAGCATCTCACGTTGATGTGAATTATCCAAATCCTAAACCAAAAATCTTCCAAACAAAAAGAAATTACCAATAAGACTATAGATTATGATAGCAATACAAGGCTTTAAGAGTTCAAAAGACAGTGTTTTTTTAATTCTTGATTTAAAAGGTATCAATGAAATGATTGAATACTTAAATTTTTTAAAAGAGAAAGACTCAAGTATGCATCTAAATCAAGGTAACGAACTTTCTTCTGACATTCGTGATATTGAAGATGATATGTATTTAATACCTCATATGAAGATTATTAATATTGATAAAATTGGTTAATTTTTCTAGCTGCCCGAGGTCTTTCCTAAACAGTCTAGGTTGCTGTGCGAACGTTTCCGACTTCGCACCAATTCCAATAGACTACCAACTAGATCAGGCATTAGTTTTGACATTTATTCTGGAGATTCTTTTTTGATGTAGAAAAGAAAATTTAAGAATAAAAAAAGCCCGCTTAAAATTTTAAGCGAGCTCATTTTCTATAAAAAAAGTGTTTATGCCACAACTAATTCTGGCACTTCTACTCCAACCAATTCTTTAGTATAATACTCCAATTGGTTTTGAATTTCTTTGATACTATTTTCGAAATAATTCGTGTTTGCAAAAAAGTTTTGATAAAAGGCAATACCTTCTAATAAATTACTTTTAAATGCTTTTAACTTTTTCACTTGCGAAGCATTTATCTCATTCGAAATGTTTTTGATGTCATTTTTCAAATAATCGATATACATTTTCAACTCTTTGATGAATAAATTTGGACGATTAACATCCGTCATCACATTGAAATTGCCATAAATATGTCGAACCATTTCCGAAAGCGAAACTTCTTTGTCAAAATAAGCCATGTTTGGCCCAGGACAAACAATCACACCTTGAGATTGCCCAGTGATTTTAATCTCATTTTCAAGATAAGAAGCATTGGCAAGACCTACACAAAGACAAGCTTTTTCGGTAATATCAAACTTCTTTTTATCATAATCTTCCTGAGATAAAGTTTCTTTAATTTCATTCAATTCGTCCAATTTTACATCTTGATATTTCTTTGAAGAAGTACAAATTCCTTCTGGACCAAACTCTTTACTCAAAGCCAAAAACTTTTTCGGACAAGAACTTCCAGCTTTATCATCATCAATACGTTTTTGTTTGAACATTTCGTTTGATGTTCCTCTCACGGTGTTAAATGGAACTCCCAATGGCGAAATATGACTCAAATACAAGTCTTTTTCTTTGGCATTTCGCAATAATTCGCGTGTTTCTGCATCAACAGAAGTCGCTTCTGGAACCAATAAAAATGGCGTTCCCCAACCCACAGCATCCACATTGTAATAATCCAACATAAAATCGTGTTCTTCAGCAGTTCCTACACCTCCTTGAACAGTAATTTTCAAATCCAAAGGCGCTTCAGGAATGTGCATTCCCTTTTGTGCCAAGGCTTTCACCATAATATCATGAGCCGATTGAACCAATTGCTCTTTTTTATGTTTGAATTCTTCCATAATTGGACCTAATAAAACCCCATCGGTAGCAAAAGCGTGTCCACCACAATTCAACCCTGATTCGATGCGGTATTCAGAAACCCAAAGCCCTTTTTTGGCCAAGAAATTTCCTTGAATCATAGCCGAACGATAATCGCTTACTTTCAGAATAATTTTCTTTTCTAAATAGTTGTTGGCATCTGGAAAGAAACAAGAGAAACTTTCGAAATAAGCAAATAATCTAGGATTCATTCCCGCCGACAATACAATTGAAGAAGTCAAATTGCTATTGGCAAACCCACGAAGAGCCGCATGTGCATCGTTGAATTCTACTGGCAATTGTTCGTGATTATGAAAATTATCTTTGTCAAGCTTCGTCATAATATTCACATCGATTTCACCAGGATAAAGGTTTTCTTCGAGGTATTTTTTGACATTTTCTTTCCAAGCTATTCCGTCTTCCAAAAAGTGCTCTAATCCTTGTTTGATTTCGGATTTGTTAGGCAACATGGCAATATAATTTTCTAATGCATGTTTGCTTTCTGATAATTCTGTTTTGAAATTTTCGAATTTATCTTTTACAACTTTATCGACTAGGTTCAAATAAGAAGTAATACGTTCTGCACGATAATCGTGAATTTTCTTAGTTATTTCTTGATAAGGAACATCGAATTTTTCGCTATAAAAAGCTCTCATTTTTTCAATAAGCTCATCATCGGCAAGTGCAATAACTGATGATATTCCGTACTTCGCAACACGAATTGGGCTATCAATTGTGAAAGCCAATCCCATCACCGGAATATGAAAAGTATGTAACTGTTTATTTGTCATCATGTACTTAAATAATTTGTTAATGGTATAAGATGCAAATATCGCAAAAGCAATTAACACAAAAACTGATAATTATCATACGTTGATGGACTTTATAGTTCCTTTGTGACGATAATAGGTTTAATCTTATCTGTGAGCAAAAAATACTCGATACAAATAAAGAAAATAAAACAATTAGGCACGAATTATGCTGTTGCTAAAGTCAGATTACACAAATTTTATCTGTCTTGGGCAGATTAATAAACTTGAACGGAGTTTGTTTTGTGTAAATTAGCGTAAACTAGCTGTTTGTAAACAGGTTTGCGTAGAAAAAACACAAAATAATTTTAATATGTTAGACCAGCATCGGGTAGCGTTTTAGAGTGTTTTTTGTTTTTTAAATATGTGTATCTTTGTAAAAATATTGTCCAAAAAAAGGGATTACCAAAAATTGATTACCGAATGAAAAATCTTAAAGAACGAATATTAGAATTAAAAAAAGAGAAAAATGCGGTTATTTTAGCGCATTATTATCAAGAAGCCGATATTCAGGATATAGCAGATTATGTGGGCGATAGCTTAGGATTATCGCAAGAAGCGATGAAAGTAGATGCGGATATTATCCTTTTTGCAGGAGTGCATTTTATGGCAGAAACAGCAAAAATATTAAATCCCAGCAAGAAAGTGATTCTTCCAGATTTGAAAGCAGGTTGTTCACTTGCTGAATCCTGCCCTCCAGAAGATTTTAAGAAATTTACCGAAGCACATCCAGACCATATTGTCATCACTTATGTGAATTGTTCTGCCGAGGTTAAAGCCCTAACTGACATTGTAGTAACTTCTGCAAATGCTGTTAAAATCGTAAACTCCATTCCAAAAGACAAACCCATTATATTTGCTCCGGATAAAAATTTAGGTAAATATGTGATGGAACAAACGGGGAGAAAAATGTTACTTTGGGACGGTGCTTGTGTGGTTCACGAAGCTTTTTCATTGGACAAACTAATTGCTTTATACAAACAAAATCCAGATGCTCAAATTATTGCGCATCCCGAATCGGAGACGCATATTCTAAAAACGGCCAACTATATTGGTTCTACTGCAGGGATGATTAATTATGTGAAAACAAATCCCAGCAACAAATTTATAGTCGCTACCGAAGCGGGTATTCTTCACAAAATGAAACAGGAAGTTCCTGATAAAATATTGATTCCAGCCCCTTCAAACGAAGACAATACTTGTGCCTGCAGCGAATGTGGTTATATGAAAATGAATACTTTACAGAAAGTATATGACTGTTTATTAAATGAAACTCCCGAGATTACTGTCCCCGACGATATTATGAAAAAAGCATTGATTCCTATCGAACGAATGCTTGAATTATCTAAATAATGATCCAAACAAACTACTTAATCATTGGTTCTGGCGTTGCTGGTTTAACTTTCGCACTAAAAATTGCCGAGGAATTTCCAGATAAAAAAGTCACGATTGTTACCAAAGCCAATGCGGATGAATCCAATACCAAATACGCTCAAGGCGGCATTGCCATTGTTACAGACAAAATAGTGGATTCCTACGAAAAACACATCGAAGACACTATAATTTGTGGTGACGGATTGTGCGATGAAGAAGTGGTAAGAATGGTGATTACCGAAGGCCCAAAACGATTGAAAGAATTGATTGAATGGGGAGCAAAATTTGACAAAAATGCTGCCGGAACACTAAATTTAGGCAAAGAAGGTGGTCACTCCGAAAATAGAGTGGTGCACCATAAAGACCAAACGGGACAAGAAATTCAGCGTGCGATTTCGCATCAAGTGCATCAAAAAGAAAATATTAGCGTTTTAGATTATCATTTAGCCATTGATTTGATTACCGAAAATAATCGCTGTCTGGGAGCTTATGTTTTAGACGAAAAAACGAACGAAATTCTAACATTTCAATCCGATTTTACCTTGCTCGCTACTGGCGGAATTGGTCATCTTTATGGTCATACTACAAATCCCGTGATTGCCACTGGCGACGGAATTGCAATGGCTTACAGAGCCAAAGCAGTTGTAAAAGAAATGGAATTTATTCAGTTTCACCCCACCGCTTTGTACGATGCTTCAACAGGAACATCTTTTTTAATTTCAGAGGCGGTTCGTGGTTTTGGAGCTTATTTACGAACCAAAAACGGTCATCGATTTATGCCTGATTACGATTCCCGAGGCGATTTGGCTTCACGTGATATTGTGTCACAATGCATCGATTTAGAACTCAAAAAATCAGGTGACGATTGCGTTTATCTCGATTGTTCGCATTTAAATATGGAAGCTTTTATAAAACATTTTCCAATGATTTATGATCGCTGCAAAAGTATTGGAATAGATTTATCCAAAGATTGGATTCCTGTAGTTCCTGCTCAACATTATCTTTGTGGCGGAATTGTGGTCGATAAAACCGGAAAAACTTCTGTCGAAAATTTATTTGCTTGTGGCGAATGTTCTAGAACGGGTTTACATGGAGCGAATAGATTGGCATCAAATTCTTTATTAGAAGCCTTAGTTTATTCGGATAAAATCTTTAATTATTTGGCCAATACTTCTTTCGACAAAAGCCAATTCGAAGGCAAAGTTTCCGATTGGAAATTAGTTCCAAAACCAGCAATCAATCCAGATTATGTTGCCAAAAGAAAAGCCGAATTACAACTTTTGATGCGTCAAAACGCTGGAATTGTGCGTAATGACGCCGATTTGCTAAAAGCCAAAGAAAAACTCTCGATTTGGAAAAATGAAATCAAAGAAAAAATAAATACCTATCAAATTAATGCGGACTTGTGTGAGTTGCAAAATTTAATAACCATTGGAAGCTTAATAGTTCATCAATCTATTGACCGAAAGGAAAACTGTGGCGGTTTTGTAAAAATCAATTCCTAATATTTTTTTTCTTCTATTTACTCTTTGCTTGTGTTCTTACTATTTTTCCTTAAATTTGATTCTTCTAACTAAGGAAATTCTTTTTATACACATTATTTTAGAATGAAAAGTAAATTTATATCAATATTGATGCTCCTTTTTGTTGTAATAGACAGTAAAGCTCAAGATATAGACACTTATTACATTTATAAAAATAATGATTCTATTAAACAAGTTGATGGGATTGACTACTTGCTTAAATTATTCAAAATCAAAAAAAGTCAGGAAAAAATTGAAAATAAGAAAGTCAATTTTTCATTTTTTCCAGTTGATGCCAGTAACGCTGGTGATAGAGTCCTCGTTTCTTCTTTTAACGCTACTTTTTTATTAGGCGAAAAGGAAAATACTAACAATTCGACTGTATATTTAATTCCTTATATTTCGTTTAATAATCAATATGGAATCGAGCTATACCCTACTATTTGGCTCAAAGAAAATAGCTGGAATTTTGTTGGCGAATATTTTGGTTTAAATTTTCCTCAGGATACTTGGGGTTTGGGCGGAGATACTCCAGAAAGCAACGAAACACTGGTT
>ERZ724517.1930-NODE-1930-length-11169-cov-7.484524_pt1 | contig 11169 bp, 8 predicted proteins | sample MGYA00376050_ERZ724517 | MGnify/ENA primary metagenome ERZ724517 (study PRJEB28724, sample SAMN07190886) | activated sludge metagenome | isolation source: activated sludge of sewage treatment plant in Hong Hong | place: USA: Christiansburg, Virginia | collected... | reverse complement strand
TACGTTTTGATTTCTCCTGAAAGATTTCGGACTACAATCACCGCAAGTTCGTTTTTGAATGGGATCAATTCTTCGGTGATGCATTCAACGTTTGGTAAGTTATCCAAATCACTTGCTTCTCGAATAATTTTCACACCATAACCGTCATAGCCAAATTCGGTGCATTTCCAGACGAATGGTAGTGTAAGATTTAAGATTTGAGATTTGAGATTTTCAAGGTTTTCAAAAATTCGGAAAGCTGCTGTGGGAATATTATTGGTTTGGTATAGACTTTTTTGAACGCCTTTGTTTTGAATTTTTCGTAGTGTTTTAGGCGATGGATAAACTTGTATGCCTTCGAATTCTAATTTTTCAAGCGCATCAACATTCACCAATTCGATTTCGAAAGTGAGAATGTCTACTTGTTTTCCGAAGTTGTAGACGGTTTCAAAATCCATTAAATCACCTTGGAAGAATTTGTTGCACGCTATTTTACAAGGTGCGTCTTCACTTGGGTCGAGAACATAAGTTTGAATATCCAATTTTCGGGTTTCAGATAACATCATTTTGCCTAGTTGTCCGCCACCTAGGATTCCCAATTTAAAATCGGAAGAGAAATAGTTCATTCGTTGTAGTTATTATTTTTAAGGTCTCATGCAGTCGCTTCGCTCGTGTCATGGTTTAGTAGTTGTGTCGCGCAAAGATAACCATCAATTGATAATGGACAATTGATAATTGATAATTAAATTCATGCTTATCTTCGTACAACTATTTTTTTAGGATAATTTCCTTGATTTGTACTGATAATCAGATTGTAAATGCCCACCGGCAGTTGATTCACAGGAATAGTATACTGGCTGTTGGTGAGCGGATTGTTGTATTTTTTAACGAGTTTTCCGTCAATCGTATAAATGGTTACAGCATTAATGGTTTCTAGTGAATGTATCGTAATGGTTTCTGATTTTGGATTGGAATAAACAATAATTTCATTCGTAGCATTGAAAGCATTTGAAGCTAAAACAGCATCAGAATAACAAGAAATAGGTACAGTGTTTTCGGGGTTAATTAATGCGTTGACTTTATTTCCTGAAAATCCAGTTAAGTTGGTATTGTCGTAAAAAGTCAAATCTAAGACCGAATTTCCAGCACCAAACCAATCTTGTAAAATGGTACTAAAAACCCGTCGGTAGTCGTGTTGCACAGTTTGTACTTGATAGTTGTTGGCTAAAACGGCTTCACTCAGGTTGATATTGTTTCCAGAAACACCAGGTGTAATTGAGCTTCCAAAGACAAACATCGGTGCAATTTCGCCATGATCGGTTCCTAAACCACCATTTTCACCCGCTTTTCTTCCGAATTCTGAAAAAGTAACGGCAAGCACATCATCGCTCAAACTTTGATTGTTTAAGTCGGTGATAAAACTTGATATGGCTCCAGAAAGCTCCGCCATCAAATCAGCATGTTTTCCTAAATGTGGCGTTGCTGTATCTGCAACTTGTAAGTTGTGTGTGTCAAATCCGCCAATTTTCACCAAATAAACTTTGGTTTCTAAACCGCCAGAAATGAATTTCGCCACCGTTTTTAACTGATTCGACAAGCTGTTGTTAGGATAAGTAACGGTGTTTGTGCCATTATTGAAAGCCGTTGAAATCGTTTGAGCGTAGGTATTTGTTGAAGTGTCGTTGTTTAAAATGAATTGAATCAAATCGCCATATTCAGAATCTGGAATATTCGTAGGCGCCGGGCCACCTAGACCATTAACCACAGAATAAAATCCAGACGGATCTTGACCATTAATATTTAATGACATGCCATGTTCGACTTCACCATGAAATCCTAAAGAGTTCTCACTACTACCCAATTGAATACCCAAAGGGAAATTAGCCGTTAGAAAATTAGCGTAGTAGTTTTCTAAAAAACGGCCTACCCAACCACTTTCCAGGATGTTGTTTGCTTGTGTTCCATCGCCGCCGGTTAGCCATAAATCTGTTGATTTAAAATGTGATTTGTCTTGACTCGGATAACCAACGCCTTGAACCAATCGCATAAGCCCGCTGTCGTATAGATTTTTAAATCCACCCAACGAAGGATGCAAGCCAACTTGATTTTCAATCGCTAAAGTAGTATCAAGATTGATGATGCTATTGGCGCCCGTATTGTCTAACTTTATAGTTGGTCGCAGTGCTGCGTAGGTGTCGTATTGGTTTAAAGGCACTACGGTATTGATGCCATCATTGGCTCCAGAAAGCTGAATTAAAACTAATTTTTTACCGCTGATATCGGGGCAAGTGGTCATTCCAGCCGATTGAAATAGTGCAAACACTTCCGTTGGCAACAGCGATAATGCACTGGCGGTTGAGGTTAATTTTATAAAATTTCTTCTTTTCATTTTCTTTGAATTTAAAAATGAGAATGAATTTCAATCTCTAGGTTATGGTTAAAATATTTGGGATTCAGGAGCGCTTAAAAGTTTGGCAACTAATAATTTGAGTCGGGGTTCAACAACCGAATTGTCGGCGCTAGACAGATAGGTATTCCAAGCATCGGTCCAATAATAATTGACGGAACCTTGCAACAAAAACGAATTCATAAAATAATTCACCCGATCGGCATCAGGCTCTTGCGCAAACAAAGCGTTGCATAATTCGGTAGTCAGCACAACCGGATCGGAAGCATCAGACACCAATCCGCCATTTTGTATCACAGATGAAATGTTGATTTTTGCAGCGATGTTGGCATTGCCACTAATTCGATTGAAGCCATCCAATAAAGATTCTCCCAAACGATATCTAGCAATCAGCGTAGAAGAAGAAATCCAATTTCTATCAAAATCAGGTGCTTGATAATAGGCGAGATGCCCAGCAACATTTTCCGGGTCAAATAAAATCATGTTCGATCCCGCTAAAAAGGTATCATGCGCAAATTTATTCCAGAATTGATTGTAAAAATTCAAAGCATCCGTAGTTGGATTTGGAATAGTAGCCTGCAAATAAGTACAAATTTCCGAGAGCTGTTGAATGGGCGATTTAATAATGGCACCAATGGTTTCATCGGTTGCATTACTATCGTCTAAGTCATAGAAATGTTGACTTTCGAGTAGTTTTCTTACTGTTGGAGCGATTTCGTAATTGTTGTCGTATAGAAATTGTGCTAGTGGCATAATAATGTCTGTTTCGACTTCGGGCGTGATGGTTCCTTTTACAAAATAAATGTAGAGTTTTCGACAAATATTTTTTGCGGTTGCCATTTGATTGAAAACCATTTCTACAAAATCGTTCAACTCGATGTCCATTGTAGCAGCATCTGTAGCAGGATTAATCGTGGTATTATTGAAAGCACTACTAAATACTTTTGGACTCAAATGATGTTGCGAGAACAAATTGTATCCTTTCGGAATTCCAGTCACAGGATCGATAACCGTTCTGTCATTTTTACGTTTAAAACCTGTTAGCACTCTTGCGGCTTGCACAATATCGGCTTCGGTATAATTGGTGTAATTTCCCGCGGCAATTTGTGGTCCTTTGCCAATGGTGAAAAGTTCTAAAAATTCTCTAGCATAATTTTCATTGGGCGAATTTTTATTATTGGTGGTGTTGTTGAGATAGTTCAACATCGAATTGTCGACGGTAACTTTTTGAGCCAAAGTTTTATAATTTCCAAATGCATAAAACTGAAGCAATCGAATGTGGTCGTAAAATTCTGTAGATGTGCCAGCACCATTCGATTTTTCAACCGTAAAACGCGTAGATAAAAAATGGGATAATTTGAATTTTAATGTTGGAGTCTGAATCGCATTATACCACCACCATCCTGATACAATAGATGCTTTTCTTGCTTGTGCGTTGAAAGTACTTGGCAAAGCTGTTGATTCTGTCCAAAAACCATCTGGAGAAACCGTTGGTAAAGGATCATACGGAATTGGAATTGCCAAAGGGCTATCTTGTAACAACAAATCTAGAGCTTGTGCTGGTGTCAATGATGAGAATTGATTCACTAAAGTTTTAGAATAAACAAAAGTAGCCCGTTTTAATAAATGCTTAGCAAAAGCGGCTCCGAGCGGATTGGTGTTGGGATTCAATGATGCCATAGTTTATTTTTTCATTTTAGATTGCAGTGGGGCAATAAAGTTTAAGTAGGTTGTTAAGAAAAACTAAAAATAATTATTTTAATTGAAATTCAACGACTTACAAAGTTAAATCTGTGTTGTGTATTTGATTCAAAGTTTGAAATACAATCGTTTTAAGATTTGATTTTTTTCAAAACTTCTTTAGCCGCTGCTTTATATCCTGCCGATTGCGATAGGTAATCTTTGTCGATAATCTGGCGCAACTCCTCTTTGATCCAATCTTCTTGTTGCGCATAATGACATAAGGCATACATGGCATAAGCTTTTGGAGCCACTTTCGCATCGCCAATAAGCCAGTCGAGACAAATTTCGATGAGTTTCTCTTTTAGATTTGCTGTTAAAGTAATATCTTTTGAAGTACTTAGGAAATAGGCCACGCGCGACATGCCTCGAATAGCAGATTCATGTTTGTAATGCGCCATGGTTTCGCAAATGATTGCTACAAATGGAACCAACATTTTGGTGTTGTGCTCTGCTAACATTTCGATAATCCAAACGGCTTTGTAATGGTTTTTGTTGGTCAAATCTGTACCGATGGCAATCAACTCGGGCATCACATCCGGATTTTTCAAAACAAAATCACGAAGCCCGTTGCGACAATTCGTGCTGGCATTACTCATTGCGATTCGGTTGAAAAAAATCATATCCATTTTGTAAATATATCAAATTTGCAAAAAAGTCAAAATGCGTAGGCGTTAATCCTTTAAGAGTTCTTAAATTTGTGGCTTATTTAAAATCGATACCATGATACAACTTCACGATAAACATTTCGTTCCTTTTATTTCTGCCGAAGAAATTGAATTCGCCATCACCAATATGGCCAAACAAATGGATGATGATTTCTTTGATGACATTCCCGTTTTTATTGGTGTTCTCAATGGTTCATTTATGGTTTTGTCTGATTTGATGAAACATTACCGTGGGATGTGCGAAGTGAGTTTCGTTAAAATGGCTTCTTACGAAGGAACACAATCAACCAATGAAGTCAAACAACTCATTGGCCTCAACGAAAACCTTGAAGGAAAAACAGTCGTAATAGTAGAAGATATCGTCGATACTGGCAACACCATCGAAGAACTCAAAGCCATTTTCAAAGAGCAAAAAGTAAAACACCTTAAAATAGCCACATTATTTTTAAAAGCTGACGTCTACAAAAAGGATATCAAATTGGATTATGTGGGCATCAGAATTCCAAACAAATTCATCGTCGGCTTCGGTTTAGACTACGATGGACTAGGCAGAAACTTAAAAGACATATACCAACTAGCAGAATAGAAAGTTCTCAGTTGTCTGTTATCAGTTATCAGTTTGCTGAGAACTAACAACGGCCAACCGACAACAGCCAACCGACAACCGTTAACCCACAACTTTTTTACAATGATCAACATCGTTCTTTTCGGAAAACCAGGTGCAGGAAAAGGCACACAAGCTGAATTTTTAAAAGGAAAATACAATCTGACGCATTTATCCACCGGAGATATTTTCAGATACAACATCAAAAACGAAACAGAATTGGGCATGCTAGCCAAAACCTATATGGACAAAGGCGATTTGGTGCCAGACGCAGTAACAATTCAAATGCTGCAGAGCGAAGTCGACAAAAATCCACAATCGAGCGGGTTTCTATTCGACGGTTTCCCAAGAACCATCGCACAAGCCGAAGCACTAGATGCTTTTTTAGAATCGAAAAATCAAAGTATTACAGCAACAATAGCACTCGAAGCCAACGACGAAATTTTGGTGCAACGCCTTTTAGAACGCGGTAAAACATCGGGCAGACCTGACGATCAAGATGAAGAAAAAATCAGAAATCGTTATGAGGAATACAACCTTAAAACTGCGCCATTGATGCAGTATTACCAAGCGCAAGGAAAATTCCACGCGGTCGACGGTATCGGTTCAATCGAGGAAATTACACAGCGTTTGAGTGCTGTCATTAACAATTTATAGATTGATTTTTAGAAGCTATTCCGGCTGTACGTTCCTATCTTTTGCGCCGAACGCCGGCACAAAAGGATAACCACTGCCATCCGGGCTAGTTGCGGTAATCGGAACATCCGATGTGCCATTAACCAAATTTACAATTTTGGAAATACTTATAATCCTTTTTCTAATTCTGCTCAACGGCGTATTCTCGATGTCAGAAATCGCATTGATTTCCGCACGTAAAAACCGCCTAGAAACGGCTGCAAAAAAAGGAAATGAAAGTGCCAAAACCGCACTCGATCTCGCGAATTCCCCGAATAAATTTTTGTCTACAGTTCAAATCGGTATTACTTTAATCGGTATTCTAACAGGTATTTTTAGTGGCGACAAAATCACTACAGATGTTCAAAATTTTGTAGCCAGTTTTAACGCAACTAAACCATATGCAGAAAGCATTGCGGTTGGAATCGTTGTATTGACGCTTACTTTTTTCTCCTTGGTACTTGGCGAATTATTGCCAAAACGCATCGGATTAAATTACCCGGAAACGATTGCCAAAGCGGTAGCGATGCCGATGAAAGTGATTTCTATTTTAACTGCGCCTTTCATTTGGTTGCTCACAATATCTACAGAATTTCTACTAAAAGTATTGCAAATCAAACCTTCAGCCGACGGTAAAGTGACCGAAGAAGAAATCAAAGCCATCATCAAAGAAGGTACAGAAGGCGGCGAAGTGCAAGAAATAGAACAAGACATCGTAGAGCGTGTGTTTCATATTGGCGACCGAAAAGTCAATTCGTTAATGACGCATAGGAAATCGGTAGTGTTTCTGCCATTGAACGCTGATAAAAATCAGGTACGCGACTTAATGCTCAAAGAGTTGCATTCGATTTATCCGGTGTATCAAGATAATTATGATGACATTGTGGGTGTGGTTAACCTTAAAAATATTTTCGCGCATTTTGAACAAGACAACTTCAATTTGTCGGATATCATGACCGAAGCGCCTTTTATGATGGAGCAAACGACTGCATACAAAGCCTTAGAAAATTTTAAGAAGAGTGGTATTCATTACGCTTTTGTGTCGGATGAGTACGGTGTTTTTCAAGGGGTAATTACTTTGAACGATATCCTAGAAGCCTTGGTTGGCGACGCGTCAGATTTTTATAAAGAGGATTTTCAATTGGTGGCTCGTGAAGACGGCAGCTGGTTGGTCGACGGACATTATTCGCTACACGATTTCTTAACGTATTTCGATTTGGATGATTTGATTAGCGATTATGAAGTGACGACCGTAAGTGGTTTGATCATGACCGAATTGTCGCGGATTCCGAAACAAGGCGAAAAATTAATTTGGCAAAAATTTGAATTAGAAGTCATCGATATGGATGGCGTGAAGATCGATAAAGTGATGGTGAAATCCTTGAGGGATTAAAACTGTTGTCAGTTATCTGTTATTCGTTGTCAGTTAAGAGGACTGACAACCGACAACCGACAACCGGCAACCAACAACAAAAAAAATGACAGAGGGAAATTTTGTAGACTACGTAAAAATATTTGTTTCGTCTGGAAAAGGCGGGAAAGGATCCACACATTTGCACCGTGAGAAATTTATTGAAAAAGGCGGCCCAGATGGTGGCGATGGTGGTCGTGGTGGGCACGTGTATTTGGTGGGCAACAAAGGATTGTGGACTTTATTCCACCTGAAGTTTGCACGTCACATTAAAGCAGGTCATGGTGGTGATGGTGGAGGCGATAGAAGCACCGGAGCGGATGGAGATGATAAATTCATCGAAGTGCCATTGGGAACTGTAGTGCGCGATAAAGAAACCAACGAGATTTTATTTGAAATTACCGAAGACGGAGAAAAACGCATTATAGCACAAGGCGGAAAAGGCGGATTGGGCAACTGGCATTTCAGAAGCTCGACGAACCAGACGCCGCGTTACGCACAACCTGGTTTGCCAGGTTTGGAGATGGATGTGGTTTTAGAATTGAAAGTCTTAGCCGATGTGGGTTTGGTTGGTTTTCCGAATGCTGGAAAATCGACTTTGCTTTCTGTATTGACTTCAGCGAAACCAAAAATTGCCGATTACCCATTTACGACTTTGAAACCGAATTTGGGGATTGTGGCTTACAGAGATTTTCAATCGTTTGTGATTGCCGATATTCCCGGAATTATTGAAGGTGCGGCAGAAGGTAAAGGTTTAGGGCATTACTTCCTAAGACATATCGAACGCAATTCCACGCTTTTGTTTTTGGTTCCTGTTGATACGGCTGATATTAAAGCGGAGTATGATATTCTCGTGAACGAACTCACGAAATACAATCCGGAAATGTTGGATAAAGAACGCATGCTCGTGATTTCAAAATGCGACATGCTGGATGACGAACTCAAAGCAGAACTCAAAAAGCAGTTGGATAAAGAATTTAAAAACATTCCTTATATGTTTATTTCATCTGTGGCACAGCAAGGTTTGACGGAATTGAAGGATAAGTTGTGGGCCATGTTGAATGAATAATTAATAATTAATAATGAATAATTGGAGCATCTCAAGTTGAGGTGCTTTTTTATTTACAAACACTTGCGTTATTAATTATTCATTGTTCATTATTAATTGAATCTGCGATAGGGATAGGAATGGCATCCTTTTGCGGCGGCTTTCGGCGCGAAAGATATAATGGATAGCCCGGCCATTCGCCCAAAAATAATTAACAATTAATAATGAATAATTAATAATTGCTGTATCTTGAAGTGAGGCACTCTTTATTGACCAACACTTTCGTTATTCATTATTAACTATTAATTATTAATTGAACTACAACGTTTTAGTTTTCACGAACTTCCTTTCAAAATTTTGGAAAAATGCCTTATATTCGCACGCACGATTTGAGATTTCGTTGATGGCTTGTAACAAATACGGATGCAGGCAGACTACTAGCTCACTTTAATTAACTAATTCAATTTATTACCAATGAAAAAAATGATTTTATCCCTAATCGTCGGGATCATGCTTTTGCCAATGAGCGTAAAGGCCGACGAAGGAATGTGGTTTTTGATGTTCATCGAACGTTTGAATCACCGCGACATGCAAAAAATGGGCTTGCAATTGACAGCTCAAGAAATTTACAGCATTAACAACCATAGTTTGAAAGATGCCATCGTACAATTTAATGGCGGTTGCACAGCCGAATTGATTTCGAAAGATGGTTTGGTTTTAACCAATCACCACTGTGGTTATGATGCGATTGCTGAATTGTCTTCTGCAGAAAAAAACTATTTGAAAGATGGGTATTGGGCTCCGAACCGAAAAGCGGAAATGAAACCATCGAGCTTATATGTTCGTTTCTTCGTAAGAATGGATGATGTTTCTAAAAGAATTTTAGCGAAACTAAATGATAAGATGACCGAAGCAGAACGTGAAAAAGCAGTCAATCAAGAAATTGCTTTGATCGAAAAAGAAAACAATGAAGGTGGAAAATATACCGTTAATGTGCGTTCGTTTTTTCAAGGAAATGAATACTACTATTTCGTATATCAAGATTATAAAGATGTTCGTTTGGTAGGAACTCCACCAGAAAGTTTAGGAAAATTTGGAGGCGATACAGACAACTGGGAATGGCCACGTCATACGGCAGATTTCTCAATGTTTAGAGTTTATGCTGACAAAGACGGAAATCCAGCAGATTATTCTGAAAGCAACATTCCACTAAAACCAAAGCATTATTTACCAGTAAGTACTAGTGGTGTGAAAGAAAATGATTTCGCCATGATTTTGGGTTATCCGGGAAGAACCAACCGTTGGATGCCAGCTGGCGGGATTGAGCAAAACGTGAAGTTTTCTTATCCAGCTTGGGTTGAAGGAGCTAAAACAGGTATGGACAATATGAAGAAATACATGGATCAAAGCGCAGCGTTGCGTTTGGTGTATGCTTCTAAATATGCTTCAACTGCCAATTATTGGAAAAACCGTCAAGGGATGATTGATGCTTTGACTAAGTTTGGAACCGCAAAATCAAAAGCAGCACAAGAAGCTAAATTCGACAAATGGGCGAACAAAGCAGAGAACAAAGCGAAATATGGTAATGTGATTACGAATATCAACAAGTTTTACAGCTTGACCAACGAAAAGGCGCGTCATGACAACTACTTGCAACAATTGTTCAGAACGACAGCTTTCGGAACTATCGGAAGAACCATCGGAAAACAATTGGATACTTATGCCAAAGCAGATGCAGCAAAACGCAGCGAAATGGCTCCTGGAATTCTAGAAGGTGCACAAGAAATGTTTAAAGAATTGCACGTTCCTGCTGAGAAAGATTTGTTGGCAGCGCAATTGAAATTGTATGCTACAAAAGTGACAGGTTACGCGATTGCTCCTATGGTTGAAAAATTAGCCAAAGAGAACAACAACGACTTTACAAAATTCGCCAGTGCTGCAATCGACATGAGTATTTTAACTTCTGTAGATAAAATCAAAGCGTTTTTAGACTATCCGATGCAGTCGGTTTTAGATAACGATCCGATTTATACTTTGTCGAATGATATGGTAACGCATATTAATTCTAAATCAGATGCGATTGCTAAAGCGCAAAATGATTATGGCGCTGGATTCCGTTTGTTGGTTGAAGGTTTGAGAGAATCCAAAATTGGAACGATTAAATATCCGGATGCGAATTCAACTTTGCGTTTGACTTACGGAAAAGTTCGTGCATTGCCAGCGGATAAACGTAATGATGCTAAAATTAACAACTATACTACAATGGATGGTATGGTGAAAAAATACAAAAAAGGCGATGAAGAATTCGATATGCCAACGCGTGTTATCGAAATGAACAAAGCCAAAGATTACGGAAGATTTGCAGATAAAGACGGATCGATGCACGTGAATTTCTTGACGGATAATGATATTACTGGAGGAAATTCGGGTTCACCTGTTTTAAACGGTAAAGGCGAATTGATTGGTTTGGCTTTCGATGGTAATATCGAAGCGATGGCTGGTGATGTAATCTTTGACAAGAACTTGCAAAGAACCATCAATGTAGATATTCGTTACGTATTATGGGTAATTGAAAATTATTCAGGTGCGAAAAATATTGTTGATGAAATGACTTTGGTGAAATAACCCAATAACATT
>ERZ724517.1928-NODE-1928-length-11179-cov-3.596368_pt1 | contig 11179 bp, 6 predicted proteins | sample MGYA00376050_ERZ724517 | MGnify/ENA primary metagenome ERZ724517 (study PRJEB28724, sample SAMN07190886) | activated sludge metagenome | isolation source: activated sludge of sewage treatment plant in Hong Hong | place: USA: Christiansburg, Virginia | collected... | reverse complement strand
GAAAAGAAAATAAAAACAAAAATTGGAGAGATTTGGGGCGTGAAAAACCTCGAAGTGGTTTAATGGTTATAGAAAAAAACGGAAACAATATGCGACCCCGCAGGGGTCGTACAATAACAACACCAATAATCTATAAACATAAAATCCCTTTGGGATTAACAACAAACGCCTAATATTCACTAAGTAAATAAATTAATCAATTATTTTTATAAATTTATACCTTTACATAATTATAACGTAATTTATAGGATTCTCCATAGGGTAAACTTTTTAAGAGAATTAATAGAATGTAATTTTTATAAATAAATATGAGTAATCATTCAGAATTTAAAAACAGTACAATAGGGCACGTACTCGCATACGATGGCATTAAAGGGTTGAGTTGTTTATTGATAATGCTGGTTCATTTTAGATTTACTACTTTTAATTTTCCGGCGATACTTCCGTATATTGCGCTGCATGCTTTTTTTGTGTTATCTGCTTTTTTAATTACTAAAAACTTATTAGTAGATAAACAGCGTTTTTCTTCTTTTCAAACATACTTCAAGCGCTTTTATATAAAGCGTACCTTGAGAATTTTTCCAGTCTATTATTTTTATATTTTTCTGATTGCTGCTATCACAATTCTTTTAATATTAATCCATAAATCACTTCCAATTTTAAATAATGAATGGAAAAATTTTGGTTGGATGCAAATGGTGTTTTTGAGCAATTTTAGAGAATTCATTGCTATCTTTAAAGGATATGATAATTACTATACTACTGCTCCGGTGTTTGTTCATTTGTGGTCTGTTTCGTTAGAAGAACAATTTTATCTTTTTATTGTATTTACTGTCTTTTTTATAAGCAAAGAAACATTAAAAAAAATGTGCATAATTGCCATTGTTACATTCCCTTTTATTCGCATCGTTGGGTATTATCTTTTATTAAATTACAGCAAAGATGAACTTGCTACAACTTTAGTGGTAGCACATACTCCCATTTTTCAATTTGATGTATTTTTTTACGGCATATTGCCCAATGTGGTAGATTTAAAGAAATTTAAAAATGTGTATAAATGGTTGCTAATTAGCTTAGCATTTTTAATAATTTGGGCTTTGGGAAGTTCTTTATATATCTCTATAAAAGAACAGATAAGTTTTTTTGAAACGATACGATTGGATAAGTATATTTATAGAAATTTCGGCATATTTTTTATTGATAGCATTGCCAATTTTTGTGTTTTATGTGTTGTGTTGGTTGCAACTTGGTATCCTGAAAAAATTAAATTTTTCACCACCAAATTTTGGGTGTTAATAGGAGTACCTTCTTATAGTGTTTATATTTTTCAATTCTTTTTCTTAATTATCAGTTTTCTTTTCATGTTCTTATTGAGGAAAATTTTTCCAATATATATTGCTGAAATTATTGGATGTATTTTATTCCTTATTTCGACGGTGTTTTTTGCTACTTTATCCTATAAATATATTGAGATTCCTATGTTTAAGCTTAAAGACAAATTTTTAAAGAAAATTATTTAAAATTAGTAATGAGTAAATTAAAAAACACATCATTTTTATATGCAGCTTTAGGTGTAGCGATATTATGTATTGCAGGTTGGAAATGGGCAGTAGGTTTGCAATCGCATTTGGATTTATTATTGGCAGATGAAGCGGAATACTTACGCAATGGATTAAATTTATTTGATAAAATAGCAAAAAATTGGGGACCCACTTATAATTTTTGGTATAAAATGCTGTCGCTGGTGCAGTCAGATCCGGTACAACTTTATTACTTAAATTATAAACTAGGTGCAATAATGGTGGGCGTTTTGTTATTTATTTTCCTGTTGCGCTACCGTATTCATCCCGCTGTTGCGCTACTTATTTCATTTTGTTATCTATTCTCGGATGTGAACATGAATGCTTGGCCTCGCATTTCTAATTTTGTATTAATACTGTATCTTTTTTATTTTATTTTAATAAAAAACAGTACGCTGATAACCAAACTTATTTGGTTTTGCATCATTACGTTTGTTGCAGCATTTGCCCGTCCAGAGTTATTGATTATAGCAGAAATATCAACGTTGTTTACGATATTATTATGTTCTAAAAACTATAAAAATATATCAACCCATATACCATTATTGCTATTGCTGGTGGTTACTATTGTTATTTTATTTATGGTGTATGGCAAGCCCGCAGACACCTACTCAAATATCAACAGAACCTATATTGCATTTTGTCAGCATTATGCCATAGCTTACCGCATGCGTACTCATAGCAATATGAATGCTATTATCGAATGGATAGATTTTACAAAACCACTTTTTGGAGATTGTAAAACATTGCCCGAAGTGCTGATGAAACATTTTGATTTATGTATTCCACATTTCTTATTTACGATAAAAATGTATGCTATCTTTTTCAGTATGTTTGTGCTGGATTTTGTAACCCCTCTTTATCTGTTTCCAGGCGTTAAGAAAAAAATTGTTTTACTGGTGGCTTTAGTTGTTTTTATACTTATTTGTTCATTTATCAAAGAAATTCGAACTGATTTTGTGCGCCAATTGAAACAACATTATGTAGTGCTGATATTAGCCTTTTTATTTAGTTTGCCCAGCATTGGCATTAGTGTAGTTATTTTCCCACGCCAACACTATATCATGATGCAGGCACTTTGGGTGGCGTTATTGTTAGGATTCTTTTTTTCCTCTGTGGTTACTTATTTTAAACTACCTCCAATTGTACTATTGCCACTTGCCATTATTTTATTTTTTATTTCGCCCAAAGCAACAGCCTTTAATTCTATTCAGTCGGTTCCTGAAATGAAAAATTTATGTACACAAAAATTTATTTCATACATGAATTCACAAAAATGGAAAAGCGAACACGTTATATTTAGTAATATTCTAAATGTTCACTTGATGCTAAATGAACACGATAAATTTGAACAATTTAATACAGAATATATGCTAAAACAATTACCGAAAGATGTGAAATTTAAGGATATTTTAGCCGAAAAAAAGATTGATATTATTTTGATGAACGAACAATTGATGGAGGAAACCAGGTTGCAAAAAGATACGACTTGGCTAAATCTAACGGCACATCCAGAATGGTATCAATTTAAGAAAGTGCAATTTTCTAATGATTGCCAAAGTTATTTACTAATAAAAGAATAAAATCATTGCTGAATAACAATTTCCAGTTGAATGTTGCAAAGATGGAAACTGGCATACCGTTGGTGTTGTATCGGTAAAAAGTACTTAAAAAAATAAACAAAAAGTGATGATTCAAAAAATAAAAGTTGGGTTGCAAACGCTGCTGATAGAAAAAGATACCTTGCAGCCATCGCGACAACCTTTATACTATATTTTAGGAAGTATTTTATTATTAGTGAGTGGTATAAAACTCTATCATGGATTGTCTAACACGATGGATGTTCAATTTGCCGACGAAGCAGCATACATCCGTTTTGGTTTAGATTTATTTGAACAAATGAATCGTAATTGGGGTCCATTGTATTCCGTGTGGTATAAATGCCTTTCTTTTTTTACCACAGATGTTTTCAAACTATACTATCTAAATTTTGAAATCACCTCTATTTTTATCGGAATACTGTTGTATATTTTTTTACTAAGAATTTCTGTAAAACCTGTTTTTGCATTGTTTATTGCATTTAGTGTTTTAGTCAGTGATTTGAATATTTCGGTGTGGCCACGTATCTCGCATTTCTGTATTGTATGGTGTTTGCTCGCATTGATTCTCATTTCTTTTTTTCGAAATAATCTTTATAAATGCTTTGTGTTTACGACTGTTTGTTTGATAAATTCTTACGCCCGCCCAGAATTTTATTTGTCGTTTCTAATAATGACGGCGGTAACAGCATTGCTTATTTTTTTTGAAAGAAAATCTTTGCAAAAAAAAGAGGTACTCAGCATTGGATTAGCAATTATTGTGATGGGGATTTTACATCTAATATTTCGTTTTCCCTCTAATGATTTTTTTGGGTATAATCGTGGTGTGGCTGCTTTTTACCAGCATTATGCATGGAATTATAAGTGGCGCACTCATGGCACTTTTGATGCATGGTTGTATTGGGAAGATTTGGCAAAAAAACAATTTGGCGATTGTAATTCGATGTGGTGTGTAATTAAAACACAACCGGGAATTTTTATCAGCAATACCCTTTTTAATATAAGAACCTATTTTATGCAGCTTTTAAAAACTGCATCATTTGTATTTCCCATTGGCGTATTTCATGGAAAAAAAATGCAACTATTATTAACCGTGTGCTGTATTATAGCTTTTATTATTCTTTTAATTTACCAACCATCCAGAAAATATTTTGTAGAAAAAATAAAAGGCTACAGATTTTATTTGTTGCTGTTGTTTTGTTTTATCACGCCTACTTTGATGTCTTGTTTTGCCGTATTTCCACGCGACCATTATTTGTATTTACAAATGCCATTTTACATATTAATTTTCATCAGTGCTTTTGGGTTTATCTTTGAAAAAATCAACCTAAAACCTTTATATTTTATAGGTTTTGGAGTATTGTTGTTTTTATCTACGCCTAATGTGCAGCGGTATGACTTTATGAAGACAACGACTGATACTCATAGTATGTGCAATAAAAAATTAGTACAATATTTAGCAACAAATTTTAGCGATAAACCACACACAATGTTTACGAATATGCCTTTTGTTCGTGGTTTATTACCTACTACTTTCAAAGAATTAAACACCATTTTTGATAAGAAAAAAAATATTCCATTTCAACATTATTTGGATTCAGCACAAATTGATATAGTTATTCTCACGCCTTCTACTTTTCGCGATCCACATATAAATTCAGATTCCACTTGGTTGCATTTTATGAAAGATTATGCGTCTTTTGGATTTAAGCGCAGAGATTTTACAGATTGTGAAATGTATCTGCTTACCAAAGATGCTCCGGCATCTACTCAAAAATAAAAATGCTAAAAATAGACAAAGGTCTATTAAAAACAGACAAAATTCCAAAAAATGTATTATCTTTGGATATAGATAAGAACATGACAAAGCAATCTAAAATAAAATCATATTCAATTCAAGCAATACCAAGTTCTTCTTTAGAAGAACCATTGGTAGAATACCAAGTAATAGAACATTCTATAGCAGGCATTTCTATAAATGACTTAAATAAGGTGTCAGCAAAATACGATTTATCTATAAATGATTGGGCTGCCATTATGGGAATATCCACTAAATCTATACAGCGATACCAACAGCAAGAAAATACATTGTCTGCCACACAATCAGAATTTGTTTTAAAAATAGAACAACTTTATAAAATTGGAAATGAAGTTTTTGGAACAACAGAAAATTTTAAAAGTTGGTTAGAGAAACCTGCTTATGGCTTGGGGTATAAAATTCCTTCTCAAATATTAAATACTATTAGTGGTATTAATTTGGTCATTAATCAAGTAATGCGCATCGCTCACGGTATTTTTGCATAGTATGATAGTTTATAGAATTGTATTAGAAAAATATGCTTCACTACAAGCCTCTGGCATAGATGGCAGGTGGAATAGTTATGGCAATAAAATTTTATATACGACCGGTTCTCGTGCACTGGCTTGCTTAGAAAACGTGGTGCATAGAAGTGGAGAAGGCTTGCAAGAATTATTTAAAACATTGGTAATTGATATTCCAAGCTCTGAAAGAATAGAAAAAATTACCCAAACAGATTTGCCCAAAAATTGGCAGCAATACAATAAAGAACATTTTTGTAGAATGATTGGCGACGATTGGTGTTATCGTCAAGAAAGTTTAGTGTTGCAAGTGCCGAGTATTATTATCCCCAATGAGTTTAACTACCTGATTAATACCCAGCATAAAAATTTTAAGAAGGTAAAATTAAAAGCAATAGAGCCTTTTATTTTTGATACTCGCATTAAACAATAGCATGATAACCAATGTTGGAATTGTTGCTGGTAATAAATCGATAGGTGTATTCTTTAGCCATATTGCAGGCTTTGTATTGTGCCATTCCTAAGGCAAGGTAAGAAGCCAGTGCGGCAGACAACACGCAGCCAGCACCATGTTTTTCCAATTCGCTAATTTCTGTAGGATGTAAGATGTCCATTTTTTTATTAATCAAAATAATATCCGTTGCAGGTACTTCTATATGATGTCCACCTTTTAAATATACATTACAATATTTAGATAAAATTTCTGCTCCTTTTATGGCATCTTTCTCTCCGGTAAGTTGTGTTACTTCCTCCCAATTTGGGGTCACCCAATGAATAGAGGTAAGGATATTTTGTAAATATTTTTTATTTATTTTTTTATGTAAAACAACCCCTTCATTTGTTTCTAAAATTGGATCCCAAACTATGCAAATATCTTTATTGTATGCCAGTAAAAAATCTACAATTTCATTCAAAATTTTTAGATTTTGAATCCATCCAATTTTTACATATTCAATTTTATAAGCACTCAATAATGGGTTGAGTTGCTGTAAAATTTTCTCTTTGGATATCCAATGTAATCCCGCTATGTTATGGTCGTTTTGATAGGAAATACAAGTGGTGGCAGCTATACCATACGTACCTGTTTGTTCAAATGTTTTTATATCGGCTAAAATTCCTGCGCCACCGCTGGGATCAAATCCTGCAATGCTTAAAAGATATGGTCTATGTTTTATCACGATATAAATATAACATGTTATGCGGTTTGTATTTGTATTTGTTGGTTATTTTTTAATTTCATTTTTATGTATTTTTTCTTTTCGCTTTTTGACAGGACGAAGCACTGTCTGTCCATAATATCGAAAAAGACATCTGTTGAATATTTGCAGTATGCCTGTAAATATTGAGATTCCCACTTTCTTCCGTCTGCACAGGCAGGCGGAATGACGGTGCTCTTTTTTGGTTGGAATTAAAAGATAAAAATTAAAAGTTAATTCATAAAAGTTAATTCATAAAAGTTAATTCATAAAAGTTAATTCATAAATCATAAATCATAATTCGTAAATCGTAATTCGTAAATCATAAATCAATGCACCATCACTTTCACCGCTTCTACTTTTTCTCCATCAATAGATTGAATAATGTAAACGCCTTTGGCTAAAGTAGCATGAATATTCAATTCAAAACGATTAAATCCTTTTTGAATAGCTTTGTGTTCACTGTGTAATAATTTACCAGACACCTCAAATACATTAAACAACAAGTCTTTATTGGTGGTAGAATTTGCTTCTACGACAATCTTTGGTTCTGAATAATAAATATGCAAGTTGTTGGTTTCTTCACAAGTAACATAAATAATTGGATGAGTACTTTCTTTTCCATTGTTGGCTACTTCCATTAAGCGATAGTAATTTTTGCCGTTGGCTATTTTGTCTATATAACTGTAATTTCTTAAAATATTAGAAAATCCTGCTGAAGGGATTGTTGCAATCGTAGCATAATTTCTGTTATTGTCCGATCGCTGTACTAAAAATTCTTTGCTATCTCGCTCGGAGGCAGTTGACCATTTTAATACAGTTTCTCCATCGTTGCACTGTCCGGTAAAACTGATAAGCTCAACAGGAAGCGGAGTAGAAGCACCTGAACCACCCGGAATCCCGAAATCAGAAAAACCTGAATAACCATTTCCAGGAACACTATAGTAATTTCCTACGGTACATTTATCGCCACCACCAGCATACGAACTCCAATCCGTTGTGCCATTCGTTGCTTTTAATGCACGATATACCTCTTTATAAAACAATCCACCTGATTCTATATCATCATTAGGATTTACATTCGCATTTTTTGTATTTGGGTGTAAAATAACATTATAAGAAAATGTAGTTCCTGTACTACTGCCCATTCTCCAGATTCCTTGTCCCGTCATACCGGTATAGTGATAAAAATGAGATTTTCCAATACAAGTAAAAAATGTAGGACCCGCCACACATGTATGAGTACTCATGTCTGCCGGAATAAATTGAGCCGTTGCATTTCCCGCTCCTGAACTAATCTCTAATTGGATAGGATTATAGGCTTTCCCTGCAACCGCATCTCCCACAGGAAAGTCATAAATGCCGGTAGTGTTGATAGCTCTTTCTAATTTTCCAAAAACGTATTTATCATCTGAGTACGTGCCAGTATTATTGGGTGCATCATAACCCGTTACTGCATTGGTTTTGTCTCCATTGCTTACAGTAAACACATTGCTATTGGTTTTTAAAATACCATGTACAAAATTCAAATTATTTTGTGTAGTTAAATTCACCAGCTGATCTACTATTGTTTGACTTGGTTTATCTAATTCTACATTCCAAAGATTAAATGTACCGCTACCTGAAACTGTTTGTGTCCCGCTGCCTTTAAACCTTAATATTCCACTGTTTCCGCCATTGTTGGTTAAGGTTCCATTGTTGGTTAAATTTCCATATAATTCAATACCTGTTCCATGTCCGCGTGTATTAGCTACAACAGTATTATCATACGATACATTCGTAAAGGTAGAACCTGAACCAATGGTCATATTACCCAATACTTTCATGGCTTGTGGGTTGATGTTGTTATTATAAGCTGTTACTGTACCCACTCCGGTAGTGCCAATATACAAGTTACCTTTTACGGTACAAAATCCACCCGAACCACCAATCAATGCCATCAAGTTATTATTAAATGCAAAATTTCCAGCATTGGCATTTTCAAAATACAAATTTGGATAGAACATGCCAACTGCATTCGTACTTGGGTTGCCATCTCCATTGTATCTGTAGATCCATTGCGCACCGGAAGAGCCATCGGGAATATTGCTGATGCCTCCTTGATAAAAATCTCTATAATATACGACAGAGGAGGTAGAAGTTTTAATAACAGTCCCCGCATTTCCTAATATCCAGCCCGAGCCATTTGTATAGCTCGTACCTCTAAAATCAATTCCATTAGTAGAATTTCCTCTATCTATTAATATGCCGTTTACAAGCATATCTGCTCCAACAGTACTATCATTAACAGTTAATTTAGAGTCAATATTTATTTCCAATGTACCATCTATGGTTATTTTATCAATTTCAATATCAAAATTATCGCCAGAACCAGTTCCTAAAGTTGTCTTAGTTCCACTTTGAACAAATACAGCGGATGAATTTACTGCAATAGGATATGCACAAGCGGTTATCGGTGCGGGACTTACAAAGTTAATATCATTAGACATTTCCCATTGGGCAGCAGTTGCCCAATTCCCATTGGTAGTAGAAGTTTTTGTACGATAATATCTTGCCGTTGGATATTTGAAAACAGCGGCATTGGTGGTTTTAGTACAAGTATTTCCTCCATTTGTTTTTACTACATTGCAATAAAATTGATAGTTGTACAAAGGAGCAAAATCTGCCGGTAATGATAGTGTTGCGGTATTGGTGCCGGATGCCCCCGAAATATTTCCGCTTACTAATTGCCAACCGGTCATGCTTTGCAAATCATTATAATACCAAGCGTAAGAGGTAACAGGCGATGGCGTTGCTGTGGCTGCTACCGAAAATTGAACTGTACCCGGACAAGATGTCCAATCTGTTGGATGTGTGTTGATTACTAACAAAGGAGCAACCGTAAACGATGGATTTCCTAAACTACTGCATGTTTCTGTACTGGTCTTTGTCCAATTTCCTGATGTAAAAGTAGTGGAAGGTGCATTGGTTAGAGTAATTCTTTCCATATTATAACCCAACTCATTAGGCGTTACCATTCTGTCTATTTTGGTAGCTCCTTTGTATAATTCTATATCGTCATTTTTATTATATCCACTGGAGGTGCTTCTGTTTATTATTAAAGCCCCAGTTCCTGTAATACTTGCATCACAGCTTGTTCCGGTGTTTCCAATTTTTACTACAGCAAACTGATTAGGTGGTAAGGTTCCACTTAAACTCACCCATGTAATAGCTCCCGTATTTATTTTTATTTTATAGTTAGATAAATTAATGGAGGCACTTGTTCCATTAAACAATTCTATATAACCTCGGCTACCTGACTCTGCATCATAAACTTCTGAAATCATTAAATCGGTAACGGTAGCAGTAGCACCACCGCCACAAGCACCGTTACTATTTAGTACCGTAAAAGTTCCAGAAGATTTTGGACAACCATTATTGAATACATCAATAATACCAGTGGTGGCACCATCAGGGATTCTTAATACAATAGTGTTATTATCCGATACGGTATAGTCTGTTACTACAATACCGCCTATTTCTACATCTGTTACAGCGGTAAAACCACTGCCTTTTAATATCACTGTTGTGCCAACGGGACCAGTGGTGGGCAAGATGGAAGAAACAACATGAGCAGCACCGGAACAAGAATTAGTTGTAACAGATATTTCATTAGAATTTGCGGAAGTACAACTTCCATTATCTGCCCGAACTACGTAATAATAGGTAGTGCTGGGCGTAAGCCCGGTAACACTTAAAGAAGTGCCGGTAGTATAAATATTTTCATAGCCGGTAACGAACGAAAAAGTAGTACCGCTTACGTAAATATCATCAATTCTACTTGTTCCTCCTGAAGCAACAGAACCACCACTCACAGCAGTATTAGAAGTCATTATCCAACGGATATATACTTCCGATTGATTATCGCAAGCAGAAGGCAAAGCCAAATTTGTGAGCACACCAGTGGTAAAGTCATTAGCAACTGTTATACTACCACTTGTAATATCTGTCCAGGTACCTCCTGAACCAATTTTATATTGAACTTTCCAACTTTTAGGTCCTGTATTTGACGATTGTTGTTTAGAGGATAAGGTAAGATTGATATGATCAGTAGCATCTACGATGATTTGCCAATATTTACTACCACTACCACTATTCCACTCACCATCTCCGTATGCTGCTCGTGTTGTTGCTCCTGAGGCATCTGTTATAGAGCCACCGCCTTGTCTTGTAATAGTTTTTACATTATTATTTGCATTGTAAATATCGGCTGTTGTTGTAGCTCCACTTACAGGAAAAGTCCACGCGGCAATGTTTTGATTGGCGATATATGTATATACATCTACAAAATAGCCGGTGGCGCCGGCAACGCTGTTCCAATTGGCAGTAAAAGAGGCTCCGGTTATTGCTGTTCCTGCGGTAGCAACTGGTGCAGTTGGCACAGTAAGCATAGAGGCTGTTAACGTTCTAGCTGTACTACTGCCACATCCATTATCTGCTGTTACGG
>ERZ724517.1926-NODE-1926-length-11187-cov-4.725925_pt1 | contig 11187 bp, 8 predicted proteins | sample MGYA00376050_ERZ724517 | MGnify/ENA primary metagenome ERZ724517 (study PRJEB28724, sample SAMN07190886) | activated sludge metagenome | isolation source: activated sludge of sewage treatment plant in Hong Hong | place: USA: Christiansburg, Virginia | collected... | reverse complement strand
CGAATCCTTGTACGCTAAGCGAAGTTTTTCACAGGAGCTCCCTAAATGAAGTTTGCAATCAAATTCGTCGCTGCCTCGGTGGCGTTGGTGTGTGCCAGTGCAGCGTTTGCGCAAAAAGGTGAGACCGTCAAGCTGGTCCGCATTGATCCGTTGACCGGCCTGTTGGGCCCAGTTGGCATCAGTCAGCAGAAGGGCTACCAGTTTTTTGCCGAAAAGCTCAGTGGTGCGGGCAATCAAGCCGGTGTCAAGTTTGAAATCAGCTTTATCGACAACAAGCTTAGTCCAACCGAGAGCCTGAACGCGTTGAAGGCGGCCATTGACCAAGGCGCTCGCTACATCATTCAAGGCAATGGTTCATCTGTGGCACTGGCGTTGTCCGATGCGGTAACCAAATACAACGAGCGTAATCCCGGCAAGGAAGTCATTTATCTGAATGACTCGGCAGTGGATCCTGACTTGACCAATAGCAAGTGCAGCTTCTGGCACTTCCGCTTTGATGCCGACACCTCCATGAAGATGGAAGCCATGTCAAGTTTCATTGAAACCCAGAAGGACATCAAGAATGTCTACATCCTGGGACAGAACTATTCGCATGGCGTACAGGTGGCCAAATATGCCAAGGAAACCTTGGCCCGCAAGCGCCCGGACATCAAGATCGTTGGCGAAGACCTGCACCCCCTGGCGCAGGTGCGCGACTTTGCTCCGTACATTGCCAAAATCAAGGCATCGGGCGCTGACACGGTCATCACCGGAAACTGGGGTTCTGACCTCTCCTTGCTGATCAAGGCTGCAAACGAAAACGGCTACACCGGCAAGTTCTTCACGTATTACGCGGGGGTCACCGGTACCCCGACCGCGCTGGGTACCAATGGTGCGGGCCGTGTGTACCAGATCGCTTACAACCACTACAACATGGGTGGTCAGATGCAGAAATGGCAAGACGAGTTCAAAGCCAAGTACAACGACGATTTCTACACCGGCTCGACTATTCGTATCTTCCAGGTTCTCGGCGCTGCTATGGCCAAGGCGAAATCGACCGATCCGGTGAAGGTTGCCGCCGCGATGGAAGGCTTGAAGTTTGACAGCTTCAACGGCGAAGTCGAAATGCGCAAGACCGATCATCAGTTACAGCAGCCGCTATACATGACCGTGTGGCAAAAGGCGGACAAGAAGTACCCCTACAGCCCCGAGAACACCGGCATGACGCTGGCGCCGTTGAAGGAGTATCCCAACTATGTGTCCAGCACGCCAACCAGTTGCCAGATGAAGCGTCCCTAGTCCGACCGCAGGGCCACCCCGGTTGAGACGCGGCCTCGTCTAAAGACAGCGGCTCACACCGCACGTGGGCCTGAGGGCTTGTCCCTTGGGCGCTTGACATAGGAGCCCGAGCGGGTGTGCCGCGTCGGGCTCTTTTACTTAGTGGAAACCTTGCGGGACAGACCGTAGCGCAGCGAAGCTCTGTCGCCAACTGATTAAACGGAGGACCTGAAGACTATGGAGTTTTTCATCATCTCGATGCTCAATGGATTGAGCTACGGCTTGCTGCTGTTTTTGTTGAGTTCAGGTCTGACTCTGATTTTCAGCATGATGGGTGTGCTGAACTTTGCACATGCCAGTTTCTACATGCTCGGTGCCTATGTGGGTTACACCGTGTCCCGATGGGTCGGATTCTGGCCGGCATTGATCATTGCCCCCCTTGTGGTGGGCGCCATCGGTGCAGTGTTTGAGCGCCTTTGCCTGCGGCGTGTGCACAAGTTCGGGCATGTTCCTGAATTGCTGATTACCTTCGGTCTGTCATATGTGATTCTGGAATTGGTGCAATTGATTTGGGGTCGTATTGCCCTGGAGTTTCGTCCACCCGAAGTTTTGCAGGGGCCGGCCTTCACCCTCATCAACCATTCAGTCAACGGTCTGAGTGTGATGTGGGGTGCGGCTCCCTCCGAGATGTGTGCTGCAACCGATGCGGCGCTGCGCATTGTGTGTTCGCCGTTTCCCGCCACCCGTGGCTTCATGATGTTGGTGGCATTGGTTATGTTGGTGGCGGTCTGGCTGTTATTGACCCGCACCCGTATCGGCCTGGTGATCCAGTCGGCATTGACCCATCCGGAGGCCGTGGAGGCGCTAGGACACAATGTTCCGCGAATCTTCATGTTGGTGTTCGGCGCGGGCGCTGCGCTGGCTGGTTTGGCCGGTGTCATCGGTGGCAGCACCTACCTCACAGAGCCGGCCATGGCGGCCACCGTGGGCTCCGTCATTTTTGTGGTGGTCGTGGTCGGTGGCATGGGGTCGTTATCCGGTGCTTTCCTGGCTTCGGTATTGATCGGTGTGATCCAGACCTTTGCAGTCGCCTTCGATTTTTCTGTCGCTACCGTGGCGCAGCAAATGGGTGTTCAGCTAGGCGATGCGGCGTTGAATAACTCGTTTGTCAAGTTAACACTGTCCCAAGTGGCGCCGATCTTGCCCTATCTGTTCCTGGTTCTGATTTTGATCTTCCGGCCCAAAGGCTTGTTGGGAACGCGGGAAGGCTGAGCACATGTCCAATCAAAAACCAAATAAAACTATGAATGTGGGGCGCTGGGTGACCTGGGGTCTTTTTGCTCTGGTGTTGACCGTTGCGCCCTGGATGTTCAGCAGTGGGCTGGCCATGACGGTGCTGTCCCAAATGGGCATCGCCATCATTGCCTGCCTGTCTTACAACATGTTGTTAGGGCAGGGCGGCATGCTCAGCTTTGGCCATGCGGTGTACACCGGCTTGGGCTCGTTTGTGGCCATTCATGCCTTGAACTCCGTGGCCGGCGGGTCATTGCCTATTCCAGTGGCAATGGTTCCAGTGGTTGGTGGCTTTGCAGGCATGGGTTTTGCCGCGCTGTTTGGTTATGTCACGACACGCAAGGCGGGCACCACTTTCGCCATGATTACTTTGGGCATGGGCGAGTTGGTCTTTGCCATGTCCTTGATGATTCCGGAGTTCTTTGGCGGCGAGGGCGGTGTGTCGGGCAATCGGGTGATTGGGAAACCCTTCTTGGGTATCACGTTTGGTCCGGCAATCCAGGTTTATTACCTGATTGCGATTTACACCTTTTTGTCGGTCATTGCCATGTTTGCGTTTACCCGCACACCGCTGGGCCGCATGCTCAATGCGGTGCGTGACAACCCGGAAAGGGTTGAATTCGTGGGCTACAACACCCAGCGCATTCGTTATACCGCCTTCATCATTGCGGGCTTTTTCGCCGGCATCTCCGGCGGCTTGGCGGCACTGAACTTTGAAATTGTCACTGCGGAGGTGGTCCACGCGGCGCGCTCCGGGGCTTATCTGTTGTTTACCTTCCTGGGCGGGGCAACCTTCTTCTTTGGCCCCATTCTTGGCGCAGTTTTGATGGTATTGGCCTTCGTGTTGTTCAGTGAATTCACCAAAGCCTGGCTGCTGTACCTTGGATTGATCTTCCTGTTTATGGTCATGTACGCGCCAGGTGGTCTGGCGAGTCTAATCATGATGAACCTCAGGGTTGCGGCCTTTGGAAAACTGCGCCAACTCTGGAAAAGTTACCTGGCCCTATCCGTCACCGGCGTCATTGTTTTGGCCGGTGGCGCAGCCATGGTGGAAATGCTCTACCACCTGCAACTGAGTGCTTCGCAAGGCAGTGAAATCGTGTTTATGGGAATGCGCTTGAACACGACGGGCACTGGCGACTGGTTGGGTGCTGTGGCGGTGTTGTCGGTTGGTCTGGTGCTGTTTGAACTGGCCCGGCGCCGTTTCGCGCGGGAGTGGGAAGAAATTCAGGCCTATATCGAGAAGAAATTGAACCCGGAGGAGGCGCAATGAGTGCAACCGATTCGTTCGCGCTGGAACTCAAGGATCTGCGCAAGAGTTTTGGAAAGACCGAGATCATTCGCGGGGTGAACTTGTCCGTTCGCCATGGGGAGCGCGTCGCCATTATTGGGCCCAATGGCGCTGGCAAGTCGACGCTGTTCAATTTGATCAGTGGCCGGTTTGGGGCCAGCAGTGGCGAGGTGTATCTCAATGGCACACCCATCAACGGAAAGAAACCGTTCGAGATCAACCGTTTGGGCTTGTCTCGCAGCTTCCAGATCACGAACATCTTTCCCAAGCTGAGCGTTTTTGAGAACCTGCGTTGCAGTGTTTTGTGGAGTCTGGGCTACAAGTACACGTTCTTCCGCTTTTTGGCCAGCCTGGACGATGCCAATGCCCGTGCCAACGACTTGCTCAAGATGATCAATCTGGAGAAGAAACACGACGTGTTGGCCATGAATCTGACCTACGCCGAGCAGCGCGCGCTGGAAATTGGCATCACGATTGGGGGCGGGGCCAATGTCATCCTGCTTGACGAACCGACCGCAGGCATGAGCAAGAGCGAGACCACACGCTTCATTTCTTTGATCAAGCAGGTCACCGAAGGTAAAACCTTGCTGACAGTGGAGCATGACATGGGTGTGGTTTTTGGTCTGGCGGACAAGATCGCGGTAGTTGTTTATGGTGAAGTGATTGCCTTTGACACACCGGAGGCGGTGCGCGCGAACCCACGGGTGCAAGAAGCGTATTTGGGTTCAGCGGTGGCTGATGAACAAGCAGGAGAACAACGATGAGCCCCCACGTGCGGCACTGCGTGTCCTTACCGCCCCCCACGGGGGCGCTGCTATCCTTGGGGCGGCCCGGCGGAGAACCATCATGGTCCTGAAAGTTTCCAATCTGCACGCCTATTACGGCAAGAGCCATGTGCTGCATGGGGTGGACATGCATGTCAAACCGGGTGAAATTGTTGCCTTGTTAGGGCGCAATGGCTCCGGCCGCTCCACGACGGCCAAAGCCATCATGGGCCTGGTGGATTGCCAGGGTTCATCACTCTGGAAGGGCAAAGAAACCCTGGGTCTCAAGACCTTTGAGATCGCCCATTTGGGCTTGGGTTATGTGCCGGAAAGTCGCGATATCTTTCCAAAGCTCACCGTTCATCAAAACTTGTTGCTGGGTCAAAAACGGGGTCAAAAGAACCCACGGTGGTCGTTTGACGACATGTACCGGTTGTTCCCCCGTCTAAAAGAGCGTGAACACACGGAAGCGGGCGTGCTGTCTGGTGGCGAGCAGCAGATGCTGACGTTGTGCCGCACGCTGATGGGAGACCCCGACCTGATCATTATTGACGAGCCCACCGAGGGCCTGGCGCCCAAGATTGTGGAGCTGGTGGCCGAGTACCTCCAGGAACTGCGAAAGAGGGGGCTATCGGTACTTCTGATCGAGCAGAAGCTGACCATCGCGATGAAGATATCTGATCGTTGCCTGGTCATGGGCCACGGCAGCATTGTCTTTGAAGGCACTCCCGATGAATTGCGGCAGAACAGCGATATCCGCAAGGAATGGCTGGAGGTTTAGACCTTGTCCCTCCAGTGACAATGTCCGCATCGACATCACAACACTCGCCCGTACAATTTAAAAGAACGATCGTTCTATTTTGATGGGTCCAATTTTTACTTCCGAGGAAATGCAAACATGACCACCCAATACCAAGTTCATGGCGACATCGCCGTCATCACGTTGAACAACCCGCCAGTGAATGGTTTGGGCCTCGCGACCCGTCAAGGCATTGCCGAAGGCATGGCGCAAGCCAATGCTGATACAGTAGTCAAAGTGATCGTTATCACCGGGGCTGGTAAGGCTTTTTCCGGCGGAGCAGACATCAAGGAGTTCGGTTCGCCCAAAGCGGTGCAAGAGCCCAACTTGCTCAGCGTGATCAGTGTGTTGGAAAACTCCGCCAAACCGGTCATTGCGGCTATTCACACCGTGGCCATGGGTGGTGGACTTGAGTTGGCTCTGGGATGCCATTACCGTATTGCGGGTCCGGGTACCAGCATCGCCCTGCCGGAAGTCAAGCTCGGCTTGATTCCTGGAGCTGGCGGCACGCAGCGTTTGCCACGCGTGCTGGGTGCCGAAGCCGCCCTGAATATCATCGTCAGCGGCGAACCGATCAAGGCAGAAATGCTGGCCATGTTGCCGGGTCAAAAGCTGTTTGACAAGATGTCGGCGTCGGCGGAGAGTCTGGCTGAGGAAGCCTTGGCCTACGCCCGTTCCGTGGCCGATGTGCGTCCATTGCCGCTGATTCGCAACTTGCCTTGCAAGCACCCCCAAGGCGATGCCTACTTCCAGTTTGCCCGCAACATGGTCAAGGGTATGTCCAAGAACTTCCCCGCACCCGCAAAGTGTGTGGACATCGTGGAAATCGCTACTAAGAAGAAGTTTGACGACGGCATGGCCGCGGAGCGCGAGATTTTCATGAACCTGATGCTGACTGCCGAGAGCAAGGCGCTGCGCCATCTGTTCCTGGCCGAGCGTGCTGCGTCAAAAATACCCGATGTCTCCGCAGATACTGCACAACGTGCTATCAACTCCATAGCAGTCATCGGCGCCGGCACCATGGGTGGCGGTATCGCGATGAATTTCCTGAACGCCGGCATCCCCGTGAAGATGCTGGAAATGAAGCAGGAGGCACTGGACCGTGGCGTGGCCACCATCCGCAAGAACTACGAAGCCCAGGTCAAGAAGGGCAAGCTCAAACAGGACAAATATGACCAGCGCATGGCCCTGTTGACCACCACCCTGAGCTACGACGACCTGACCGGCACCGACATGGTCATTGAGGCCGTGTTTGAAGAAATCGGCGTCAAGGAAGCCGTGTTCAAGGAACTGGACCGCGTCATGAAACCGGGCGCCATTTTGGCGTCCAACACCTCCACACTGGACGTGGACAAGATCGCGTCTTTCACCAAGCGTCCGCAAGACGTGGTTGGCCTGCACTTCTTCAGCCCGGCCAATGTCATGAAGCTGCTGGAAGTAGTGCGCGGCAAAGCAACAGCGATCGACGTGATGGCTACCGTGATGTCGGTCGCCAAGAAGATCCGCAAGACCGCCGTGGTATCCGGCGTCTGCGACGGCTTTATCGGCAACCGCATGATCGAGCAGTATGGTCGCCAGGGTGGCTTCCTGCTGGACGAAGGCTGCACCCCAGCCCAGGTCGACAAGGCCATGGAAAAATTTGGCATGGCCATGGGCCCTTTCCGCATGGGCGACCTGGCGGGCAACGACATTGGCTGGGCCATCCGCAAGCGCCGCTATACCGAAAAGCCCAACATGAAGTACAGCAAGACAGCTGATCTATTGTGTGAAAAGGGTCGTTTTGGCCAGAAGGTGGGTAAAGGCTGGTACGACTACGTCGAAGGCAAACGCGACGCCATCCCCAATGCCGAAGTGGTGACCATGATCGAAGAGCACCGCAAGGCGCTGGGCATCACACCGCGCAAGATTTCGGACGAAGAAATTGTGCAGCGCCTGGTGTTCAGCCTGGTCAATGAAGCCGCCCACATTCTGGAAGAGGGCATTGCCAACAAGGCCAGCGACATCGACATCGTCTACATCTTTGGCTATGGCTTCCCCGCACACCGCGGTGGCCCGATGAACTACGCCGACCAGGTGGGCTTGTTCAATGTGGTTCAGGCCATGAACCGCTTTGCGCTGAACCCGCTGGACGACGCCACGTTCTGGAAGCCAGCGCCGCTGCTGGCCAAGCTGGCTGCTGAAGGCAAGAGCTTCAACTAAGCGTTGGTCGGACCATGATCAAGAAACTGGCTCTGGGGCTTGTAGCCTTGCTGCTGCTGACCGTGCTGGTGTTGGGCATCAACACTGCACGAAAAGGCTCCAGGCAGCTGGATGTGCCAGCGATCCCCGTGCTTGCAGTGGACGAAGCGGGTGTGGCGGGCAAGCTGGCCGAGGCGGTGCGCTTGCGCACCATCTCGTCACGCGACGACGCGACGCTGAATGCGGACCAGTTCACACAATTGCATGCCCTGTTGCAAAACCGCTTTCCCAAGGCCCACGCCGCCCTCAAACGTGAGATGGTGGGTGATTTGAGCTTGCTTTACACCTGGACCGGCAGCAAGACCGATGCCAAACCTATCATGTTGATGGCGCACCAGGACGTTGTTCCGGTAGCCACAGGGACTGAAAAGGACTGGACCGAGGAGCCTTTCAAGGGCACTGTCAAGGACGGTTTCGTTTGGGGTCGGGGTGCCTGGGATGACAAGGGCAACCTGATTGCGCAGATGGAAGCCATTGAAATGCTGGTGGCCAGTGGCTACCAGCCCGAGCGCACGGTGTACCTTGCATTCGGAGCCGATGAAGAAGTGGGCGGGCGCCGTGGCGCCGCCAAGATCGCAGCCCTGCTCAAGGATCTCAAGCGACGCCTTGAACAGGCCGCGGCAAAGACATCGGTGCTTCTCCTCAAGAGTGCTTCGGGCAGCATCGCCGAGATCTGCGCGCGTACGCTGCAGACCCATCGGACGCCCTGGCTTGATCTTTCCGCTTCGAGTGCGCCGTTGACCCAGGAAATGCTGCAGAACGCCAGCGGCGGCATTGTCTTCATCTCCGACCTGGCACAGCTCGGAAAACTGCAACAGATGAATCTCGTCTTTGCGCTCGAACGGCTGGAGAGACACAACCTGCAGCTCGTCGCCGCATCGACTCGCCCAATGGCGGGACTCGTCGAAGCGGGTTGGGATGCGCTGCTGGTCAGCCGCCTTGGGGAAGTGTGGGTGGCTCTGCCGCAGATTTCAGGACACGCCGACGACGTTCCGGAAATTGCTTCCATGTTGCTGTCCCATCTCGCCGAGCGCGGTGAAGTTCCACTCCGGCATTTTTCCAGCGGCGCGCAGAACTCGCTGCGACTTCACCGCTGGCAGGGTGAATGGGCCGAGTTGCTGACCACGGTGAAAAACCTCGCGCTTTCGGCGCTCGAGGAAGAGATCAGCGCGGAAGATGTGGCGCGCATCCTGCAGACCGAGGTCGCCCAGATCGGGATTCCGTTGCCATTGCCGGCGATGTTCTTCGACCAGCCCTTGCGGGAAGCACGTGAAGCCTTCGAGCGGATGTATTTCGAATACCATCTGACCGGCGAACGCGGTAGTATGACGCGCCTGGCGGAGAAGACGGGGCTGGAGCGGACCCATCTATACCGGAAGTTGAAGCAACTCGGCCTGAACATCGGTCGACGCGGCGACGAACGTGACTAATAGGTTCCGGCCGCCAGGCTTTCAGGGAGATCAACAACAATGCGTATCGTCATTCTGGGCGCGGGTCAGGTCGGGGCCAGCGTCGCGGAGAGCCTCGCCTCGGAAAACAACGACATCACGGTGGTCGACAACGACCATGAGCGTCTGGCGCATCTGCAGGATCGCCTCGATCTGCAAACGGTAGTCGGCAATGCCGCCTATCCTTCGGTTCTGGCCAGTGCCGGCCTGGATGACGCCGACTTGCTGATTGCCGTGACTCAGAGCGATCAGACCAATCTCGTCGCCTGCAAGGTTGCCCACAGTGTTTTCAATGTGCCCGCGCGCATCGCGAGGTTGCGCGCGCGCGACTTCCTGGACAGTGAAAAACTGCTGTCGACAGCGAATTTCGCGGTGGATTATGCCTTGTGCCCGGAACAGGTCATTACCGAGTATATCGCGCGCCTGGTCGATTTCCCGGAAGCCCTGCAGGTGCTGAGCTTTGGCGGTGGACGCCTGGCGCTGGTAGCCGTCCGCGCCTACGAAGGCGGGTTGCTGGTCGGCAACGAAATCAAGCAAATGCGCACGCATTTGCCACCCGAGGTCGACGGCAGGATCGCCGCGATCTATCGCCGCGACGGGGCGATCATGCCTAGCGGCGAGACGGTGATCGAAGACGGTGACGAGGTCTTTCTGCTCGCAGCCGAAGAGCATATCCGCACCGTGATGCGCGAGTTGCGACGCTCGGTCGAGCCGGTACGGCGAGTGATGATCGCTGGTGGTGGCAATATCGGCTTGCGCGTGGCACAGGCTCTGGAAAGCAGGTGCGATGTCAAGACCATCGAGGTCGACCGGCGGCGTGCCGAATTCGTGGCCTCCACCCTGAAGTCGGTACTGGTACTTTGCGGCGATGCTACCGATGAAGAGTTGTTGCAGCAGGAGGCCATCGACGAGATGGACCTCTTCCTGGCGCTGACCAACGACGACGAAGACAACATCATGGCCGCGTCGCTGGCCAAACGGATGGGTTGCAAGCGGGTGGTGGCGTTGATCAACCGCCGTGCCTATGCCGAACTGGTCCAGGGCGGCCCGATCGACATCGCGCTTTCACCTGCGCAGGTATCGATCGGTACCCTGCTGACCTACGTTCGTCGCGGTGACGTCGCGCAGGTTCACAGCCTGCGCCGGGGTGCTGCCGAGGCACTCGAGATCGTCGCCCATGGCGATCAGAAGACCTCCAAGGTGGTTGGTCGGCGTATCGGTGAAATCCCGACGATTCCAGGAGCCTTCATCGCGGCGATCGTCCGCGATCTCGACAAGAGCAAGGATCTGGGCTTTCTCGGCCTGGCCAAGAAGAAGCAGGCGGGTCACGTGCTGATCGCCCACCGGGACGTGCTGATCGCCTCCGGCGACCACCTGATCGTCTTCTGCCTCGACAAGAAGGTGGTCAAGCAGGTCGAAAAGCTGTTTGCAGTCGGCTTCCATTTCTTCTGAGAGGGCTGCGCCATGCAACGCTACTACCCGGTAGTGCGGGTCCTCTCGCTGGTGATCCTGATGTTCGGTCTGACGATGCTGGTTCCCTGGGGTCTGTCCTGGGCGCTGCAGGATGGCGCGCAGAGCGCCTTCGACGAGGCCGTTCTGCTGACCGTCGCTACCGGCCTGGGGTTGTGGTACGCGACCCGCAAGGAGAAGCGCGACCTGACGATCCGCGATGGATTCCTGATGGTCGCGCTGGTGTGGACCGTGCTGCCGGTGTACGCCGGGCTGCCGTTGGTTCTGCACATGCATGCGAGCTTCACCGACGCCTACTTCGAGGCCGTTTCCGGGCTGACGACGACGGGAGCGACGGTATTCGAGGGACTCGACGCGCTGCCGGTGTCGATCAACTTTTGGCGTTGCCAACTTGTCTGGCTTGGCGGCATGGGCCTGATCGTTCTGGCGGTGGCCATCCTGCCCTTGCTCGGCATCGGCGGCCGTCAGATGTTCAAGGCCGAAACGCCAGGGCCGATGAAGGACTCGAAGATGACTCCGCGCATGGCCGAGACCGCCAAGGGCTTGTGGGCGGTCTATACGCTGATCTCGATCTGCTGCGTGCTGGGTTACCGCTGGGCCGGCATGACCTGGCTCGATGCCATCATG
>ERZ724517.1922-NODE-1922-length-11192-cov-3.340846_pt1 | contig 11192 bp, 7 predicted proteins | sample MGYA00376050_ERZ724517 | MGnify/ENA primary metagenome ERZ724517 (study PRJEB28724, sample SAMN07190886) | activated sludge metagenome | isolation source: activated sludge of sewage treatment plant in Hong Hong | place: USA: Christiansburg, Virginia | collected... | reverse complement strand
GCCTTGCCGTGGGCCACGCTGCCAGCATCGTGGCTCGATATCAAGCTACCGAGGTCCAGCGGGCCTTTCTTTAGCCGATCGGTATCGGTCAACAGGGTGACCAGCGTGCGGCCACCCGGGCGTGCGCCCATCCAACCGTCGACCTGCCCGCTGGGCATCACGATGGCCCGGTTCACCAGTGGGTTGTCCACCCAGGCATGGATGAGCACGGGCCGCACCACCTTTTGTGTCATGGCCGATTTGAGCGCCGTGTTCATGCCGCCAAACCAACCCGCAGCCCCGTGCGCCAGCGCAGCCACCTTGGGGCGCTTCTTGAGCGCATCGGCACCTTCCAGTGCCACATAGGTACTTGCCGCAGCCGCCAGGTTGTTCATCGGGCCCATGGCCAAGCTCATGGTCAGATCGCTCAACCAGCTGTACTTGGCCCTGAACTGCTCGCCCTTGACGTCCAGCAGCCCCTTGATGAAGTCCACCGACTTGTCGCGCATGCCCCCTGTCGCCTCGTCCCCGTTGGGGTCGCCAGCCAGTTGCTTGAGTTGCTTGGCAAGCTCGCCGAAAAGTTCTTTCTGGTTGGCTGCCATAGCCCGCACGGCAAAGGCGTGAGGGTCGTCGGGCTGCTTGGCGTAAGCCGCCATGTAGGCCTCCAGCAAGGTCACCGAGGTTTTGGGCGCGGGGCCATCGATCCAGGATACTTCTCGGATGTAGGTGGCGCCAGGGCTGTGGCCTTGCGCCGTGCCCGGGCGGTTGGCAGCCTCGTCGTCAAAGTGCAGGGCGAAGTATTGCCCTACTGCGGCGTGGTCTCGGGCCGTCAGCCATTGCTGCTCGTAGCACGCCAGGTGATCGCGGGTGCTCTTTTCCAGAGCGACCACCCATTTCTGGCTGGCATCCCGGTCGTAGCCCGACTCAATTTCCTTGCGTGCAAGCGCTTCAAACTTGGGTGCTTGGTCCTGAAACGTCTGGCGAGCCTGAGGTGTCCACTGCCGCCCCATCTGCTGTGGGCTGGGTCGTGAGCCGGCCTGAAGGGGCTCCCAGGTGGCGCCTTGCATGCGAGTGGGGTTGCTGCGCTTCAGCAGGTCGAACGTGGCACGAGAAATCACTGGGGCCACGTTGTTGAGTCCACGCACATCGGCCACATTATTGACCAGGCCTTCCAGCACAAAGTGGCTTTGCAGTTTGTGTGTGTCTGAGGGCCTGAGTTGCAGTCGGTGCTTTTCTGCGATGAGTCGCAAGGCATTCAACTCGGCTGCGTAGCCCACCGGGTCTGGCAGCACAACGGCCAGCTCTTTGTCTTTGGTTTCGGTGTGCCCGGCGGCGGCCTTTTTCAGCGTGGCTGCCATGTGCGCAATCTCATCATCCGCAGACAGGCTGGTGAAGGGAAACGCTGGCTGCAACTGTGCATCTACCGCTGGCAAGCGCCAATGCTGCACATTGCATTCAAGCACTTGTCGCTTCAGGTTCTGTGCGGTGGGCGTGAAGGCCGGGGCTTTGGCTTGGGTCGCGCCAAGCGTGATTGCCACCATGGCCTTGGGGTTGGCCTTGTTCTGCTTCTTGAGCTTGTCGCTCCAGAGGTTGGCACTGAAGGCCAGCCAGATGGTCTTCCCCATGAGATCGGCCGCGTCGGGGATGGTCAGCAGCTTGAAGCCTGAGACGTTGTGTGCGGCCCGACAGCAAACGGCGCTGACCGAGGGGGTCGCAAACAGTGGGTGGTTGTGCGCCAGCAGGTCTGCCTCGTCCGTCACGCGCCAGGTGAGCCATGTGTCGCGCGATGGGATGTGCAGGTGCACGTAGCCCGCACGCAGCAAACGCAGCACGGGGCGGCTCTCTTTCAAGCCGTCGGGGATGAAGGGTTTGACCAGGGCTTCATCGATCACGGTGTGGGCGGAGCCAGGGGCTTGCAGATCACTGTGGGTGGCGATGGGGCTGGGACGTAGCAACAACAGGGACAGGCTGCTCTTGTGGCAGTGGCTGCAATTTTTGGCCGTGGCACTCATACAAAGAATCTTCCTGGATTTGTCATGACGGTGACATGACCCCGGTCAGTGCAGCCTGCCACTGCGCCGTGCTGACGGGCGACCATTCTGCCGGAGGCGGCGTGTCGTGGTGGCTCAATCGCTGCCGGATCAGGCGGGTCATGTGCGTGTGCACCGCCTCTCCTTGGGTCATCTGGCTCCATTGGGCTGAGGTGAAGGTGGCCAGGGGCTGCTGGCTTGGTGTTTTAGGCTGCGCAGCGTGGTCGCCTTCGGGTGTGTGGCCTGGCCTGGCGCTCAGGCTACGCCAGGCGGCGTGGGCATCCAGCCAGTGCCAGTGCTGCACGGGGGGCAAACGGCGAGCGACAGAGGACTCACCGAGCACGTGCACCGCCAGGCTCAGCACGCGTCGGTCGGCAAGTCGCAAATAGCGGGCGGTGGTGTGGGCCTGGGTGCTCAAGCGCAGGCAACCCGTCAGGGCATCGGCCAGTTCAGGGCCGAAGGCCGCGCTTTGCAGCCCGCCTCCCACGCGATGAGGTGCCGCCTGATCCGGCTCTGCCAGCCACGACTGCACCGCTTCTTCAACGGCCCAGTGCACGCTGGTGGCAAACCACGGATCATTGGCGCACTGTAGCTCCACCAGGTACGGAGCCTGTGCTGCATCCAGGGCAAACGCGGCTGGGAGGCTCAGTGCATGTGTGGGCCTGTCCCACGCGGTTGCGCGCAGCGCGTTCAGTGCCTCCAGGGTCAGGCCTTGGTCGGCTGGCTCGCAGAGCACCGGGTCGCCCAACATCGGGTCCACCAAAAGGTAAAGCCCCATGCCGCCTGCCATGAGCTGTCGTGGAATGCCCGACAAGCGTGCCTCGGCCAGCGCCTCGGGTTCAGGAACAAGTGGGAACGTCACAGTGCACTGGCTCCTCGGCCGGCTGACGCACTGGTGGCACTGGGGCATTCCGCCAACTTGCCGACTTTCTTCAAAGCCAAACTCGCCGACGCACTCGCCCCACCCGCCAACTCCTTCATCGCCCCCTTGAAGCTCGCCGGTCCGTTCGTCCCGATCTCGATGTTCCCGCCGTCGATCTTGAGGTAACCCCCGCCGCCGTTGAGCACGATCTTTTGCGGCGCACTGATCACGATGCTGGCGGCGGTGCTTTGCAGGTCGATGGCCTTTTGAGCCGTCAGTGTGAAGGTGCTGCTTTGGGCCTGCGTGTTGACGTTGCCGCTGGCCGCATGCATCTTCAAGCCCACGTCCTGCACGGCGCGCTGCGCGTCTTTGGCCTCGCCGCGGGTGAACAGGCTGATGCCGCCTTTGACGGCCCAGGCGCTGTGTCGCTGGCTCAGGCTGTTGGTGTCCTGCGCTGAGGTGAGCGTGGTGTGGGCGCCGGTGCTGACCACGGTGTGAGCCGGCGTGGCGCTGCTGATGGTGCCGGCGGCGCTCAGCACCAGGTCGGGCCGCTCCGGGGCCGGGATGGTGCCGTGGCCGCCGTCAATGCCCAGGATCTGTCCTTCGGTGGGTTCGGTGTGGCCCCCACCGCCGGACACCTGGGTGCCCTTGAGGCTGTCCAGCGTGGCCTGCAGGCCCTGGTGGGCGGGCAGTTGCGGTGCGGCGGCCTCGCCGGGCAGCTTGGCCAGGTGGGTCTGTGCGTTGTCGCCCAGGCTTTGCAGCAGTTGGGCATGGGCCTGCAGTTGTTGCTGGGCTTCGCGGGTGTTGGTGGGCTGGCCCTGGGGGCTGGTGGTGCCGCCGGTGCGCGCAAAGGTGCTGATGTGCAGGCCGCTGCCGGCTCGCACGGCGCCCTGTGCCCGGGTGTTCAGCTCCAGGCCATGGCCCCGCTGGGCCAGGCGCAGGTTGTCGCCCTGCTGCAGCAGGTGGCCCATTTGCAGCCAGGTCTGGTGTTGGGTGGTGTGGGCCATCACGCGGCCTTGTCCCGGGGTGTCGTCCAGCACCAGTTGGTTGTGGGCGCCGCTGCCATCCTGGCTGGCGTCCAGGCTCTGGCTTTTGAAACCGCTCAGGCTGGCGGTGTGGGCATGTCCTTCGTGGCGGCCCTGGCGTTGGCTGCCAGGGAACCAGGCCGGTGCATTGCCGGTGGCCTGGGCTGTGCCATGGGCCACGGCATTGCCGGGTGCCTCGGGCTGGCCCTGTCCGTTGTAGGCGCTGCCGATCACCACGGGGCGGTCGACATCGCCATCGACAAAGGCCACCAGCACTTCCTGGCCCAGGCGGGGGGTGAACACGCCGCCCCAGTTGGCGCCGGCCCACGGTTGGGCCACACGCACCCAGGTGCCCGAGGCATCCGAGGCGGGGGCGTTGTCGGCCTCCGGGGCCGTGGTGGGGTGGCCCAGGCGGTGGCTGGCCTGCGCGCCGCGTTGCCAATGGAACTGCACCTTGATGCGGCCGTCACGGTCGGTGTGCACGGGCGCGTCCAGTCCCACGACCAGGGCAGTCTGCACGCCTTGCACGCGGGTGTGGGCATTGAAGTGGCAGGGCGCAGGACGCACGGGCACGTCGGCTCGCTGGGTGGCAAAGCGTGCCTGGTACAGCGGCTCGTCGGTGTGGTTGCGGGTGGCGGCTCGGGCGGTGGGGATCGCGGTGGCGTGGGGCAGGTGACCCAGCAGGTGCTGCAGCCCGGCCTGCACGTCGGCATGCAGGTTGTTGCGCGCGGTGTGGGTCACGCCCAGCACCACAAAGGATTCGGCGTCGTGCTCGGGGTGGTCGTGCAGCGCAAAGGTGGTGGCGGGCGCCAGGGTGCGCACGGTGCCCAGCCCCTCGTAGCGCTTGCGGGTGGACGCCAGCGATTGCAGTCGGTGGGTGGCCGCCTGTTGGGCGTGCAAGGGGTTCTCGAAGGTGTAGGCCCCGGGTTGGTCCACCACCTGCAGCGGCATGGCCTGTTCATGCCCGGCATCGACCGACAGCTGGGCGCTGTGCTGGTCCACCACGCGGTAGTCCCAGCTGCTGTGGCTCACGTCGGTGGGACCCACGCGGCGCCGGCCATGCCATTGCGTGATGCTGTCGTCCTTGAGGACGGTGCCCGCCTGCGTGAAGCGGACCTGCGCCTGCGCGTTGGGTTGCAGGGCGCCCTGGTGGTCGGCAATGACCAGGGTGTGGCGGCCCAGCGTGCGGGTGTCCTGGACATCACCCGTGTGCTCGAACCAGCAGAACAGGCCATACAGCGACAAGGTGCGCTGCAGGAAGGCCAGGTCGGTCTCAGCGTGCTGGTTGTAGATCGACAGGCTGGGGTAGGCGGCCGGGTCGGCCAGCTCCCACCGCACCTGGGGGGTCAGGGCGCCTTGGCCGGCGTAGTCGTTGATGAGCTGGTCGACCACGCCCTGCACGCTCAAGCCCTGGTAGGCCCAGGCATCGACCCGGTGCTGCATGAAGGCGGTGAACGGTTCGATGACCAGGCGGTAGCGCGCCAGGCCACCGTCGGATCCCAGCAGTTCAAAGCGGGTGACGTGTCCGTGGAAGGGGCGCAGCTCGGTGCGGCTGTGGGCGGTCAGCAACTCCAGCAGCACGGGCTGGCCGATCAGGTCCACCGGCGCCAGGTGGGCCTGGGTGCTCAGGGCCAGCAGTTCGATGCGATAGCCCAGCCAGTCGGCCGACTGAGGGCTGATGTGCTCGCAGACCTCGGCACGTTCGGCCAGCAGGACGTCGGCACCCAGCGGGGTGTGCAGGCGCAACAGGCGGGTGTGCTGATGAGGGCCCAGGCTGGAGAGGGCCTCGACCACCTGGTCGATCAGTCGTGCAGCGTCAGCCCCCACCACGCCGTGGAGACCTGAAAGGTCGGTCATGCGTCCATCCCGGAATTTTTGATCGCGTGGTGGGCCAGGGCCCCACGCTGAGCTCAGGACCATATCGCAAAACCGGCAAAACAGACCGCCGATCCCCCCGCAGGGGGGGCCGCCTGGGTGGGGGCAATGTGCAAGCAAATGTTAGGTGTGGGTGTGGCTCAGGCCGCTTATCCGGGCTTGTGTCCGGCCGGGGTTTGGCACAGTGATTGCATCTAGCTCATGCATGATGTCCGCCATGAACCCTCACGCGCCTGTTGTCCTGGTCCCGGCCTGTCAAAGAACCCTGGGCCGTCACCCGTTTCTGGTGGCGGGCAAGAAGTACCTGGACGCCATTCGGCTGGCGGGCTGCGTGCCCCTGGTGGTGCCGGCGGCCAGCCGGGCCGAGTTGCCCACCTTGCTGGCGCTGGCCGATGGCCTGTTGCTGACGGGGTCACCCCAGCCATTTTGGCGAGGATGTGCATGACACGACCTTGCCGCTGGATCCGGCCCGTGACGACTGGACCTTGCCCATCATCCGCGAGGCCTTGAACCGCCGCCTGCCGTTGCTGGGCATCTGCCGCGGCTTTCAGGAGGTCAATGTGGCCCTGGGGGGCTCCCTGCATCAGGCGGTCCACAAGCAGCCGGGTCTGATGGACCACCGGGGCAATGACGATCTGCCCGTCGAGCAGGAATATGGCTTTGCCCACGAGGTGCAGGTCACGCCGGGCGGATTCCTGGACCAGACCTTGCGCGGCGTGGCGGCGTATGACCAGGGGCGCTTCATGGTCAACAGCCTGCATGGACAGGGCGTCAAGCAGTTGGCCCCCGGCCTGGTGGTGGAGGCCCGTGCGCCCGATGGCGTCCTGGAGGCCTTCACGTGGGCGTCGGACGATGGTCAGCCGGGCGCTTTCAGCCTGTGCATGCAGTGGCACCCCGAATGGCTGGCAGCTCAGAACCCGGTCTCACGCCGGATCTTCGAGACCTTTGGCGAGGCTTGCCGAACCCACCGCAGCCGCAAAGGCTGACCCAAGCCGCTTCAGGGCCGGTCCAGCCAGGCGGTGATGCCGGCCCATTGCGCCAGGTCTTTTTCGACCTTGGTCGCGGGCACGTCCCACAGGCTCAGGCCATGCGCGGCCAGGTGGGCATAGTTCTGGGTGTCGCGCAGCAGGCCGATCACGGGCACGCCCAGCGTGTCCAGAAACTCCTGCAGGTGCTCGGTGGCCTTGGTGTGGTCCTTGACGCGGTTGCCCACCACGGCCACTTGCACCTTGCCGGATCGCTTGTGGTCCATCAGCCGCGAGATGAAGTCCCGCGTGGGGTAGATGTCGAACACGCTGGCCTGCAGCGGGATCAGCACCCGGTCGGCAATTTTCATGGCGGCATCCAGGCGTTTGCCGGCCAGGCCTGCGGGCGTGTCCAGCACCAGGTGCGTGGTGCCTTTGGGGGGCTTGGCCACCAGTTGATCGTCGATCTCCCAGGTCTGGATGGTGGGCAGTTGCGGCGGGCGCAGCTTGAGCCACAGCCCGGCCGACTGCTGCTGGTCAATGTCGCCCAGCATGACGGCATGGCCTTGCTGGGCCCAATACCCGGCGATGTTGCTGGAAAGCGTGGATTTGCCCACGCCTCCCTTGGGGTTGGCGACCACGATCACCGGCATGGCAGGTCCCTCACTGTGGGTTGATGTCGTTGGCAAGCATAGCGCGATTGCGGGCCGGGGGCTGAGGTCAGCGGGCCGGCCTGAACTGCACCGCCCGGTTGCGGCCCTGGGTCTTGGCCTCGTAGAGGGCTTCGTCGGCCCAGGCCATGAGTTCGGTGTCCTGCCGATCGCTCTGATGCGGCAGGATCTGGGCCACGCCGATGCTGACGGTCACCACCGGACGAACGCTGGACTCAGGGTGGGGAATCTGCAGGGACTGCACCGCTGTGCACAGGTCCTGGGCGTGGGAGAGGGCCTGCAGGGCCGCCTCGCCGCTGAGGATGACGGCGAACTCCTCGCCCCCCAAGCGGGCGGGCAGGCCGTGGTTCTGGCGGGCCTGGCGCGCAATGGCCTGGGCGACCTGTCGCAGACACAGGTCGCCCTGGGCATGCCCCTGGCTGTCGTTGTAGGCCTTGAAGCAGTCGATGTCGATGATCAGCAGAGCCAGCGGGGTTTGCGTCTCCACGGCCTGCGCCCAGGCGGCATCCATGTCCAGCACGAACTGCCGGCGGTTGTTGATGCCGGTGAGCGAGTCGGTCAGGGCCATGCGCTGGAGCTCGTCGGACATGCGTTGCAGCGTCTGGCTCTCCAGGTCGTCCTTGCGGTGCAGCAGGAAGGATTGCCGGTGGCGATGCTCCAGGGTGAAGCTGCCCACCAGGGTCAGGATGGCGGCCTGGACCACCATGAGGGTGCTGTCAAAGACGAGGACTTGCTGGAGCGGGGTGATGCCTTTCATCCAGGCCAGCAGGGCGACCACGGTGGACAGCGCGGGCAGCCAGGCCACGCCAGGCGCCTGGCGCGCGCCGATGGCCGAGAAGGCCGGGATCAATGCCACGGCCACCACGTAGCTGTACACCGTGTTGACGTGGCTGGTCGAGAACATGTAGAGCGTGCTCACGCTCAGCGCCGAGGCATACACGGCAAACAGCCATTCCCTCAAACGTGGCGACATGGGCAACAGCAGGCTGGCAATGGCCAGCACCATGGCCAGCAATGAGGCCTCACGCAGGGCGACAAAGGAGGCGCTGATGTCGGGCAGCAGGGCGCTGGCCTTGTGGGTCATGAGGGCATAGGCCATCAGGCCCAGGGCGCCCATCAGGATGAGATGCTTCTGGCGGCTGCTTTGGTGGGCAAGGCGATAGGTTCGCTCCAGAGAGCCTGGCAGCCTCAGGCGCATGCCGGGGCGGGTCAGGGCCTGATCGATCAGGGCCAGCTCTGCTTCGTCGGGGCGTGCGGGTCGGGACTGGGGGTGGGTGGGGTCGGACAGCAAGGCCTGTGGCCGGGTCCCGGCGGTCAGCTTGAGCAGATGATCGCTGGCTTGCACGCACTGGTTGCGGCCGCGCCCCTTGGCCTGGTACAGCGCCGCATCGGCCTGGGCGTAGAGCGCGGCCGCCCCTCCCACGCTGTCTCTTGACAGGGCACTGACGCCCACGCAAATGGTCACCACGGGCGCCACCGGTGAGGCCTTGTGGGGCATGCCTTCGCCACGCACGGCCGCGCACAGGGCCTGGCCCATGAACACGGCGTCTTCCACCGGGCAGTGCGGCAGCAGGATGGCGAACTCCTCGCCACCCACGCGAGCGGCCAGGCCCTGCAGACGTTTGGCATGGTCCTCCAGGAGGCCGGCGATCATGCGCAGGCACTGGTCGCCGTCCACATGGCCGTGATGGTCGTTGTAGGCCTTGAAGTGGTCCACGTCGATCATCAGCAGGCTCAAGGGGCGGTGCGCGGCCTGGCTCCAGGTGTGCAGGGCCTCGTCGAAGTGCCGGCGGTTGTGCAGTCCGGTCAGCGCATCCAGGGTCGACTGGCGCTTGAGCCGCCGCTTGAGGGTCTCCAACTGCAGGCGGTGGTGCAGGGCTTGTTGCCTGAGCCAGAACATGTGCCGTTCGTGGCGCTCGAACACGTAGTTGCCCAGCAGGCTCAGGATGCCGGAGATCCAGATCAGTTTGAGGTTCTTGCCCACGATCAGCACTTCTTCCGGGGTGCGCCCCTTCACCAGCACCGGGTAGCCCAGCATGCAGGCCAGGATCAGCAACAAGGAGCGCTCAAAGCGCTGAAACAGGACCACGCCGATGTAGATCGGCACCAGGAACAGGCAGACCGAGTGGGTGTAGGCGGTCAGGCTTCCCCCATTCAGGGCAGTCCAGAAGATGAAGCTGACCACCATCAGGGTGCCTGCGGCCATGGTGTTCTCCAGGGCGCGATGCGTGACCCCGATGCCCAGGGCGGTCCACAGGGCGATGGCGCACAGCACGCCGCCCATGATCAGGCGCAGCGTCCACAAGGTGTCCTCGATGCCCGGGAACATGCGGGCGTCGGTGCGTGCGCCCATCATCACCAGCATCATGCCCACGGCCACGCACAGGGTCGCATGTCGGCGACGGGCGGGCAACAGAGCGTCGTCAAACGCCTTCTCCAGGGCGGGGGGGAATCGCAGCCGGTTGAGGTGCTTCTTCAGGCTTGGGCCTTGCAGCCCTTGCGCCTGGGCGGCCACTTGCCTGGCCAGCTCTTGGGGTTCGTCCACCTCATCGTCGTCGTACTCGACGGGCATGGTGGGGGCGTTCAGGCGCCTCGCCAGTCGGTGCGATCGTCGGTCAAACGGAGGGGTGGGATCCCGGAACATCACCTGAGTCTTCGCAACGGATGGGGGACAATGGCAGTATGAACCCGCCCGTGCTTGACATCGTCTGCCTGTGTGCCGCCTGGTGCGGCACTTGTGGGGCATATGCACAGGTTTTCCAGGCGCTTCAGCAGGCCTGGCCGGGTCATCGCTTTCGCTGGATCGACATCGAGGACGAGGCCGATCTGGTCGGAGAGGTGGACGTCGAGACCTTCCCGACGTGGTTGGTGGCGCATCAGGGGCGGGTGCTGTTTGCGGGCCCGGTGCTGCCTCGTCAGAGTGACGCGCAACGCATGCTGGAGGCCCAGGTGTCGGCCGCTCAACGGGGTGACCGCATGCCGCTGGCACTGCCGCCAGAGCAGCTCAAGGCGTTTGAAGACCTGGCGGCAAGGCTTTGAGTTCACGTCAGATCATGGCCGCAAATTCGGTGCTCAGCCACTCGTCGGTGGTGTCGGGTGGCACCCAGTTCTTGACCCAGTTGGAGAACTGAGCCGCGGGCATCGGCCGAGCGATGAAGAAGCCTTGCACCTCATCGCAGGTCAGACCCGCCAGCAGTTTCCAGGACTTGGCGTTTTCAACGCCTTCGGCCACCACGCTCAGGCCCAGGTTGTGGGCCAGGTCCACGGTGGATCGCACGATCTTGGCGTCTTGCAGATCGCTCTCCATGCTCATCACGAAAGAGCGGTCGATCTTGAGCTCGTCCACGGGCAGGCGCTTGAGGTAGGCCAGCGATGAGTAGCCCGTGCCAAAGTCGTCAATCGACAGCTTGACACCCATGGCATGGAGTCGCTCCAGCGTCTGCAGCGCACGCTGCGGGTCGTCCATGATCGCGCTCTCGGTGATCTCCAGCACGATGGTGCTGGGGTCGACCTGGTGGTGGCTCAGGATCTTGTCGAGCTTGTGCGGCAGCTCCTGGTCCATCAGGTCGCGGGTGGACAGGTTGACGGCCAGCTTCATGGGGTGGCCTGCGGCTGTGAACTCGCTGCTCATGCGGGCGGTCTGCTCGATCATCCAGGCGGTCAGCACGCGGATGAAGCCGGTTTGCTCGGCAAAGGGAATGAACCGCATCGGGGGGACCAGGCCCCGGTCCGGGTGCTCCCAGCGCACGAGAGATTCTGCCCCGATGACCTTGCCGGTTTTCAGG
>ERZ724517.1921-NODE-1921-length-11194-cov-3.311518_pt1 | contig 11194 bp, 11 predicted proteins | sample MGYA00376050_ERZ724517 | MGnify/ENA primary metagenome ERZ724517 (study PRJEB28724, sample SAMN07190886) | activated sludge metagenome | isolation source: activated sludge of sewage treatment plant in Hong Hong | place: USA: Christiansburg, Virginia | collected... | reverse complement strand
CATTATTCGTATAATTTCCATCGGACCCGCCCTCCCGCCCGGCAGGAACTGGTGGTTCATGGGCGCTATCTCGACAAAAATGAGCGGCGCCACGGCACATGGAAATTCGCTCACCGCAAGATCGTGTTTGATCACGGGTATCTGAAACCGGTCGACGAGGAAGGTTTTGCGGTCGCTGGGGCGGACGCTGAGCATGGTTGTGATACGCGTGACGATCCGTCCTTTGCATTCAATCTCCTTGCTGGACTTGGCAGTAACGGGGCCAAGGCATGACACTCGCTGTGGGCGCTTTGCTTGAAAAGGCTCGGTCTGAAACTGGCCTCAAGGATTTTGGCGACAACTGGTTTGTCAAACCTCTCACCCGGCTGGTGGACGACGTGAACCGTGAAGCAGGATTGTTGTCTCCTGAAAGCAGTGCGGGCGCCCGTATCCAAAGTGCGTTATCGGATCGTTTGAAACTCGTCCAATATTTCAAGGACAATCCGGCGGCCAAGGACGAGAAGATCGAGCTGGCCTGCGCCATCATCGGCTTGCCGCGGACTGGTTCAACTATGATGCACCGGTTGCTGGCTTCGTCTCCCAAGCTTACGGCGCTGTGGTGGTGGGAGACTGCATTTCCTCTTCCACTCCCCGGCGAGCGGGTATCGGATCCCGCGCCAAGGCAGGATGCAGCAAAGGCGATGGTCGACTGGCTGCTGACCGAATGGCCGGATTTCGAGAGCATCGATCCAATGGATGCGATGGCGATCAATGAAGAGGTGGTGCTGCTGGACCGCACATTTCTTTCCACGACGTACGATTCAATGATGCCGATCCATCAATATGGTTTTTGGCAAGCCGAACAGGATCATGATCCGGCGATCCGGGATCTTTATGGCTTCATGCAGGCGATCCAGCACCAGAGAGCCATGCGCGGCGAAGCACGGCGTCCCTGGGTTTTCAAAACACCTCACTATGTCCTCGGCGCACTGGATGGGCTTTTGAGCGTTTGGCCGGATGTCAAACTGGTCATGACGCATCGCAACGTAATGGACGTGCTGCCGAGCTATTGCAGTATGTGTGCTTCGTTGTCGGTCAATTCGTCGATGACATATCGGAAGGATCGGCAAGGAGCTCATTGGAGCCGGAGATTTCGCGAAGGCTTGGAGCGTCTCGAGGCGATCCGCGCGCGGCTTCCCCAAGGCCAGATCATTGACGTTCGCTACGAGGAAACGGTCAGTGATTCGTTGGGCACGGCCAGGAAGGTCATGACGGCACTGGGTTGGGGATTCGACGACGCAGATCGCAGCGCGATGGACGGGGCGATTGCTGCAAATGCGCGAGAAGCGCGGCCCCGGCACAAATATGCCGCCGCAGATTTCGGTATCTCAACAGAAGATATCGCAACAACATTCGCCTTCTACCATGAGAGGTACTTATGATCCTGAAAGACAAGGTCGTGATCGTAACCGGAGCTGGCCCCGGTATGGGGCAAGCCATGTGTCGCGGTGCGGCGGCGGAAGGTGCAAGGGTCGTTGTGTCAGCGCGATCGATCGAGGCGATCAATGCCATCGCAGCGGACATTGCGGCCAAGGGCGGGGAAGCGATTGCCGTGCGTTGCGATGTTTCCAGAGTTGAGGACTGCAATGCCCTTGCCAAGGCCGCGCTCGACAAATGGGGACGGATCGATGGTCTGGTCCATTCGGCTTATTACCACCCTGATTGGGCCAATCTGGAAGTGCATTCGATTGAACAACTGGCACAGGTTCTGGATGTCGTTGCGGTGGGAGGATTGCGCATGGCCCAGGCAGTCATTCCGACGATGCGAGCCCAGGGCAAGGGGTCGATCGTCAATGTTTCGACGCTGGCGACGCGCAAGCCCATGCCCGGTGAGGGGGGGTATGCAATGGCGAAAGCAGCGCTCAATCAGCTTAGCCGCCAACTTGCTGTTGAACTTGGCGGGACAGGCATTCGGGTCAATACTGCCTTGATGGGCTGGATGGATGGCGCCCCGTTGCAAGGGTTTTTCAGTTCGATGGGCGAGGGTGGTTCAGCCTTTCGAAATCAGCGGGCATCCGAAATCCCGGTTGGTCATATCCCGCCCGACACAGATTGCGCCAAAGCGGTCTATTTTCTGCTTTCGGACTATGCGAGCGAAATCACTGGCGCCGCGCTTGATGTGAACGGCGGCGATTGGGTAGCCCCATGAGGGTCGGCCGATGACCGATATCGCTGCAGCCTGGAGAGATTTCTGCACACGGCTCGCTGACGCCGGCGACATTATCCTCGCGCCCGATGTGCCCGATGATTCACTGATCCGGGCTGAGGGCTTTCGCTATCTTTCCCGCCTGACGAAGCTCGCGCTTGAACAATATGTCGAAGCATCCGACCCGGATTTTCCGTTCTTTTACAAGCTGAGCCATGAAACGGCAAAGATTGGCGCCGACAATCCCGACAATGTTTATTGGAACGCTTCAATACGTGGAGATTGCGATTATCGCATTACCGGCAAAAGAGGATCGATGTTCTACTTCTCGATCGTCGCGAACGCGATGCGCTATCACATCGACGGGAGTGCCCATGCCACAGGCCAACTGCTCGACAGCGACATCGCGTGGGGACCGGACGGAGAGCTGGAAATCATTGCCTCCTGCACCCCTCGGCCAACAAACTGGCTTCGGCTGGAACCGGATGCAAGTGTCATTGTTTTGCGGCAATCAGCACTGGACCGTGGCCATGAACGGGGAGGGGAGTTCAAGATCGAGCGCATCGGAGGACCGGCAGTCCCTGCACCGCTTTCACCTGAACGACTGGCAGCTGGCCTTTCAACATCCGCGCAGTTTGTCCGTGGCATCGCCAGCACCTTTGCGGACTGGACACGATTGTTTCGTGAACATCCCAATCAATTTGTCGCAATGGACCAGTCCATGTTCCAGAAGGGCGGTGGAGCAAAGGACATCTATTACGCGCATGCCTATTGGAGGATCGCGCCTGACGAAGCGTGGGTGATCGAAGCGAATCCGCCGGATTGCGACTATTGGAATTTCCAGCTCGACAATTGGTGGATGGAAAGTTTCGACTACCGCTTCCGTCAGATCACCGTGAACAAGCACAGCGCCAGGCTGGAGGCGGACGGCGGTGTCCGGATCATTTGTGCAGCGCGGGATCCGGGCGTTGGAAACTGGATAGACACATGCGGCCATAATGAGGGTACTGCCTTGCTTCGATGGGCGGGCGCAAATGTGCACCCTTTGCCGAATGCCCGCGTTGTGAAACTGGAGGAATTGTGATGCTTGACTGGGTCAAGGACGCCAAGAGCCACGAGGAAGATCCGATATTTGGCTTTAATCCCAATGCCGTCACGCGCTCGGAAACAGTTGAAATCAATGCACCTTCCAAGATCGTCTGGGACATACTGACCGATCTGCCGCGATACAATGAATGGAACCCATTCTGCATCCGGGCCGTTTCCTCACTGAAGATGGGCGAACCCATAGAAATGACGCTGATCAATTATGCTACGGCTGGTGGACCAACCGTTCCAAACCTGGAGTATATTTGCGGCTTTGAACCCGAAAGGCTCCTGAGTTGGGAGTTTCCCAACCTTGATTTCTGGCCATATCCTGCCCGCCGTGATCAGGTGATCGAATCCACCGGGTCGAAGACCTGCCGCTACTATTCGACCGATGCTTTCCTTGGCGCCAACGGTATCCATGTTTTTCGCTTTGCCGGACCCTGGATCAAGCGAGCCTTTGATGATTCGGCGCAGGCGCTCAAGGTTCGGGCCGAGGCTATTTTTGCTACGGAAGATGTAACAGATAGAGGGTAGGGGACATGATGCAGAAGATTGATTGGACGCGATTTCTTGCGGCCGGGACGATCGGCGCGGTGCTGATCTTCATCCTCGACATCCTGTTTCACGGCACGCTCGCGAAGGATATGTACATCGGCTATCCGCAGCGATCGGCAGCGGAAATGAATGGCCTGTTCCCCTTCCTTTTTGTCACCTATGTCGTCCAATTGTTGATGTTCAGCTTCATGTTCCTGCGCCTCTATCCTGCACGCAAAATAGGGAATGCGGCTTGGTGGGGCGCATGGGGCGGGCTGTTCGTTGTCATTCCGAACATGCAGTTCTTTGTTGCGGTGAAGGACACAAGCTGGCTGTTGCTTTGGACACAGGTCATCGAAGGCATCGTTCTTTGCATGGCGATGGCTCTGATTTTCAATTTTCTGTACCGCCCCAGAAACGCTGTTGTCGGTAGCACAATTGGCTGAGGCCCTTATGGAGCGCGTTCAGGCGCTTGCTACCCGCCTTCGCGCACTTGAAGACAAGGACGCGATCAGAGAACTGATCGCGCGATATGGTCCGATGGCAGATTCCGGTGATGCTTCAGGCGTTGCTGACCTATGGTCGGAAAGCGGCACATATTCTGTCGGCGGAGTAGCCGAGGCAAAAGGGCAAGCAGCTATCGCAATGCTGATCGATGGCGAGATGCATCAGAATCTTCTTGCAAAGGGTTGCGCCCATCTGCTGGGCCCCGTCGCGATTGTGCTGGATGGGGATGCCGCGATTGCACGCGGGCATAGTGTCGTCTTCTGCCGTGACGAAAGCGGATATCGTGTGTGGCGGGTTTCGGCCAATCGTTGGGAATTGATCCGGACGCCCGACGGGTGGCGCGTTTCGAGGCGCGTCAACGCTCCACTTGATGGCAGCGGGGAGGCCAGACAACTCCTTGGGTTTGGTGATCGAGCAGACAGTGGCCAGACGTTGAATGTCGAGTTCTCATGAGGAATTGAACGCCCCAAAATCCCCGCGCAACAGTCAGCCTGCGAGTTGACCGCCATCGATTGTGAACAATGAGCCAGTGACCTTGCGTGCCTCGTCACTCGCCAGATAGGCAAACATTGCGGCAACGTCTTTTGGGTCGCAACTGCCATCTGCGAGCTTCGGGGCGTTTCGCATCACAAGAGACCAATCGACGTCTCCAGGTGGCGGAGGGCTGTTGCCCATCGGCGTATTAACATGGCCAGGACATATCGCATTGATGCGAACCCCTTTGGAGGCAAATTCAATCGCCAGGCCTTTGGTGATCGCTGCAACAGCGTGCTTCGATGCCGAATAGGCAATTGTATAGGCAATTCCCTGCAGTGCCGCCGTCGATGCGGTGTTGACGATGCAGCCCTTGCTCTTGACCAGATAAGGCAGCGCCGCCTGACAAATGGCGAAGACACTCGTGGCATTCACCGTCATCAAATGCTCAAAATCTTCTACACTGAAGTCTTCGCTTGGTCCCCATTTCAAAAGACCTGAAATGTTGCATACCACATCGAGCCCGTCGCTTGCAGCTGCTTCGACCAAAGTGCGGCATGACTGCATGTCGGCGGCATTGAAGGGCTGGATGCGTGGCGAGCCGTCCAGCATCTTTGCAGTTTCGCGAAGTCCGGCCTCGTTTATGTCTCCAATGGTCAAGCTGGCGCCTTCACTGGCGAGCCGGATTGCTGTTGCCCGACCGATTCCCGAAGCTGCGCCGGTAACCAGTACCTTCTTGCCCTTAAAACGCACTGTCTTCTCCTTTAGACCTTGATTTGCGTAGTAGAGGACTTCATTCTCTACGCAAAGGGGAAAGGAATATGGGTTTGGAAGAAAGATTGCAGAAACTTGAGGACGATCGGGCAATCCGAGACCTCAAAGCCAGCTATCTGCGCGCATGTGACGCAAAAGATCCAGACTCCTTACGCGATACGTTGCTCCCCATAGGGGCTGTCATTGCATTTGACGGTTTTCCGACCTTTACAAGTCGGGATGATTTTGTCTCGGTCTATGCGCAAATGGGTTGTGCTCCAGGGATTTTCGACATTCACCACGGCGCCAACGGAATCATTCGGTTCGAAAGCGATACGCAAGCGACCGGCAGCTGGTCGCTCTATTTCCACAACATCAACCTTGAGGCCAAAACGCTGACGCAGATGGGGGTGGAATATGATGATGTCTATGTGAAGCGCGATGGGCGCTGGTGGATCGCTGTAACCCGGACAAAGCGAAAGAGCTGTTTGATCCACAGCGTTGAAAACGGCGAGGCAAAAGTCGTCGTCATGGGTGAAGCGCCCTTGAATTTCGGGGAGGCAGGCAATTGAAATTCAGCGTTGAACAGCTTTCAGATCTTGAGGAGATCAAACAGCTCAAGCACTGCTATTTCCGGTCAATTGACACGGGCAACGAGGCCGACCTCGCAACTGTGTTCACTGAAGACGTCACGATCGACTATCGGGGCGGTGGTTATCGTGCCCGATTGCAGGGTCGCCAGAACATGATGGACTTCATTGGGAGCGCCTTCAACAGTGACATCGTCGCCCAACATCAGGGCCATTGCCCGGAAATCAGCTTTACCGGCCCTGATAGCGCGGAGGGGATATGGTACCTTGAAGATCGCTTCATCGACCCGATCCGGAAGGAAGACACGATAGGGACCGCGCTCTATCGTGACAGATATGTCCGGACCGCGGAAGGATGGAAAATCACGCATAGCGAATACGACCGCGTGTACGAGATCGCCCGACCGATACCAGCCGAGGAGCGGTTGACCTGCCACCTACTCGGGAAGACCGGGCGCAAGCCAGAGGCTCGCGTGGATACGACCCAATGGCTCGAATGGTATGAGCAGAATTGAACCCTACACCATGTCGTAGGCGTCAAATTCCGGCTTTTCCATGGCTTTGGCAAACGCATCATAGTCCCACGGCCATGTAATTGGCACGCCGGTCTGGTCGAGGTACCAACTGGTGCAGCCGGAGCCGAAAATGGTTGCTTTTGCTGCTGCGATGCGCCGGTCTTCATAGTCATTGAATGCGGCCTGGCTGGCAACAATTCCGCTCGCATTGCTTGATGAAACACGATCGAGCAACTGCGCGACATAGTTCCATTGGCGTTCGGCGACGTCGATGAGTGAAAAATTCCCGACCGGCGAACTGGGGCCATTGAACAGGAAAAAGTTCGGAAAGTCGGGGATTGAAATTGCCATATAGGCGCAACACCGTTCCGCCCAGGCCTCTTCGATGTCGCGACCGCCTACGCCCTTGACCGAAATCGGACGGACAAACCTGTCGGTCCGGAAGCCGGTGGCAAGAGCAAGGACGTCAAGCTTGTGCAACACGCCTTCGTTGTCGATTACACCCTCGGGCACGACTTCGCGAATGCCACAGACAATGGTTTCGACGTTGGGCTGTTGTGCAACACCGTAATAGTCATAGGAATAGATCAGGCGCTTGCAGGCTGCGCGATAGTTTGGGGTCAGCTTGCTTCGCAAGACGGGGTCTGTGATGGCCGTCTCGAGGAAAACACGACACGCGTCCTCGATCTCCTGCATTTGCGGGCCGTTGATATCGGTAATGCCGGTGGTGAAGCGACGAATGTTCGACCAATAGGTTTCGTCGTAACGGATTGCATCGATAGCTTCGACGCTTTTCCGGAAACGGGCCTTGTCTTCCTCGGTGTATGCAAAATTTGGATACGGCATCATCCACTGGGGGGATCGCTGGAAGTGGACAATATCCTGGCCTGCCTTGCCAAGATGCGTGACAATCTGAACGCCGGTGGAGCCGTTGCCGACAACGCCAATCCGCTTGCCGGCGAGCGGGAAATCGACATCCCACTGCGCGCTATGCATGGTCCGTCCGGCGAAATTCTCCAGTCCGGGGATGTCGGGGAATTTCGGATGATGCAGCACGCCCGTTGCCATGATCGCAACATGCGCAGTGTCCTTGTGCCCGTCGGCGGTTTCAATTTCCCAATGATCATTGTTCCAGATCATGCTGGCAATTTCACTGTTGAAGCGAATAAGCGGGCGGATGCCGTAATCGTCCACGACCTTCTCGAAATAGGTCTGTATTTCATCGCCGCCGACGAGGTAGGCGGACCATTCGGGGTTGGGTGCGAATTCATAGGTGTAAGCATGCGCCGGGACATCGCACGTGAGCCCCGGGTAACGATTGTCGCGCCAGGTCCCGCCGATACGATCAGCCTTTTCGTAAACGGCGATATGCTTGTGACCGGCTTCTTTCAGCTTGATCGCGCAAAGGATGCCGGACATGCCGGCACCGATGATTGCGAAACGCTTTTCTGCGGTGTTCACTCAAGTCTCCTAAAAGCGCACAGCGGCTGAGATGCCCCATGTACGTGGGTCAGGGAAATAACCGAGCGTAAGGCCGCCAAATCCGGGCCCGAAATCGATAAAGTTGCTGGGATTGTCTTCCTTCGTCAGGTTCCGGACGAAAGCTGCGATTTCTGTTTTCACGCCACCGATTTCAAAGTCAGAAAGTGCCGCACGCAGGTTGACAATCGTGCGCCCTTTAGAACGCGTCGTGTAGGCGTTCTGGTCAGAAGGGGTCGGCGTGACCAGCGGATAGGGGAAGGTGAAGTAGGCGGAGACGTAGTTGACATCCCCGTAAAGGTTGAACTTGCCCCAATCTCCCTTGAAAACAGCCCAATCGACACCGAGCGAAGCACTTCTCTTGGGCGTATGCGGGAAAGCGCGATTGTTTGACACATCGAGGCCCGCATCAAGGTATTTATTGTACTTCGCGTCGAGCAGCGCGAGCGTTGCATTGACCGTAAGGGCATCGACCGGGCGGGCAATCGCTTCGAATTCCAATCCCTGAATCCGGGCTGAAGCGGCATTCCGGACGATTGAGGATGCAGCGCCTGTGGCACGGAAAATGGAAAGCTGGATGTCCTTGTGTTGGTCGCGGAAGGCTGCGACGTTCAGGATCAGCCGGCCATCCGCCAGTTTAGTCTTGATCCCCAGTTCGTAACTGTCGACCTTCTCGGGGTTGTACGGATCGCATAGTTCCAGTGCCCCCGTTGGGCAGGCGGCCGTCGGGGCTCCAAAATCATTGGTTTCGCCGTTGAAGCCCCCGGATTTGAAACCGCGGGCAAAGCGGGCATAAACATTAACATCTTCGCTTGCAGCATAGCTCAAAGTGGCAGCTGGCGAGAAATTATTGTATTTCGCGTCCGGTACACCGCCATAGGGAATGTTCGCAACGACGAGTGGGGAAAATATCCCATTCGCGGCATCGAAATTGACTCTGAGGAAGCGCCGTACGTCCTTTGTTTCATGTGTGTATCGACCGCCCACTGAAAGCTTGAGCGCGTCGGTGAGCTTGTAGTCCAGCTGGGTGTAGAGTGCGAACGCCCTGGTGTGTGACCCATAGTCGGACTGGAAGTCCGCGCCTCCACCGAAGAAGACTTGAGGGCCAAGCGTTTCGGCCTTTTCCTTGAAATAGAAGGCTCCCAGAACATAGTTCAAGCGATCGGAAAGCGCAGTCCCGGTTAACTGAAGCTCCTGACTGAGCGCATGATAGTCTGTAATCCGCTGGGTATAGGCAACAGGCGTAGGCGATCCATCAAGGTCAAGCCCGTCGGACCATGCCAGATCGCGATAAGCTGTGATCGATTTCAATGTGGCACTGCCCAGATCGGCCGTCAGTGTAAGTGCGTGTCCATAGGCGCGGGAGCGTTCATAGACGCCCCCGTCTATGCTTGCCACGCCCTGGCGCTTGGGATTGGCGTAGAGGTGCAACGGGAAGAATGCGCCACCAAATGCAAAGCTCGGCGAACCCGGATCGAAAATGTCTCGGGGGTCGCCGTTGCGGTTTACACGCAGAAGCTGCGCAAATGGAGGACGCTGCTTCTGCTTGTTGTAGTCGTAGGTATAGTCAAGCGCTACGGAGTCGCTCAATTCCGCACGTAGCTGGGCCATGAAGCTGCCGCTGTCGATCGTGTCGGTTTGATTCACGACATTCGGCAAGGCGGTCACCACGCCTGCAACGGGGTTTGGAACAATATCGACGAGCCCGTCGCGCTTCACATATTGGCCGGACAGCTTGGCCGAGAAAATGCCCATGCGCGGCAAATCGATGACACCCTTGATCTTCTTGTAGTCGTAGCTGCCATAGGTCAGCTCCATCGAACCGCCCGCCTCGCCAGACGGCTTTTTGGTGATCAGGTTGATCGCACCGGCGAGTGCATTGCGGCCATAGAGCGTTCCCTGCGGGCCGCGCAGAACTTCAACTCTTTCGAGGTCTGCAATATCGAAGATCGAGCCTTGGGCCTTGGCGATGTAGACACCGTCCAGATACAGTCCGACGGCCGGTTCCCAGGTTATTGCGGGGTTGATTGTCACTGATCCACGAATGGCAATCTGGGTAATTGTCTTGCTTGATGGCGCGCGCTCGATCTTGACGTTTGGTGCAATTGTACCGAGGCTATCGATGGAACTTATTCCGCGAGATTCCAGATACTCCGATCCTACCGCAGAAATTGCGATGGGTACGTCCTGAATATTCTCCGCACGTTTCTGGGCCGTGACGATGATTTCGCCCAAACCGTCGCTGGACGTTCCTTCTTCCTGAGCAAAGGCAGGCGAAGCGCCGACACATGCGGCGGACAGCAAAAGGGATTTTACAAGGGCATTTCTCATGGCAGGCTCTCCCAATCTCAGCCGAACAATCGCGATATGCGTAATTTATTATTGTTGCCACTACGATATATGGAATATATCAACAATACAAGAATGATAATCGTAGCATGAAGCATTTGGAATTACGCAAATATGGAGTACGCAGTGGCCAGTCTGGAGGAGAGAATTGATCGGTTGGAATCGCTGGATGCCATCCGCCAGCTCCCGGCCAAATATGCTCTTGCGCTGGACATGCGGGACATGGATGCCATGGTTTCGCTCTTTCCAGTGGACGTGCGTGTCGGAAAGGACTCGTCTGGGCGACATGCCCTTAGGGCCTATATGGACAGGACGTTGCGGTCGCCCTTTACAGGAACATCCCACCACATAGGCGGACACATCATTGAATTTGACGATCCCGATCATGCCCATGGGATCGTTTATTCCAAGAACGAACATGAGACTGGTGACGAATGGGTGCTCATGCAGATGATGTATGCCGATGACTATGTCCGAACAGAGGGGCGTTGGTACTTTGCTCGGCGCTTGCCGCTGTATTGGTACGCCACCGACCAGAACAAGCCGCCGATCGGTCCAAAGAAGATGCGTTGGCCAGGTACCGAATGGGCTGAGGGCAATTTTCACAAGCTCTTCCCAAGTTTCGAGGAGTTCTGGGCCCGCGATGGTGACAAGGGTGGCCCCGTTGCAGAGCCGGCGCCGCTTGAGAAATTCATCGAAACGATGCGGCGGGGGCAGGG
>ERZ724517.1915-NODE-1915-length-11203-cov-7.883477_pt1 | contig 11203 bp, 10 predicted proteins | sample MGYA00376050_ERZ724517 | MGnify/ENA primary metagenome ERZ724517 (study PRJEB28724, sample SAMN07190886) | activated sludge metagenome | isolation source: activated sludge of sewage treatment plant in Hong Hong | place: USA: Christiansburg, Virginia | collected... | reverse complement strand
TTTCTGGAACTGTAATCAGTTACAGCATCACACCAAGTTTGCCTTTGGGATTAAATTTCGATACTGCAACAGGTGAAATCTCGGGAACTCCAACTGTTGTTTCCAGCACTGAAACTTATACCGTAACAGCAAACAATTCTGGTGGTAATACTACCTTTGATGTTGTGATTACCGTGAATGATACCGCGCCAAGTGCATTAAGCTATAATTCGCCAAATGTATTTATCGTAGGAAATGCCGCTAGTATTTTGCCTTCGGTGATTGGAGAAGTTGTTGCCTATAGTATTGTTCCCGAATTGCCTTTTGGACTAAGTTTAAACCCTACAACCGGAGAAATCTTTGGAACGCCAACTGTTGTTTCTGGGAATGCAACTTACACCGTAACAGCAATTAATTCTGGTGGATCAACTTCTTTTGATGTTGAAATCGTTATTGATGAAATATTAAATACCAATCCAAATGATTTTAAAAACATTGGTATTTACCCAAATCCTTTCGATAATGTTATTCACATCAACAGCAATCTCAACAATATTTCCTATACTGTGTTTTCAATCGACGGAAAGTTAATTCAAAAAGATACGCTTAAAAATAATCAGATTGAATTCAGAGACTTACCTTCTGGAACTTATCTGTTGCGATTGTATACTGAAATGGAAATTAAAACCTTAAAAATTATCAAGCGATAATATAAAAAACACTTGGAAAGGTTTAGCCACGAATTCACGAATTAAACATAAAATTTCGTGCATTTGTGGCTATTCATTTTAAACAAGCGGTAAAGAAAAAATCAACTTTCGCTTTTAGGCTTCATTCGCATGTTGTTCTAAAGCAACATCCCATTTTTTTATGGAAACCTTAAATGTACTTTCTATTTTCGATACATCTAAAACACTATAATGAGGTCGCTTGGCGGGTGTTGGATATTGTGAAGTTGTAATAGGATGTAATAGTATCGAAATCTTATTCAATTCAAAAATCTTTTTAGCAAAGCCATACCAACTTGAGCTGCCTGGATTACTGAAATGATAAATGCCATAAGCGGTGCTTTTACTTTGTATGATTGTCAAGAGCATTTCCGCTAAATCAATAGCGTGTGTTGGAGAACCTATTTGGTCGTCAACGATGCTTAATGCACTTCGCTCTTGTGACAACCGCAACATGGTTTTCATGAAATTATTGCCAAACTGCGAATACAACCAAGAAGTTCTGATAATAAAATAAGCCTGCATCGTATTGATAATGGCTAATTCTCCGTCGCGTTTGGTTGTTCCGTATACACTTTGTGGATTGGTAGTATCTGATTCTAAATAAGGCGTTGTTTTACTTCCGTCAAAAACAAAATCAGTAGAAATATGTAGTAAAGTCGTATTAAACTCTTTGCAGATTGTAGCTAAATTTCGAGCGCCATCCACATTGATCAGTGTTGCTTTATCAGATTCTGATTCTGCTTTATCAACTGCGGTATAAGCGGCGGCATTGATACAAAAATCTGGTTTCAATTGATGCCATACCTTTTCGATTGAAGTTACTTGGGTAATGTCAATCTCTTTAGAAGAAAAAAAGTGGCATTGCACTGCTGGATGGTTTGCTGCGATATGTTGCAAAGCCTGGCCCAATTGTCCGTTAGCACCAACTACTGCAACTACCATGCGGCTCTTGCTTTATCAAAAGTGGGTTGAACAGCATCTTTTTCGGAGATAATCAACTCTGCTTCTGAAAATTGCCAATCGATGTTGAGTGTCGGATCGTTATAGATGATGCCGCCTTCTGATTCTTTATTGTAAAAATTATCACATTTATAAAAAATCGTTGCGGTATCACTAAGCACCAAAAATCCGTGTGCAAAACCCTTTGGTATAAAAAATTGTTTTTGGTTTTCAGAAGAAAGCACTATGGTTACATGTTGTCCATAAGTGACTGAATCGGGTCTAATATCAACGGCGATATCTAGAATTTCTCCAGATAAAACACGAATCAATTTAGATTGTGCGTGTTCGCCGACTTGGTAATGCAATCCTCGTAAAACTCCTTTTGAAGAAAAGGATTGGTTGTCTTGAACAAAATGAATCTGTTGTCCGGTTTTTTCATAGAAGGTTTTTTCATTAAAACTTTCCATAAAATACCCGCGATGGTCGTTAAAGATTTTGGGCTCGATGCAATAGCATCCTTGCAATTTAGTGGCTATAAAATTCATAGATTATAATATGCTTAACAAATGTGCACCATATCCACTTTTTAGTAGTGGCTGGGCCAATAATTTTAATTGCTCGGCATCGATATATCCCATTTTAAAGGCAGCTTCTTCTATAGAACCAATTTTCAATCCTTGTCGTTCTTCAATCACTTGAACAAATTGCGAAGCTTGCATTAAAGAATTAAAGGTTCCGGTATCAAGCCATGCTGTTCCTCTGTCGAGTATGCTTACTTTCAACTTACCGCGATTAAGGTATTCTTTATTAATATCGGTGATTTCTAATTCGCCTCTATGACTTGGTTTGATGTTGGCGGCTATTTCAACCACATCATTATCATAAAAATAAATACCAGGAACCGCATAATTTGATTTGGGTTTTTCGGGCTTTTCTTCTATGGAAAGTACATTTCCTTCAGCATCAAAATCGACTACGCCATAACGCTCCGGATCTTGAACATGATAAGCATAAATAATTCCGCCATCCGGATTGTTATTCGCTAAAAGTAAATCTGATAAACCTGTTCCGTAAAAAATATTATCACCAAGTACCAAAGCTACCTTATCGTTTCCAATAAAGTCTTTACCAATGATAAATGCTTCTGCCAAACCATTAGGATGTTCTTGAACGGCATATGCAAACCGACAACCGAATTGCTTTCCGTCGCCCAATAACTGACGAAATAATGGTAAATCGTGAGGTGTTGAAATAATCAAAATCTCTTTTATCCCTGACCATAACAATGTAGAGAGTGGATAATAAATCATTGGTTTGTCGTAAATAGGCATAAGTTGCTTACTTACAGCAAGTGTCAATGGATGCAATCGCGTTCCAGAACCGCCGGCTAGAATTATTCCTTTCATTAAGATTCTTTAAATTTTTGTGATTGTTTTTTGTAATAATTAATAAAGATATACATCATTAAATAAAGGAAAACAAATAATACTGGCAATACTAATTTGAGTTTACCATTTACTGATTTTGTGTTTTGAATATTACTTGTACTACTACTCTCTTTGATAATCTCATCAATACTTATCAAGTCGATTTGAAGTTTTCCGATTTCAGCGATTAATCCATTTTTAGTTTGAATTACGTCATTCAATTGCGTGTTTTCGTTATAATAAACTAATTTATCACTTTTGGTATTTCCTGCAATAACACTAGAGAAGCTATTTAAAAATCCGTCAATTTGTGAAATAATTTCATTGTTCCGATTGATTTTTATTTGAGCATTCTTGATATAAACCTCTTTTATTTGGTTAAAATGCCTGCTGTTATTTAAGTATATTAATAGCGGTTCAATAATATCTTTTCTATTTACTAATTCATTTGTTTTAAAATAAATTTGATGAAAGGCATAATTCTTACTTGTCGTTTCTTCTTCAACAATTTTTTTCATGTCTCCATCTTCGGCCATTAATTTCAATAATTCGAAATTTTGCTCATTGACACTTACGTTGCTACCACTAATAAATTTATAAATATCCACAATGGGTTTGATCTCAATTCTCAATAAGTTCGACGGATCATTAACGCCAATAGATTTCAAAAAAACAGTATCTCGTTCATTTATTTTTGATGCCAATAGCTCAACTTTTGAATACAAGTAATCTGTACTTCCAAAATTGGGCTGTACAATTAATTCATGATCATAAACTTTGTGGGTTTTATCCAAATAGATACCCAAACCTATCCCTATAATCAATAAAATTCCAATAACTATAATCTTTTTGATTACAAATTGAATCATTTTAAAAATAGCCATATTGATACTTTGAAAAAAAGCGCCTATTTTTCCTGATATTGCAGATAAATCTATTTCTTGATCGTCTAAATTTCTTTTGTCGTTATTACTCATTGTATCGCTTAATTTGTGTTGAAAATTTGTTCTAATATTTTAATGGTAATCAAATATGTCGGCTTTACACCAGTGGTTCCTAATCCGCCTGAAGCCAAGGTGCTTCCTGTTTCTAAAGGATTATCTGAAGCATAATAAGCATATCTTACTTTAACATCTGGGTTGATGCTTTTTCTTATTTTAGATGCTGATTGAATCGCTTTTTGATAATAAGCACCTTCCATTTCTAAACCAATAACGCCCCAAGTTGAATCGTGGAAAAACTTCAATAAATCTTTATTCTGTAATGACGTTCCTAAAACGGTCACCATCGGTCCGGCAAAAACCGGAATACCATTTCCGTCAAGCATGGCAGCAGTCAATTCGTTTTCAAAAGGGTAATTATCGCCTGTTCCTTCGTTAATATGCGCTGATGGAATCATGATATCGCCTTTTCCGCCTTGCAAAATTCCTGCTTTTCCCATAATCGAAACCGATTCAACATTCAAAAATACTTTTTTGATTTTGGTTTCTTGGTAGGGTTTCAATAGCTCATCAATGGTTTCATACGCTTGTTCTCCAAATGCATAATCCATAACAATAATTACGGGTTTTGCATCGCCTAATTTGGCAGTAGGAAACGATGATTTTTTCCAATCAATCTTCGCGGTATCAAAAATCTGTACATCGATATTGGTTCCAGAAGTATCCGGAAGCGAAATCATACCGTGTTGCTCTGCAAAAGCGGTGACTTTATCGCGTACATCATGTGCACCTGACCTACTCAATTCCTCATAAATAAAGAAATCGGTTTGGTCTTTAAATTTGGTTTTTAAAACATGGGTCGCGAAAATCGAATTCATCACACTGTGCATATTAGCACTAATGATATGAATCGGTCGGTCTAAAAGTTGGTGCTGCATCAATACGTCTTTGATGTTGTTGGCCCATATTTCGCCGTGAATATGATGTCCCAAACGTTCTCTCAAAATCGGACTAAACGTAATGGTTCTTTTGTTATTATCGATCACTTCTTCAATCGCCAATTTCCCCAACCAATAAATCACATGTAAAAAACGATCTGGTTTTTCACTGGTTCCAAAGGCATCGTAAATATCCAATACTTCCGAGAAAGTTCTTCCCAAAATATTAGCGGTATGCGAAATGGTTTTTTCCTTTTCGATTAAAGTCAATTTCTTATTGCTTAAAACAGCTTGCTCTAGTTTCTGCCAATCGCGCGTGACTTCGCCACTTTCGTCAATAAGAATCCTGTCTTTAATTTTGTGCGATTCGATGAAAATAAACGTCAAATGTGTCAGAATATCATAAATGTCTGAGCGACCGCGTGTGATTTCAACATTCATTTGCTCGTCATCAATGCGGTAACAATTACGTTTTCTTTTAGGTGGAATAATGGCTTTGAAATGCGATTTAGAATAACCTTCATCTGAAGTTAGATTGATAAATCGACATTCTTCGATGCCTACTGGAAGTCGCTCGATAACGTATAAAAGTCCGCTTAATTCTACTTTTTCTTCTGCAATAGTTCCGTAGATTTCTGGTCGCAACGACAATAAAGCTTCTCGCAAAGTTTCACCAGAAACGCCCATAGGTTTGTAGAATCCTCGGTTAAACAAATGGCGCATGGTGATGTACAATTTCTCAACAGCACTCGAAGATTCTTGTGCTCTTGATCGTACGATATTTTTAATTTCTTTCATTCAAATTTTTGTTTGTTGTTATTGAATCCTGCATCATTTTCTTAGTAAATCAACATTCAAACAGGATTTTTTTTGTTTATTATTCTTTATTAACCCGCAAATGTAAGGTTTTTATCTTTTAGTTGGTAAGAATCAGATTTATTGCAGGTTCGTAAATCAATGTTTTTTCAGACGGATTGTCAAGATTTTGTTTGGATTGTTTGATCCACTTTCCTCCAGAATAGTTAAAAAGAAAATCTCTAGCGACACTATTATACAAAACAAATGGATAATAAGTTCTTTGGGTTTGTGTTGTATTCGTGTTTGGATCGGTGGTTGTTTTTTCGAGTTTATTCTTTTCAATAATCAGCTTTTCAAAACCAACGAAGATTCCGTTTTTGGGCATTCTTAAATTGAATTTGGTCACATTAAATTTGGTTTCTTTTACACCTTTACTTACCGATACAATAAAATCTTTAGTAAGCATTTCTTGGTTGGGGAAGCCGTTTTCATCAACACAGTAAAAATGAATTTTAAAAGTCGCATCCTCAATTTTACTATCTGTGGCAATCACAACTTGTTTGATAAACTTTGTTTTTTGATAGGAGGGAAAATACGGGAAAAATTTAGTGTCGATTCTTGGTCCGTTATCAAAGGCTTCAAACATTTGATTTTCGGGTTTTCCAATTTCTATCTCGCGCGTTTCATATCTTTTCGAAATCACGATTTCATCCAATTCATAAGCCATTGGTTTTAAATTGACTTCTGAAACCTCTGAAATTTGGACGGTTTTTCGCTCAAATCCAAGGGCCGAAAAGATCAAATTTTTACTTTTCTCAGAAACGTGAATAGAAAAAGTTCCGTTTTCTTCCGATGTTGTTCCTTTGTTTTCATTTTCAACAGAAATATTGACATACGGAATCGGTTGTTTGGTGATGCTGTCTTTCACAACGCCACTAATTTGAGCCCAAGTTGAAACGCTGATCAACAACAATACTATAATGTAGTTTTCTTTTTTCATTTGGTTTTTAATAAATCAACCAGACTTCTATCGTTGCTCAAACGTGGAATTTTATTCTGCCCGCCCAATTTTCCTATCGATTTCATGTAATCTTGAAATCCGTTTTTGGCTACTGGTGTAATGACCAAACGACGCAACACTTTTCCAGCAATCAAATCGTCGTAATACACATTTTGTTTTCGCATGGCTGCATCTATGGCTTCTGAAAATGGAACGATATCTTCAGGTTCGTTTTCAAATTCAATAAACCATTCGTGATAGGGCAAGCCTTCGGTTGGTGTAATTTGTGGCGCAACGGTGAATTCGTTAATTCGAATAGCAGTTCCTTTGATGGCTTCTTGTAAAGCGCTTTCGACTTCTTTTCCAATTACATGTTCCCCAAAAGCAGAAATGTAATGTTTGATTCTACCCGAAACGATTACGCGATATGGTTGTGTTGAAGTAAACTGAATCGTATCGCCAATGTTGTAGCCCCAAAGTCCGGCGTTGGAAGAAAGAATCAGCACATAATTTACACCGATTTCCACTTCACCAATGGAATATCTTCGTGGATTTTCATTAAAAAATTCCTCTGATTTAATAAACTCATAAAAGATTCCGGCATTCAAAAGCAACAACATGCCTTTTTCTTTTTGAGAATCTTGATAAGCAAAAAAGCCTTCGGAAGCGGGAAACAATTCGATACTATCTACTTTTCGGCCGATAAGATTTTCAAATTTGGCACGATATGGTTCGTAATTAACGCCGCCATAAATAAACAAATGAAAATTTTTGAAAATGGTGCCGACAGATTTGCCTTCTTTCTGTTGCAGCTTTTCAAAATACATTTGTACCCACGACGGAATTCCTGAAATCACTGTCATATCTTGATGATAGGTTTCTGCTACAATCGCATCAACTTTGGTTTCCCAATCTTCAATACAATTGGTTTCCCACGAGGGCATGCGGTTTTTTTGGAGGTATTTCGGAACAAAATGGGCTACAATTCCAGACAATCTGCCTAGTTTGATGCCGTTTTTTTCTTCTAAAATGGGACTTCCTTGTAAGAAAATCATTTTTCCATCAACAAAGTTTGCTTTTCCTGTTTCATGAACGTAATGCAAAATCGCATTGCGTGCTGCTTGTATGTGAAAAGGCATGGATTCTTTGGTTAACGGAATGTATTTGGCGCCTGATGTTGTGCCTGATGTTTTGGCGAAATAGATGGGTTTGCCTGGCCAAAGGATATTTTCTTCGCCTTGCACTACTCGATCTACGTAGTTTTTCAAAGCTTCATAATCTCGTATTGGAACCTGTTTAGCAAAATCTTCATAAGTTCGGATTGACGCAAAATCATGGTCGATACCAAATTGTGTGGTCTTCGCTTTTTGAATTAAATCATCGAACACTTTTTGCTGCGTAGCCACTGGATTCTTAGCCCACTGCTGCGTTTGATTGTAAATATGTTTGGCAAACAGTTTCGCCGCAATGGTTTTTATTGACATATCATTTATTCAAATTCGATGAATTGAGTTGGATCGATGGCATAACCGTCTTTCCAGAGTTCAAAATGCAAATGCACTCCTGTTGATTCTTGTCCGGTAGATCCCGCTAACGCAATCGCTTCACCGGTTCTTACGACATCGCCTTGAGATTTTGTTAACGATGCGGCGTGTTTGTATACCGAAATAAATCCGTTGTTGTGGCGAATGATGATGACGTTTCCGGTTGACGGCGTCCAATCGGCAAAAATTACGGTTCCGTTTAAAGTGGCTTTGATGGGTGTGTTTTTGGCCAAAGCAACATCAACAGCAAAGTGCTTTTTGTTCGAACTGAATTTTTCTGTGATGGATCCTTTAGCTGGAGGAAAAAGAACAACACTGACTTTCGATTGCGCTTTTTCAAAAAGATTGTATTTGTCTTCTTGGGCTACTTCTTGACGGAGTTTTTTATCGGCTTCAGATACTTGAACTTCTTCCGCATCGCGATTATCTGTCTTGGTAGCATAAATAGAATCTTTATTTCTTTGGGCAAAATCAACATCGCCTGTCAGAATTTTTTTGATTGATGCTATGTAAGCTTCGTTTTTCTTGACTGCATTGGTTAAAGAATCAGATTTTAAGGCCAGTACAGTCGCGTTTCTTTTTAGTTCATCCGACGCATAACCCGGAATGTATTCTCTTAATGGAGTAAAAGCAATAATAAATGTAGTGGTTGTGATGATTAATACGGCGCCAATGGTAGCCACAACAAAGACATTCATCAACGTTAGTTTTAAAGAAAAAATTTCTTCAAATGAATCTTCATTCAAAATCACCAAGCGGTTTTTGGTGAATAATTTTTTCTTGATGAGTTTCCGTTTGAGTCTTTTTTCGGACATATTTTGGGTTTAAAATACAAATATAGAAATTAATGTCGCTTCCTTGCTTACCAATAATAGTCTAAATCGTTGCGAGACATTAACGCAATCAAATCATAAATATTTGCCAACTAATAAAAACAATTGTGATATTTTCTATTTATCTTTGCTTCGATATTATTACCAATTTGCTTCGGCAACAAATCATTACATCATGGGAAGATTAGGTGTTACAGAAATACTTATTATATTGGCAGTGGTACTTTTACTTTTTGGAGGTAAAAAAATACCCGAATTAATGAAAGGCTTGGGTAGCGGAATCAAAGAATTCAAAAACGCTGCAAAAGATGACCAACCAGCTGATAAAAAATCAGAAGAAACAAAATAAAAAAGTCCCAGTTTTGGGACTTTTTTATTTTATAATCTTTTTCTTTAGTTTGGCTTTCATTGTTCAAAAAATTGATCATTTAAAGCATATAAGTTAGAAATTAAAATGTCTATTTTTTCTTTTTAGCAGGTTTGCATTCTTTACAAAAATCAGCCAAGGCAAGAATTTCTTTTAAAACTTGTTCGTGCAAAACTTGCAACTTTTCTTTTTTACGTCCTAAGTCCGTTTCTTTTCCTGCATTGGCATCTCTTTCTGTTAGTTCTTTTTGAATGGTTTCATAAATTGGTCTAAAGAAAGTTATGTTTGAAAAAGCTCCTTTTTCTTCAAATATTTTTTTTCGGAATTTTCGAGCATACAATTCCGTTAAATCAAATTGGAATCGCGCGTAATCAACAAGATCTTTTGCGCTATTTTCATCTGGAGCAACCAAAGATGCTGCTTCTCTTTTGAACGTATTGTTAACTTTCGCATTGAAATTTTTGGTAACCATGAACTCAAAATTACTCATATAAAAAGAGAAATCGACTCCTAATGAAGTATGCAAACTAGCTACATTGACACCGCCAATTTGAGTCGCTGAAGATTGGAAATCGGAAACTTCAAGCTGGTATTTTCCATCCCAAACAATATCGTTTTGTGAAAAAATAATTGTCGTAAAAAGCAAATATATTCCTGTGACTGTTTTTTTCATTGGTTGTTTATTAAAGCACCATGCTCAATTGAATCCTTTTTCGATCTTCATCGATGTCGGTCACTTTAACCTCAACATGTTGGTGCAATTTCACGACTTCATTCACATCCGACACAAAACCTTCTTTGAGTTGCGAAATATGCACCAAGCCACTTTCTTTAATTCCGATATCAACAAAACACCCAAAATTGGTAATGTTATTGACAATGCCAGGCAAAATCATTCCGGTTCTTAAATCTTTAATCGATTTTACATTCGCATCAAATTCGAAAACTTTGGCTGATTTTCTCGGATCTAATCCTGGTTTTTCCAATTCTTTGATGATGTCCTTCAATCCCAAAACACCAATTTCTGAAGTGATGTAATTTTCGGGTTTGATTTGCGCTGTTTTCTCTTTGTTGGCAATCAATTCATTCACAGAAATTTTTAAATCTTTTGCCATTTTCTCCACGATCGGATACGCTTCTGGATGCACAGCTGAATTGTCGAGCGGGTTTTTAGCGTTCGAAATTCGGATAAAAGCAACGCCTTGTTGGTATGCTTTTTCACCCAAACGCGGCACTTTCTTCAATTGTTTACGATCTTCAAAAGGACCGTTTTCCAATCGATATTGTACGATGTTTTCCGCGAGCTTCTCTCCTATGCCACTCACATAACTCAACAGCGACTTGCTTGCAGTGTTAATATTAATACCCACAGAATTCACGCAGCGAATGACCGTATTATCGAGTTCTTCTTTCAACTTTGTTTGATCCACATCGTGTTGGTATTGCCCCACGCCTATTGCTTTTGGATCAATTTTTACAAGTTCTGCCAACGGATCTGAAAGCCTTCTTCCGATAGATACCGAACCACGAACTGTCACATCAAAATTTGGAAATTCTTCCCGTGCGATTTTAGATGCGGAATACACCGAAGCTCCGGCTTCACTCACGACAAAAACTTGCACCGGTTTGTCGAAAGCTATTTTTTTGATGAAGAATTCTGTTTCGCGTGAAGCAGTTCCGTTACCAATAGAAATCGCATCAAT
>ERZ724517.1907-NODE-1907-length-11213-cov-4.102348_pt1 | contig 11213 bp, 4 predicted proteins | sample MGYA00376050_ERZ724517 | MGnify/ENA primary metagenome ERZ724517 (study PRJEB28724, sample SAMN07190886) | activated sludge metagenome | isolation source: activated sludge of sewage treatment plant in Hong Hong | place: USA: Christiansburg, Virginia | collected... | reverse complement strand
TGAAAAAAACCAAACCTTTAAGTTTAGTGACTAATGACGATGGAATTTCGGCGCCAGGAATTCGCGCATTGATTTCAGTGATGTCCGAAATTGGAACTGTTGTCGTTGTCGCTCCTGACAGTCCTCAAAGTGCTACAGGTCATTCTATTACCATAAACAACACTTTGTTTATCAATAAAATTTCCAATGAAAATGATGCTATTCAGGAATACAGCACTTCTGGAACTCCTGTGGATTGTGTCAAATTAGCCACAAACGAAATCCTGAAAAGAAAACCCGATTTGTGCGTTTCTGGAATCAATCACGGTTCGAATTCCTCCATTAATGTCATTTACTCTGGAACAATGAGCGCCGCTGTCGAAGCTGGAATCGAAGGCGTTCCTGCCATTGGTTTTTCGCTTTTAGATTATAGTTGGAATGCTAATTTTGAACCAATAAAATCCTTTATCAAGACAATAACTCTTGAAGTTTTAGAAAAAGGACTGCCCGAAAGTGTAGTTTTGAACGTGAATTTTCCAAAATTAGAAGAAAAAGACATCAAAGGAATTAAAATTTGTCGTCAGGCAAAAGCACTTTGGATAGAAAAATTCGACAAACGAAAAACACCTCAAGGCAGAGATTATTATTGGCTCACTGGCGAATTTGTCAACGAAGATAAAGGCGAAGACACCGATGAATGGGCGCTTGCCAATGGCTATATTTCAGTAGTTCCGGTACAATTTGATTTGACTGCACACCACGCTATACAACAACTCAACACCTGGAAATGGAATGAATAAACGAGATATAATAATTGGTTTTGCAATAGGAATACTAGCTTGTGTTTTGGGAATTTTTCTCTTCCTCTCTTTTTTTACCGATTTCGATTTTATGATTGGAATTCAAAGTATGAAATCGGAGGGAAAATTGGGTAAATTAATTACTTTGGGAGCCATTCTTGATTTGGTTGCTTTTGGTATTTTGCTAAAAATAAATAAGGAATTTATGGCTCGTGGTGTGGTTTTGGCAGTAATTTGCATTGCGATTTTAACGATATTTGCATAGCTGTTTTTAAGATTCTGAAAATATTTTAGCCACGAATTTAAAGAATGTGGCTTGACTTTAATAAAGAGTTACTAACTCGTTGTTAGTGTTTGCCAAATTTTTGACACAGATTACACAAATTTACACAAATCAAATGATTTAAAAATTACACGAATTGCGACTAAAGTCGGTACCAGCATAAAAAAAATTTATAAACAATTGAATTACATGAAATTGAGAAGAGTTATATAGACTTACAACTAACTCTCACGAATTTAATTTGTGAAAATTTGTGTAATTTGTGTCTGAAAAACTAAATTTGATTAAATTTCAAAAATGAAATACTACATTATAGCAGGAGAAGCTTCGGGCGATTTACACGGAGCCAATTTGATGAAAGCATTGTACAAAGAAGATTCCTCTGCCGATATTCGGTTTTGGGGAGGTGATTTGATGCAAAATGTCGGCGGTGTTTTGGTCAAACATTACCGTGAATTGGCTTTTATGGGTTTTGTAGAAGTCTTGTTTCATTTGAAAACCATTTTGAATAACATCAAAATTTGCAAAAAAGACATTGCAGATTTTCAGCCCGATGTAATTATTTTTATTGATTACCCGGGTTTTAATTTGCGTATAGCCAAATGGGCAAAGACAGAAGGTTTTAAAACACATTATTATATTTCTCCTCAAATTTGGGCTTGGAAAGAAAGCAGAATTACCGAAATCAAACGCGATGTCGATAAAATGTACGTGATTCTCCCATTCGAGAAAGATTTCTATGAAAAGAAACATCATTATCCTGTTGAATTTGTGGGACATCCTTTGATTGATGCCATTCACAATCATCCCGCAATGGATGCTACCGTTTTCAGAAAAGAGAATCAGTTGAATGACAAACCTATTATCGCTATTCTACCCGGAAGTCGTAAGCAGGAAATTACCAAAATGCTGTCGGTAATGCTAAGTGTGGCTCATGATTTTCCGGAATATCAATTCGTGATTGCCGGTGCGCCCAGTCAGGAATTTTCTTTTTATAAAGGTTTTATCACCAATGAAAACATCAAATTTGTTTCGAACAAAACCTATGATTTGTTGAGTAATGCCACAACAGCACTCGTAACTTCAGGAACGGCAACTCTTGAAACAGCGCTTTTCAAAGTGCCCGAAGTGGTTTGTTATAAAGGGAGTTCGATATCTTACCAAATAGCCAAACGCATCATTACCCTAAAATACATTTCGCTTGTTAACCTGATTATGGATGAGGAAGTGGTAACCGAATTGATTCAAGAAGATTGCAACACAAAACGCATTCACGAAGAATTGAAGAAGATTTTAGACTCCAATTATCGCCAAAACCTTTTGGAAAAATATGATGTTTTAGAAGAAAAATTGGGAGGCATTGGCGCCAGCGAAAAAACTGCCCGATTGATTGTAGAGAGTTTGTAAAGATTCCTATTGATAGGGATAATCTCGAAATAGAAAAATTACCCACGGTTTTTAATCACATTTCCCCCTTTTCAAAATCAAATTTTCATAAAGCACAGCTAAATAATTTGCCGCGGTTGATTGGTAATATTACCGCGGTCGATTGATTGTTTGACCGCGGTCAAATATAGAATTAGTACTGACGCTTTTCATGAATAGACTTGATGATGGGCATTGCTTACCTCAACCCAAGAAGTGTTAAAGCTGCAATTCTATGCCGTTGGAATGTTTTAATCTAACGTTTCGTGGTAAAAAAAGAGACCTATGCCGTTTTTGAAACCTCATAGGTCTATAAAATATAGCACTACCACTTAAAAGTAACTCTTGATTGGGATTAATACAAAATTTTTCTTGTAACTGTTTCTCCGTTTTGTAACGTCACTTTTACCAATAAAGTTTCCGAGTTGGAAATTAAATTGAGTACTGAAAATTCGTTGCCGTTCACTTTATCTTTTTGGAATAGTTGTCTTCCCAAAAGGTCATAAACCACTACTCTATCAATTGCTACTGCTTTTGAATTAATATTTATTTGTTTGTTTTTATTGGAAACCAAAACTTGATTTTCGAGTGTTTCTAAATCAATAGTTCCCAAAGTTTTGTTGGTGTATCGCAACACAAAACGGTCGTTGAAAGTTCCCGCAACTGTATTAAAAGTAAAAGGGCCTCTTCTTAAATCAAAGATTGTGTTAGTCAATTTGTCTTCTATAAAAACTGCTTGATTGGTGAGTACACCGTCTGCCTGATCAATCTTTATGGTGAAAGCTCCTGTGATAGAGGTTCGAAATCCCAGTGGCACTTGGTCATTTTCGACAAATGGTAAGGCGCGTCCTTGAATCACTAAATTCTTTTCTTGGTTGATGCTGTAAAAATCTACAAATTCGTTTCCGTCAAAAGTTTCTCCATCAAAACGGGTATCGTATTCATTTGTAGCGTCCGTAATATAACCCACTAGTGTTTGTTTGAAAGCACCTTGGGTATTGGTTAAATTTAGCCAAATGCGGTGTTTTTCGAAAGTGGTAGTTTTAGTTTTTGGATTTCTAGTTTTGAAAAACTGTGAGTTGTCTAGTATTGCAGGAACAGTATCACCGCTAAGCCGCATACTGTTGTTGAATATTACGTTGCCATTAGCAAGTAAACTAGTTGTGAAAAAGGCCTGTCCTGCAGCAATTTTACCATTTGGTTTTTTGCCATAATCGGGCTCTACAAGATGACTAGGGTCGCTTATTGCTGATTCTCCGGTTCCAGTGGTTCCTCCTGTAGAATTATATGAAGCATAATCATGAGATGTATAGGCAAGATTTCCTGAGCCCGGACTAGCTCCACTGGCGATAATAACATTACGTGTTTGTAAATCGGTGTTGTGTGTCCAAAAATATATGGTGCCCTCAATAACATCTTTATTAACAAATAAAAACTCATCTGCATCTATTGCTGATGGATACGGATTTCCAATAAGATTTGAGGTTCCTAAAGGATCATTATTCCAAATAATAGGAACTGAAATGAATCCATTGTTTGGTTTTCCTACAAATATGCCGTCAAAAAAGCCGGGGGGAATTCCACTAATTTGTTCTCCATAAATACAATATCCTATGCCTTTGACCATTGCAGATGATGTTGTTACTTGTTGCCAATCCTCAGGTAAAATTGCAGAATTAAACGAATAAAACATATCAGTAGGGGTATTTGATGAAAAATTGTAAAGATCTTGCCCCAATACAGGAGAGGACCAATAGGTATAATCTCTACTTCGAATTACGGGAACTCTTCTTTTAAAGGTAATATTACCCGAATTTGTGTCAGTATCATTTATTTGGACTAGACTACCACTTTGACTAAAATCGTTGGTTAAAATATTTACTGTGCCGTTATTTATTAACCCATCTTGAATTTTTAGGTAATCATTCGGTGAAACAGACACTGTCTTTCCAGCATTAACTATTAATTCACCATTTACAATAAGATTGTTAGAAATACTTGTATCAAAATCATTGTCTAAAACTACATTGGGAAATTCCTCGGGATTTGTATGTACATTATTGTTTATTATTTGTGCTGCACTTCCAAGAAAATGAACAGTTCCGTTTCCTTCCTGAAAATCTGCAATAGTCCGGTTATTTGTCCAATTGCCATAGAGATATAATTGTCCGTCTACAGCAGTGGTGCTGTCGTCCATATCTAATGCTCCTGCTGTACTAATGAGTAAGTTGCCATGCACTTCAAGTTTATTGTTGACATTAGCTACAAGCTCCACTTTTTCACCGGTTATAGTAAGATTTTTAGCTTTAGCGATACTTCCTTGGGAATTGGCAAATGGCGCAGTCGCATCAATGATGGCCTGATGGTCAAATATGTTATCTCCTATTAGGACATCTACAGTTTCGTCTGGTACAACCAGAGTATCCCAGTTACCACAATTGAACCAATTGGTATCTTTCTTTCCTGTCCATTTTCCGTTTACATAAGTATCACTAGCAATAGTCATGGCTGGACAAGCCGTATTTCCTAAATAATTATAGCCACCGGCATCATAAGTTGTATTATCCGAATATGTATCCCAGTTAGCCGTATTATTTATTAAAGCAATCCAATCCAATTTACCATTTGTAAGCATCGAAAAATCAGGATTATTTGGGTCGTTAAATTTAACTTTTCCTGCTCCAACAGGAGCAACCGTATTGTAACACTCTAGGCTTGGATATATGGTTGACCATCGAGTACAATCATCTGCATCACCCGAACCATTTAAACAAAGCCCCAAACCTACTTGTGTATTCCATCCACTTTCTGTCCATCCATATAAAACATTACCATCATAAGTGCTGTGATGAGCGGTACTATTTGTCCAAGTCCCCCCCTGCATAATCCAGACGTCGTCGTCTGAGTTTAAATTAAACCCTCCTATACTCCCTCCAGAAATTGCTGTTTTATCCCAATTAGAATCTATGCTTCCACAAGTGTAAATATCATAATGAATCGCGTCTGTTACATTGCCCCCAGAAATTGTTGATTGAAAAACGATAATAGTTCCTTTAGTAAGTGTACTTCCCGTTCTAGTTATAGAAACGAGGCCTTCCGTTCCTCCCCATTCTCCAGCAAATTGCCTTTCATATCCATTATCAGTTAAATATATTTTAGTCCCTGGATTAATATCTTTGAAACATACAAAAGCTATTTGATCATCCCCATTACCCGTATTAGTATTCACCGACAATATCGCTAAATCTCCTTTTACAAGTACTGTTTGTTCAGTAATATTAAAAGTAGTACTCGTTACGGAAGTTAAACCCGTTGCCGTTGCGCTAAGGGTTAGTCCTGTGCCAACCACGCTGTGAACTATGGAAGAAAAGGTTGCAATTCCAACAGCTGCTTGCACTGGCGTTACACTGTTTACACTTCCTGTGCTAGTCACCGAAACTGTTCTTGTAAACTCTATATCAACATTGCCGTTTATATCTGTTGCAGTTACTTTTACCATTGACATTGGACTTCCTAGACCTGTTGAAGTGGGTTGTTGGGTAAAAACTAATTTTGTAGCTACAACTGATAAAACATTCTGACCATTTATTGAATTTGTAGCCGTAAATGATGAAAATCCTGAGCCTGATGCACTAGTTGTTACATTGGCATTTGTGATGTTAAATACAAAATCATCTCCATCCAAATTACCACCCGTATTATTTGGATTTATCTGAACGGATAATCGAACTGTTAAAGTAACACTACCGTTGTCTGGAACAGAAATCAATGGAGACCCAGTAAATGTAATTTGATTTGTACTTACTACTCCATCTCCAATTTTGGTAATTCCATTAAATAATGCCACTGCTTGAATAGCATCTGACCAGTCATCGATTTGATTTCCGGTGTTTTGAGAAAACACAATACTATTTACTATAGTTTGCAAATTATCCGAATCGGTAAGGTCGCTACCACCATCTCTAATGGTAAATTGCCAGACTTGAATTCCATCGGCTGTAGTTGTTATTGTAGCATCATTTTCTAATGAGGAAACCGTCGCTGATTCACCATTTGCAGTTATAATATCCGATTCTAAATTACCTGTAACAGTTCCTGATAGCGTAATAGTTTTGGTAGCGGCATTTGTAGAAGTAATGGAAATAGATTCGTTATAGCTATTAATGGCTAACCCACTTTTTAAACGAATATAAATTATTTGTGAAGATACAATACCTGAAGAAGGTGCATAAGATAAAGTAGTACCATACACCCCACCCGAAGAAGTGGCAATTTCATAATTTGTTGGCGCAGTTACCACAAGATTTGCAGATAAATTACTACCCGAAACTGTGAAATTTTGATTTGCGGATGGTCCAGTACCTACTGTATAAGTAAATCCAGACAAAGCAGTAGTAGCTGATGTGATTGTCGGTTGCGTAACCGTACCACTACAAGAAATGTTTTTGGTAGTTGCTGATGCGCTGGTCGCCGTTATGTTTTCACTATTATAGCTTGCAACAGCCAATCCTGCTTTGAGGCGAACATAAATAGTGGTTGCCGCTACTGTTCCAGAAGTTGGTGTAAGTGTTATGGAGCTTCCAAAACCAGAACCAGATGTCGTGGATATTTCAAAATCAGTTGGTGGTGTGATTACCATATTTGCTGTTAGTTTGGAACCAGAGGCAGTAAAAGTTTGTTCAGCCGATGGACCAGTAGCTAGTATATAAGTAAAGCCTGTTAATGAGGTCGGACTAACTGTAATTATTGGATTAGGATCACAAATAGATTCATGAGTACCTACATAAGTCCAAGTATCTACTGCATAACCATTCCATTCTGTTGCAGGGTCAAAAGTATCGCTACCATTACTGTCTCCATTTTGAATAGTTGACTTCCTTATCAAAGTATTAGTAGCAGTCGAAGTAAGACCTGTTCCCCATTCGGCTCCAGGATCTGTGCCTATAAGCCCAATAACATCTATTAATACTGAAGCTTTTCTCAATGCTACGGCATCATCTCCATTAAAAGTAAGACTTCCACTTATTTGATCAGCTGTGATTGCAGTAGCATTATTAAGCACAAAAGTACCGTAAGCGGCAATTGTTCCCGTTAATGCTATTGTAGAAGTCGCAGTTGCACTACCATTGGCATAAACAGCTAGATCATAATTACCTGTTAAAGTAATGGTACTTGCCGTAGGATTATAAATTTCAATGTATTTATTATTGCTACTTCCTTCCCCATATTCAGAGATAAAAAGTTCGTTGCAACCAGATGCGGCAGCTGTAACACTTCCACTACAAGCAACATTTTTAGTTGTTGCTCCCGTACTGGTTGCAGCAATATTTTCACTATTGTAGTTTGCAACTGCTAATCCCGCTTTGAGTCGGACATAAATTGTGGTGTTTGGCACTGTTCCTGTTGTAGGTGTTAAGCTAACTGAACTTCCAAAACCCGAACCGGTGGTTGAGGAGATTTCATAATTTGTTGAAGGTGTAACTACCAAGTTTGTTGTTAAATTAGATCCACTAACTGTCAAAGATTGTTCTGCTGATGGGCCTGAGCCTGAAACATAAGTAAACCCAGTACGTGATGATGGTGTCACCGTGATTGATGGTGTTGTAGTAGAAAATCCAGAAATGCTTATTTCATCTATTCCAACACCAATTGCATTAGACGTTCCTGCAACCGTGAACTTAATTTTTACTTGGGTACCACTATAAGAACTTAAATCAAAAGGAGCTTGAGCAACAAGGGTACTACTTAATGGAGTTCTAGTTCCAAGATTAGTCCAATTACCGCCGTTATCAGTAGAAATCCAAACAGTGAGTATAATTTCTGCTGCTGTTGTACCTCCAAAAGTCCTTGCTTTAAAATTTAATGATTCACCTGTGTAACTATTAAAATCCATTACAGGAGAAATTGTAGAAGATGTAGCTTGTAGCAATTGGACATAAGTTGATCCAGATATATCTGTGTCAATCCAAGAAGCAAAACCTGAAACATCAGTTCGTGTCGGAGTTATATTTACCTGTCCCCAACCAAAAACTGAAAACAAAAATATTATCAATAGTAATTTCAATCTCATAAAGTATTTCTATAGCTTAATAATGCACATCATTTTTACCAAAAAAATTAAGATATTATGCAGTAGAAGGTTGGGGGATTCAAACTTACGGCTAAAGTACCTGATTTAAAAATTTTAAGATTATGAAATTATTAACAATTTATGCAGATAAGTCGCTAATTTATAACAATGTGAAGCTAAAACGACACTAAAATGGAATCCTAAGTAAATACTCTTTCGCAGATTGTTAAATTGGATGCAGTACAATTATGATATACGAAATGAAAAAGTATTTTAAAAACATTTATCACAAAAAGAGGCTCTTTCCATTTTCTGCCCATCCAATGCAAATGAATGTTTTTTTTTGTTAATAAAAATATTACTTTTATCAATATGAAAGTGTTACAGTTTCCTTTAGCGAGAATCACGATTGGTTTTTTGAGTGGAATCCTTGTTGGGTATTACTTCAAACCCGATGTTGCATTTGTGTTTTCGACTCTTTTTATCGCTACTTGTGTTTTTGTTTTTACTTATTTCTGGTCAAAAAGCAATGTAGTACATGCACTCTATTTTGGCCTTGCCACTTATTTTCTTGCTTTTACTGTTGGCACAAGCACCCAAATCATCCACACGGATTCTTATCAGGAAAGCAACTACATTCATCGGAAATCGATTTTCGAAAAATCGCATTTGGTCTCGGTTACTATTCGGGAAAAACTGAGAAGTTCAGCTTATAACGACCGTTATATTGTTCTTGTAAACCAAATTGACGATTCAGCAAATACGGGAAGAATGCTACTGAATATTCGAAAAGACAGCATTACAACTCCTTTAGAAATTGGTTCTCATTTGCAATTTAACGGTAATTTATACAAAAGCGGTCCTGCCAAAAATCCCAACCAATTTGATTACGGCAGATACCTTGAAGGCAAACAAATTTATGCCCAAATGTATGCGGATGTTTCGGATATTAAAATCGGTTCTTTAATCAAAAAAGATGTTTGGTATTATACTTCAAAACTGCGAAGCAAAATCATTAGGAACTTGGAGAAAACTCATTTCAACAAAACCGAATTGAATGTTGCCATTGCCTTGATTTTAGGACAACAACAAGATATTTCGCCAGAGATTATCAAAGATTATCAATTTGCCGGTGCGGTGCATATTTTGTCGGTTTCGGGATTGCATATTGGGTTTATTTTGCTGTTTGTAACTTTTCTTTTGAAGCCTTTCCCCAATACAAGACGTGGTTCTTTTATCAAGCTCATCATAATTTTGTTTTCACTATTTTCCTTTGGATTAATTGCAGGATTGGCTCCCTCGGTGCTACGTTCGGTTACGATGTTTTCGTTTGTCGCTATCGGAATGTATTTGCGAAGAAGCACTAATATTTTTCACACTTTATTAGTGTCGATGTTACTCATTTTGTTGGTTCAGCCGTCGTTTTTGTTTGATGTGGGTTTCCAATTGAGTTATATTGCCTTGTTTTTTATCCTTTGGTTGCAACCTTTATTGGCTCAACTTTGGAAACCAAAAAATAGAATAGCAAATTATTTTTGGGAAATATTGACCGTTTCTTTTGCGGCACAAATTGGCACTTTGCCGTTGAGTATTTATTATTTTCATCAATTTCCGGGCTTGTTTTTTGTGACCAATTTGGTAATTATTCCATTTTTGAGTGTGATTATGGCTTTGGGCGTTTTGGTAATGCTTTTGGCGGCATTCGATTTTGTTCCCGTTTTTCTAGTCAAGTCATTGGAGTGGAGCATCTCTATTTTGAATAAAATCATCAATACGATTGCTTCTTTAGAGCAATTCATCTTTCGGGATATTCCGTTCAATTGGCAGTTGCTGTTGAGCCTATATTTATTAATTATCGCCACGATTATTTGGTTCAAAAAACCGAGTTTCAACAGACTGGCTTTGGTATTAGTTACAGTAATTGTTTTACAAATTTCGTATTTCGAAACCCATTGGAACATTCAAAACCAAAGAGAAATGGTGGTTTTCAACTCGAAGAAAAATTCAATGATTGCTGAGCGAAACGGTGAAAATGTCTCTTTGTATGCTAATGACAGTCTATTGGAAATAGCTTCAAAAAACAAAACCCTTTCGGGGTATTTGATGGGAAATTTTAGTCGTTTGACTACTAAGAAAAATTTGAAAAACCTGATTTATTTTAACGGAAACCAAATTCTGATTTTGGATAGTTTAGGGGTTTATCCAAAAGACATTCGTCCTGATATTGTGGTATTTACGCAATCTCCGAAAATCAATTTGGAACGCTTTCTAACAGCAACAAAACCCAAAATAGTTGTGGCCGATGCATCGAATTACAGAAACATTCAAAAACTGTGGAAAGCGACTTGCCTAAAAGCCAAAATCCCTTTTCACGCTACTGGCGAAAAGGGATTTTATAGATTGGAGTGATATTATTTTGTTTTCAAAATTCCATTGGCGACTTCTAACCAAGCTTTTGGCCCACCAGCAACATAACCAGTACTTCCTATTCCAGTATAACTTGGTTTTCCTCCTTTTACCTTGGCAGTAGCAAAATAAATAGTTGGAAATCCTTGAATTCCGAAAGTTTGCTGCAACCCATTATTTTGATTTTTAATAGCATCTGTTTGCGGCTTACTTCTTGGATAATCCAATTCAACTAAAACCACGTTTTTCT
>ERZ724517.1905-NODE-1905-length-11220-cov-3.939991_pt1 | contig 11220 bp, 12 predicted proteins | sample MGYA00376050_ERZ724517 | MGnify/ENA primary metagenome ERZ724517 (study PRJEB28724, sample SAMN07190886) | activated sludge metagenome | isolation source: activated sludge of sewage treatment plant in Hong Hong | place: USA: Christiansburg, Virginia | collected... | reverse complement strand
GTCATACACCCCGAGTACGCCCATGACTTCGCCCATCTGGTCGAATAGGGGAACCTTGGAGGTGCGTAACCAGATCGTCTTGCCATCCGGTGTGGTCTGCGGCTCTTCGAAGTTCAGCCACGGCTGACGCGATTCCATGACGCGTTTGTCGTCAGCGTGGTAAAGGGCAGCTTGTGCGGCCCAGCCCATGGCGAAGTCGTCCCTGCCGATCAACTCAGCCGGCGATGCCTTACCGGCGTCGCGTGCAAATGCCGGGTTGCAGCCAAGGTAGCGGCCGACCCTGTCTTTCCAGAATATACGCATCGGCGCGGTATCGATGAGCTGCTGCAAGAAGTCACGCGAACTGGCCAGCGCTTTCTTCATTTCTTCCAGCGCGAGCGCGTTGGCATGGCGCTCGGAAATGTCGCGGCTGATCATGACGAAGCGCTGCCCGGAGTCGTCGCCTGCATGCAAGGGGGCTGCGGAGAGTTCAAACCAGTGCTCCCCTTGCGGCAAGTTCAGTCGGTAAATCTCTCCATAGGAAAATCCGTGTAGCGCCGCGCCGTCGATGGCGCGTTGACAAGCGTCGGCGGCGGATGGCGGCAGCACATCGGCAAAGCGCTTGCCCAAAAGAGCTTCCGGCGGAGCTGCCAGCAGGTTGTTGCGATGGGTGTGGTAGTCGAAGATACGGCCTTCGGCATCCACTTCAAACAGCAGATCGGGCAAGGCATTCAGTGTGGCTTGCAACTGATTGCGCGCCGCCTTGGTGGCGGCATTGGCGCGTGTCAGTTCCTCTTCGGCGCGTCCGCGCTCGACAGCCAGGCCGGTGATGCGCGCTGCTGCCTTGAGTCGGCTTAATTGCTCTGTCGTCGGTGCACAAGGCTCGGGGGCGTAAAACGCCAGGGCGCCCAGCACCTTGCCGCTACTGCCAACGAACGGATGTGACCAGCACGCCGCGACGCCGGCTTTCTTTGCGAGTCCGGCCAACGCCACCCAAAGCGGATCGGCCTGGATGTCCTCAACGATGACGGGTGTGTTCCAGAAGATGGCAGTGCCGCAGGAGCCGACAGTCGGCCCGATTGCATAGCCGTTGACAGCCGAGTTGTATTCTTCCGGCAGGCTGGGTCCGGCGCCGAACACAAAGCGGCCTTGATCGACCAGCAAGATTGAGCACTTGAAGCCGGCGTTTTGCTCTTCCATGATCCGGGCTATGGCATCGAGCGTGCCCGACATCGTAGCCTCAGCCGGCCTTGGCTTCCCGACTTCAGATAGCGTGGGGGCCGTTGCGGTCCGACCAAGTACAAAAAAGCCATCCCCGTGCTTTTCCACCTCTATTCGCAATAGGAGTGTATTGCCGTCTCGCGTGATATGACGGGCAAGAAACGACCTTTCGCCGCTGTTCAACGCAGCTTGGACACGGGTGTGGTCTTCCAGGGCGATCCAGTCGAGGAAAGGCTTCTCGGCAAGTTCCGCTGCGTCAAAACCCGTCTTGGATTTGAACGAATCGTTGACGCGAACAAATTGACCTTTGTCCAACGCCCGCACAATCATGGGATCGTCGGCTTTTAGTGCTATCCCGGACATACAACCACTTCCTCTCTCGACAATCGACTGATGCAGATCGGTCATTGCTCAAGCATCCGATCGGCTACGGCGCTTCCCCGATCCTTGTCGAAAGTGCGTTGGTGATCATGGCGAGGATGGATGGTTGTTCGCGCAACTAACCGGAGGTAAGTGTACTCCTCTACCTCTGGTTTCCGGCACAAAGCGAACATGCTGTTGATCCATTTCCAACAGATCTGGATGTCTCTTGATTGCCGATGTCAGCCTGATGGCGATTTAATCGTCACTCCGCCGAATTGCTCAGGCGCCTGGTTTTTGCTGGTCAGCATTGGTGAGAATTCAAGGGCAACTCACATGATGTCCCGCACATGCCACGGTCAACGGCAAAAAACGGCCAAAATTGGAATGCCGCGTCAATGCCGTGAAAACAGATCGCGTACCTTGCACAGCGCCGTCGTGATATCGAAGCGCGGGTCGGGCAGCGCTTCGCCGGCCAGAATGCGGGTAATGGCGAGGGCCGGGTCGGTTTCGCCGGTGAGCAGGACCTCGGCGCCGCGCTTTTTCATGTGCCGGATGAAGCCGTCGCCGGCGCTGGCGGCAACCACCAGGTCGATGCCATCCAGCGGGTGCGCTTCGTTGTCCTCGCAGACGTGAAGCACCTGCGCCTTGTCCAGATTGACCCGGCGCGGGGCGGGCAGCAACTGGTTGGCGCGGTGACTGCTCAGGTCGTAGAGAAGCCATTGCCGGGTTTGCCCGGCATGGCTGCTGACGGTTTCGAAGTCCTTGGTGGCGATGGCGATTTTCATGGGACTAGTTGGGCTGCAGGCCGGGGACAGTAAAGCCGTAGCGGTTCAGGATGCTGCGTACGCCGGGCGTCTTGAAGAATTCGGCGAATGCCTTGGCCAAAGGCTTGTCTCTGGCTCCCTTGAGTACAACAAAGCCTTGTTCCAGCGGCGAGTGCTGGTCGGCGGGAATCAGTGAATAACGCCCGGTTGCCGTGAATTCAGGGGTGATTGCCAGGGAGAGCGCGATTATTCCCACATCGGCATTGCCGGTTTGAACGAATTGGGCAGCCTGCGAAATGTTTTCTCCGTAAACCAGCCGGTTTTCGACTGCGCTCCACACCTTGGCTGTCTTCATTGCTTCAACGGCGCGCATGCCATACGGTGCGTGTTTGGGGTTGGCGATGGCAATGCGCGAAATATCCGGTCGCGTCAGATCAGCCAGCGTCAAGGCCGGGGCGTCAAGCCGGGGCCGCCACACCACGATGCGCCCGATGGCATAGGGCTGGACCTCTCCGCCGGCCAGTCCGGCCTGGACGAGGATGCGGGGCAGGGCGATGTCGGCCGAAAAGAACAGATCGTAGGGGGCGCCGTTCTGGATCTGGCTCTGAAATTTGCCCGATGATCCATAGCTGACCTCGATGCGGTCATTCGGATGCCTGGCCTTGAAAAGGCCGATGACTTCGTCCATGGCAAAACGCAGGTCAGCTGCCGCGGCAATGCGGATATCGTCCGCTCTGGCTGGCGTGCCGAGCAAGCATAGCGTCAGAAGGAGGGCGCGGATAAGCATGGTGATCATGGCGCGAGGTATACCATTCAGGCGTCGAAGTGCATAGCCAGGCTGGCCAGAACCTTGGGTAGCGGCAGGTTTTCCTCGCTTTCCAGAATGCCCGGCACCGGGTGCGGGTATTCGTAGAAGATGCCGTAGGTGCCGCTGCGCTGGCCGTGCAGGTAAACATGGGCGCGCAGGGTGGCGATTTCGGCGTGGCGCAGGGTGACGATGTGCGGGTCGTCGCCGGCATCGGGCTCGATGTCGCAGGCCTGGGCGATGCGCTCGTCGAGCGAGACGAGGACGCGGCGAATTTCACGGGATTTGGGAGAGGCCCAGGGGTTGGCGTTCATGGCAGTAGCTCCGCTTGGATTTGTGCCAGCCAGGCGTTGATGCGCTCTTCGGTGAGCAGGGGCTGGTGATGCTGGTCGAGGGCCAGGCCGAGGAATACGTCGCCATCGACGGCTTGCGAGGTGGTGAAGTCGTAGCCGGCGGTCGGCCAGCGGCCAACGACACGGGCGCCACGGGCGACAACGGCATCGTGGATGAGGCCGATGGCGTCGACGAATTCTTCGGCGTATTTCTTCTGGTCGCCGAGGCCGAAAATGGCAATGGTCTTGCCGGAAAGGTCGGCGCCGGCCAGCTGCGGCAGAAATTCCTCCCAGCTCGGTTGGCTGAGGCCGACCGACTGGCCGGGTAATTCGCCATCACCGAGTGTCGGGCTGCCGAGGATGAACGCGTTGTAGGCGAGAAAATCGTCGAGCGTCGTCCGGCCGATATTGACCGGCGCATCCGCGGCGTCACCCAGCTTTTTCGCCATCTGCTTGGCGATCAGTCGGGTACGGCCGGTGTCGGTGCCGAAGAAGATTCCGATTTTGGCCATTTTTACCCGTTGACCGCGCCGCGAAGCAAGTCCCCTGGCGGGATGGAATCCTGCGTCAGCTCGTCGGGCAGGCAGCCAATGGGGGCGCCGAGGCTGCCATCCGGGCCGTTTTCAAACTGGACCAGATAGATTTCCTTGGTTTCATCCATTTCCGCGACGCCAAAATGCACGACCACGCCGCGCAAGCCAGCCGGAACGATCAGTCCTTCCTCGTCGTCGATACCGGGCATGCCGCCATCGTTGAAGATGTCTTCAGCCGCGAAGACCATGTCACCAATCTGATATTGCTGAGCGGTTTCCATGGTCTCAGGCCCAGACATCGGCCGGCGCCAGCAGGCGCTTGACCGGTTGATCGAACATCAGATGCTCGTCGATGATGGTGCCGACATCTTCCGGCTTGACGTTGGTGTACATGATGCCTTCCGGATACACCAGCACGCTTGGACCAAGGTGGCAGGGGCCGAGGCAGCCGGTATTGGTCAGCGCGAAGCCGGACGCCCACAGGTTGCGGGTGGTGAATTCGTCCGAGAAAGCCTGCCAGGTGGCGCCGCAGGCCTTCTCCTGGCATGACCCGCGTGGGTGGCCGGCGGGGCGTCCCTGGACACAGACTAGTACGTGTTTCTTTGGTTTTGGCATGCTGCACTCCTTGTAGATGATTTGCTCATTGCAATTCGAGTGCCAGCTGTAAATCCAATTGATTCATGGGTTTAACGTATTTTGAATTGTCGGGTTTACGACAAACCTGCCTTTTGCGTGCCAAAGCGCTAAAACAGCTGCTCACCAGGCCAGCCAGGCGACCCCGGATATGCTGGCATTCTGTTCGCTCGAAGAGTAAATTCTTGGCGTGGGAGCGGATGCCAGCACGTTGCGTGGTGCCGCTTTCGAAACGCGAAAGAAAAACATCAATGAAGCAAACCGCTGAAAGTATTGCGACTCTTTTCCCCCTGGAGTCCGCAGCACGTGATGTGTCCGATCCGGCCATTCCCGACTACCTTGAGAAAACCTACTGGTGGGCCTATTTGCACCCCACGGCCGTGCGTATCTTTGAACGCGAGTGGCTGGTCAATCTGATCCTGTGGGGCAATTTCAAGCGACTACGTGATCTGGCAATCGCCGAGCTGGGTCAGCCGATCGAACGGCAAGTGCTCCAGGTGGCCTGTGTTTACGGCGACTTCACGCAGCGGATAGCGGCAAAGCTCGGCCAGCGCGGCACGCTGGACGTCGTCGATATTGCGCCTATCCAGCTCGATAACCTGCGTGGCAAGCTGCCGCTCGACTCCTCCGCCCGACTGCATCGTCAGGATTCCGGGCGCCTGCATTTTCCAGCGGACAGATTTGACGCGGTGGTGCTCTTTTTCCTGCTCCACGAGCAACCTGAAATCGCCCGCCGTGCGACGCTGGCGGAAGCCTTGCGCGTTGTCCGGCCCGGCGGCAAGGTTGTCATCGTCGATTATCACGGCCCGCGGCGCAGCAATCCTTTGCGCTATGTGATGGCGCCGATACTCCGGCGCCTTGAGCCTTTTGCCACCGATCTGTGGCGGAATGAGATAGCCGCTTATTTGCCGGAGGGTGAGGCTGCCTTTGATCTGGTCAAGGAAACCTTCTTTGGTGGTCTCTACCAGAAAGTGGTGCTGACGCGGTCCGGTTAATTGGCATGGGTTCCGCCCTTGCTGGGCGTCTCACTTTTTCTTGCTTCGCCAAGAAAAAGTAAGCAAAAAGAAGGCGACCCTGGGTCGGTGCCGGCTGCGCCGGTTCCCTGCGCTACTCGGGACTGGCGGGGGCTGCGGAACTCGGGCTACGCCCTCAGACAGTCCTCGCCCTTTTCCCGCCAGCCCCTGCGTTGCTCGGCACCTTTCAAGGGGGCCGGTGAAACGATCCGTAGTTGAGCTTGGGTGTCTAAATTACAGGTTTCATTTTTGGCCGTTTTGTCCGGTTGACCGCGGAAATCGTTTTTTGCGGCACACAGGTCGGGCATGGACGCCTTTGGGGTCCCCGTGGAAGGCGCTGAGCAACGCAGGAAGGCCGGGGGCAGTCGGCTGGCGTTGTCTGAGCCGCAGGCGAGTTTAGCCAGCCGCCCGGCCTGCCGAGTAGCGCAAGGAACCCGAAGGGCGCCGACCCTGGGGTCGCCTTTTCTTTGGCTACTTTCTTTTGGCGAAGCAAAAGAAAGTACGCCCGCCAGCAAGGCGGAAACCCATGCCCATTCAGCGGATCCTGCCAGCAGCAAGCGGCAAGAAGCATTCATCCCACTCGCCTCAACAACGCCGCCCGCAATTCGGGCGCACTCGTCTTTGCATCCAGCCAGATGCCAAAAAACAGCCTCGCGAAATCCGCATCGGCAACTTCGCCTAGGAGACGGCCATTGAAGTAGAAACGCGCGGAACCGGGCACGTATTCCCCGATGATGAAATCGCCGTCCTTCACATTCGGAAAGATGCGCGTCATCTGCTCGCCCCAGCGCTTGAGGGCCACCTCATCCGCCCCCAGCGCCCGCATTTCCTTGACGCTAGCGTCGGCAATCGCCGCACCGGCGAGCGTGCGCTTGTAGTCGAGGCGCAGGGCGAGCGGCGGGCGTTGCGGATCGTCACCCGCCCACAACGTGGCCTCATAGACAAGAAAGCCGAAGCGGCGGAACTGGCCGTTGCCCCAGCGTTTGAGGCCGGCCGTCGGGTCGGTGTTGGCGAAAGCGGCGAACGGTGCGGCCGCCAGCGCCAGCAAAAGCCGACGACGCCCGCCCGAGGCCATTTCATTTTTGGCCGTTTTTTCCGGTTGACCGCAGGAGTCGCTCATTCGTACCCCCGGGGCCACCAGATCAACGATGCGTGAGTTCAAATTGGACGACATCGATATTCCCGGCCAGGAAGCCGGCCTCGCAGTAGCAAAGGTACATGCGCCAGAGTCGGCGGAAGGGCTCGTCGAAACCGAGCTTCCGGATTTCGGGCCAGTTGGCTTCGAAGGCGTGGCGCCATTCGGCCAGGGTTTTGGCGTAGTCGAGGCCGAAGGCGTATTCGTTGCGGACGACCAGCCCCTGCTTGGCCGCTTCGGCACGGAAGACGGAACGCGAAGGGAGCATGCCGCCCGGGAAAATGTATTGCTGGATGAAGTCCGTGCTACGCCGGTATTCCGGGAAGATGTCGTCGCGGATGGTGATGCTCTGGACAACCGCCCTGCCCTCGCTCTTGAGCGCCTTGGCCAGCGTCTTGAAGTAGGTCGGCCACCAGCGCTCGCCGACGGCCTCGAACATTTCGATGGAAACGACGTGGTCGAACTGCTCGTTGAGATCGCGGTAATCCTGCAAACGCAGGTCGGCACTCGGCACGCGTTTTTGGGCCCAGGCCAGTTGGGCCGGCGACAGCGTCAGGCCGGTGGTTTGCAAGCCTTCCTGCACCGCCATCTCGGCAAAGCCACCCCAGCCGCAGCCGATCTCCAGCACGTTCTGGCCGGGCGCGGCTTTCAGGCAGTTGAGGATGCGGCGGTACTTGGCATGCTGCGCCGTTTCGAGCGAACCGTCGTCTGCCTCGCGATAGACCGCCGACGAGTAGCTCATGCTCGGATCGAGCCAGAGCTTGTAGAAATCGTTGCCCAGGTCGTAGTGGGCCATGATGTTGCGCTTGCTGCCGCTACGGCTGTTGCCGTTGAGCCAGTGGCGAACGCGGGCGGCGATCATGCCGCGCCACGAGCCATACACCGCCCGTTTGAGTTGCGCGTGATTGGCGGCGAGCAGCCTGAGCAGGCCGGTAATGTCCGGCGAATCCCAGTGGCCGTCGAGATAGGCTTCGGCCAGGCCGATGTCGCCGCGGGCCAGTACCTGGCCGAACATCGCTTCGTCATGGACTTGCATCGTGACACCGTGGTCACCATTGCCGAAGAGCGCACTGGCACCGCCGGGCAAGCGGATTTCCAGCAATCCGCCCTGGAGCTTCTCGAGTAGCTCGAAAACCAGTCTCGTGTCGCGGTTCAGCCTTTCGCTACCGCGCAAAATCATTGTGTTGTTCATTTTGTCGATTCCCGGAGGGGTTGAGGAACGTGGGCGCCACGGAACGGCACCCCTTTCAGCCACAGTTTCAAGGCTTGCCAGTGGATGCGGAACATCACGCCAGCGGTGAGGAAAGGCATTTTCGCGAAGGCGCCGAGCAAGGCCGATGTGGACCAGGCGCGTGCTTTGCCCGAGATCGAAGTGAGCAGCAGTTCGCCCTCGGCGTCGTCGTAGTCAATGCGGGCCAGCGGGACCGACCGGTCGAGATGGAAACGGAAACGGTAGCCGCCTTCGATTTCATTGAACGGCGAAACGTGAAAATCCTTGGTTGCGCGCAACTCCTGACCATCCTGCAGCGGCGAGTGGTCGGCGTTGTACAACAGGTAGCTGTAGTGGCCACCGAAGGTGTTATTGACCTCGGCCAGCACCGCGACCAACGTGCCTTCGGCATCTCGGCAGAACCAGAAACTGACCGGATTGAATACGAAGCCGAACACGCGCGGGAAGCATTGGAGCGTGATCTCGCCGTCATCCGGCAGGCCGTGCTGGCGCAGTTGCGACTGGATCCACGGCAGCAAGGGGCTACCATCGCGGGCGCCATGGTCCTTCTGGCGAAAACTCAGCAGGTTGCTGCGGTCGACCGAGAAAATCGGGCAATTTGCAGAATGCAGGTCGCGCACCGGCAACTGAATGTAGAAGACCGGATAGACGAAAGAATTCACCGCCGGCCGCAAGCGCCGGTGCATGACATTGCCAAGGAAGACGCGAGGGCTGTTCATGGCTGGCTCAGGCGGTTTCCAGGGCGCGCGGTGCGATGACCGCCTCGGTCTGCCACGGTGCGGCAACGCCCATACCATTGACGACGCGCAAGGCCGATTTCAAGCCATCTTCATGGAAGCCGAAGCTGCCCCAGGCGCCGGCCAGCCAGATGCCGTTCTCGCCCTGCACCGAAGCCAGGCGCTGTTGGGCGGCGATGGCCGGGCCGTCGAAAATCGGGTGGGCGTAGTCGAACTCGGCCAGCACCTTGGCCGGGTCCGGCTCGCGCGCCGGATTCAGCGTCACGACGACCGGCGTCTTGAACGGCAGGGGTTGCAGCTTGTTAATCAGGTAGGAAACGCCGACCGGCTGCTCACCGGGTTCGCCGCTGCCGGCAAAGTAATTCCACGCCGACCAGAGCTTTTCATCGCGCGGTAGCAGGGCGCGGTCCGTGTGCAGTATCGCCCGGTTGGGCTGGTAGCGAATAGCAGCCAGCACTTCGCGTTGCGCATCGGAGGCGGTGTAGCCAAGAATGGCCTGAGCCTGGTCACTGTGGCAAGCCATCACGACCTGATCGAAGTGCTCGCTGCCGCCGGTGTGCGTCACTTTCAGCCAGCCGCCTTCGCGGGAGACTGCGCTGACCGGGCAGGCCAGGCGGATTTCCGAGCCGTTGGCGACCATACGGGCGGCCAGCTTGCGAACGTACTCGCGACCGCCCCCCTTCACCGTGCGCCACATCGGCCGGTCGAAAACCTGCAGCAGGCCATGGTTCTGGCAGAAGCGGATGAAGGTGGCGAGCGGCATGTCGAGCATCTGGCCGGTCGGGCAGGACCAGATGGCTGCCGCCATCGGCAGCAGGTACCAGTCGGAGAAGGCGCTTGAATAGCGGCCCTCAGTCAGAAAATCGCGCAGGCTGCGCTTGTTGTCAGGGTGCGACGCCAGCCAGCCCATGCTTTCGCGGTTGAAACGCAGGATATCGGAGAGCATGGCCCAGAACTGCCGGCGGAGCAGATTGCGCTTCTGACCGAATACGGTCGCCAGATTGCTGCCAGCCCATTCGAGATCGGGGTTTTCCAGGCTGACGGCAAAGGACATTTCGGTCTCGACGCTTTCGACGCCGAGCAGATCGAACATCGCGATCAGGTTCGGGTAGGTTTTCTCGTTGAAAACCAGAAAGCCCGTATCGACGGGATGCGTCATCCCGTCCAGCGTCACGTCAACGGTGTTGGTGTGGCCGCCGAGATAGCTGCCCGCCTCAAAGAGTGTCACCTCGTGATCGCGGCTCAACAGCCAGGCACTGGCCAACCCTGATATACCGGCACCCACCACCGCTATGCGCCTCTTGGACATCATGCTCGCTCCTTTTTGGCCAGAAATTCGTCGATCTGCTTCAGCAAATCCTTGTCATCCGGCTTGGTAAAGCTGGTGTAGGCCACCACCTTGGTGCCGTCGTGGTTGATCAGGTATTTGTGGAAATTCCACTTCGGCCGGCTGTCCGACATTGCTGCCAGCTTCACGTAGAAGGGATTGGCGTTCTTGCCCTTGACCACCGTCTTGCCGACCATCGGGAATTCCACGCCGTAGGTCATGCGGCAGAATTCGGCGATTTCCTTCTCGCTGCCCGGCTCCTGCTCGCCAAAATCGTTGGACGGAAAGCCGAGCACGACCAAGCCCTTGTCTTTCAAGCGCGCATAGAGCTTTTCCAGGCCGTCGTATTGCGACGTAAAGCCGCAGTAGCTGGCGGTATTGACGACCAGGATCACCTTGCCGGCGTACTGGCACAGCGGCATCGGCTTGCCGTCCTGCAAGCTCGTGAAGTCATGCCTCAGGAGCGTCGGGCAATCACCGGCGGCAAATGCCGGCACCACACTGACCGACATCAGTCCGGCGATACCTATCCAGCGCATGATGCTTGAGAACATGTTCAACTCCTGTTTAATTTGTCCTAGACAATTACCGCGTTTGTTCATAATATAGATATCAAAGACTGACTTGTCAACAGTTTGTCTAACATTTGTTCAGGACAAATAATGAACACACCAACTTTCAATATTGCCGCTGTCGAACGCGATACCGGGCTATCCAAGGATGTTCTTCGCATGTGGGAACGCCGCTACGGTTTTCCCGTACCCGGTCGCGACACCAATGGCGAACGCTGCTACCCGGCCGATCAGGTCGATCGCCTGCGCCTCATCAAACGCCTCATGGATCTCGGGCATCGGCCCGGAAAGCTGATCGCCACCCCTCAGGAAGAACTGACCGCATTGAGCCCTCGTCGTTCAAAACCCGAGACGCAGGAGGCATCCGAGAACCGGGATGAACTTGAGGAATTACTTGCCCTGATAAAACAGCACGACGCCGCCGCCTACCAGCAGGCCATACAGCAGCGTCTGGCCAGGCAGGGCTTGCAGCGCTTTGTTCAGGACACGATCGCGCCGCTGACGCGTCGTGTCGGTGAATACTGGGAGGACGGCAGCTTCGAAGTATTCGAGGAACATCTGTACACCGAACTGAC
>ERZ724517.1904-NODE-1904-length-11222-cov-3.949136_pt1 | contig 11222 bp, 8 predicted proteins | sample MGYA00376050_ERZ724517 | MGnify/ENA primary metagenome ERZ724517 (study PRJEB28724, sample SAMN07190886) | activated sludge metagenome | isolation source: activated sludge of sewage treatment plant in Hong Hong | place: USA: Christiansburg, Virginia | collected... | reverse complement strand
TTAACAAAATTTCTAAAATGAGTACAAATGTATAGACAAATTCTATGAATACTCCTCAATTCTTATTGAAAAAGGCAAAATTTAATATACTTTAACGTTCAGAGATTGATTTCCTTGCTGTTATTTTTATGATTTAGAACCATTTACGAGTAGCAATTTTGAGTATTTGGTAGCTGTTGGGCTAATTTTTCTACAATAAAATGCTATTGTACTTGCACTATTATTTTCCCAAATTGATTGCCTTCTTTCATACGGTCAAATGCGGCAACTCCATCCTCTATAGAAAATGTTTGATCTAATATTGGTTGTATTTGATGTTGTTCGCAAAATTGAATCATATTAATAAAGTCTTCATCGCTGCCCATCGTAGATCCTAAAATCTGCAAATGATTCCAAAATATTTGACGCATATTTAAATCTTTAGGCAAACCTTTGGTTGCTCCGTAAAACACGAATTTACCACAAGGATGAAGTGTTGAAATTAGTTCATTCATTCCATCTCCGCAGGCACTGTCCACAATCACATCAAATCCTCCAATAGATTTTCCTAAATTTTTTATAGCATCTTTTTCTTTATAATTTGCTCCACCTTTTGCTCCTATAGAAATACATTTTTCTAATACATCGGCTTTACTGGAAGTTACATATACATTTGCGCCAATAGCAACAGCATACAAAAATGCAAATTGTGCCACACCTCCCCCAACGCCGGAAATTAAAATATTCATTCCCTTTGCTGCCTGTCCTTTATTAAATAAGGCATTAAAAGCAGTTAAGCCACCAAGTGGAAATGCTGCTGCTTGTTCATTTGTCAAATAGCTTGGTTTCTCCACTAATCTATCCAAATTAACTGCAACATATTCTGCCAGCGTACCATGGGAGGGCATTCCTAAAATTTGATATTCTTTTTGTTGTGCTTTAGGATGATTGCCCCAGTTAATATTTGGGTTAATGATAACGGTTTTGCCTATCCATTGTTGTGCCGCAACATCTGCTACCTCAATAACCTCTCCGCATCCATCGGAGCCTAAGATAGCTGGTAATTCTATTTTAGCATATTGTCCTTCTCTTATCCATTGGTCGCGATGATTGAGTGCTGCGAATTGAATTTTTACTAATGCTTGATTGGGCAATAAAACAGGATTGGGCGTTTCTTCTATTTTAAAAGATGTTTCTCGTAATACTAATGCTCTCATACATTGAATTTTAAAAATCCAAAGATAGCTTATTAATATTTGCTTAACGCTATATTGTTGGAAACTTTAAAACCTTTTAAAGTTTCCTGTGTTTTTTTGTGATTACATTTGCAATCTCTTATGGTAGAAGAACAAATACATTTTAGCAAACAAGACAGTTCTATTTCGGATAAAATATTTGAAAAAGCACGAAGTTTGTTTTTTTCTGCTGGGGTGCGAAATACCACTATGGATGACATTGCAAAAGAATTAGGTATTTCCAAAAAAACACTTTATAAAGAATTTGAAACCAAAGCCGATTTAGTTCGCTTTTGTGTAGAGCATGAATTAAAACAAAGTGAAGAAACGTTTCAAAGTATTTCAAAAAAAACAACAAATGCAATAGAAGAGCTATTACAGATAGCTGCACACAACAAAGAAGAACTTCAACAATTTCATACCTCTATTATGCATGATTTGATGAAACATTTTCAGGACAGTTGGATGTTAATAGAGCAACATAGAGATGTTTTTGCAAAAAAATTTATAGTTCATAATTTGCAAAATGGAATCAAACAAGGTTTATATAGAAAGGATTTAAATATAGATATTGTTACGTTGTTGCATTTGCATTTATCATTTTTTCCCTTACAATATGATGGAAAAGGTTATCCTATTTCTGAAATATATTTTGAAGTTATGCGCTACAACTTGTATGCAATAGCTACTCCAAAAGGAATCGAACAATTTGAACAACTCATAAAAAAAATCAAATTATAATATGAAAAGACTATTTCTGCTATTTTCTGTAATTACGTATAGTGCCCTTTCTTTCGGTCAAGAAATTTATACACTAAAACAATGTATTGACTATGCATTGAAAAACCATAGAAGTATAAAGATGGCTACTAATGATGTATCAACAGCTTATGCCCGCAAGCAAGAAGGACAATCTGCCTATATGCCACAAATAAATGGGCAAGCAAAATGGGATGATAATTTAATTTTACAATCCAGCGTGATTCCTTCCTTATCACTTGGAAGCATCTCTACACCAGAACAGGTGGTAAAATTTGGAAATCAATACAACCTATTAGCAGGCGTACAATTAGATCAGATGCTTTTCAATTGGACATATATACAAGGAATAAAAGCGATTCAGCCTGGATATGATATAGCTAAAATGAAAAAATCAAAAACGGAAGAAGATGTAATATACAACACGATAGTTGCTTATTATAATGTATTGTTGATTTTAGAAAATGAGAAATTATTAACACAAAATCAAGATCGATTGGCGAAAACTATACCAATTGTACGACTTCAATTAGATAAAGGAATGGTTCGAAAAGTTGATTTAGATAAAATTCAAGTTAATTACAATAATATCATCGGACAATTATCTATTTTAAACGCAAACAAAACAACAACTATCAATAACTTGAAATACAATATTGGATACAACCTAAGTTCCGATTTATTTATAGATACCACTTTCAGTCACGAAATAATTTCTGCTAATAATTATACTGATACGGCTAATATTAAAAACCGTATTGAGATGCAATTGATGCGTAAAAATATCTATTTGCAAGGTATTTTATTGGAACGAACCAAAGGGAATTATTATCCACAGTTTGCATTTTATGCCAAATATGGCGGTCAGGCTTTTGGTGATAAATTTTCTAAATCATTTACCAATTGGTATCAATTTGCTTCTATTGGATTTCAATTAACCATACCTATTTTTGATGGGCTGAGAAATGCTAGTTCTATTAAAATGGACAAACTAAATATTGCTAATCTAAAAGAAGAAATGGCATTAAAAGAAGAAGGATTAAAACTACAAATGATGAATGTAAATACTGAGATGAAAAATGCGGAACAAAATTTAGTATTGAGTAAAGAAAATATTGAGTTGGCAAAGAATGTGTATGATGTAAGTACTGTACAATATCAAAAAGGAACTATTTCTTATACGGATTGGATGACATCAGAATATTCCTACAAAGAAGCAGAGCAAAATTATCTTACTTCATTAGTAAAATATTTACAATCAAAAATAGAAGCAGATAAATCTAACAACAATTTAAATACCTACAGAAACTAAAAAAAATAAATTAACTTCTCAATCAAATTGCTATATGAAAAATAAAATATTTTACGGAATTATCGGTCTATTACTTATCGGAGGAATGACCTATAAACTTATTCAGAACAAAAAGGTAATTAATGAAAATAATACGCCCACAGACAGGAGTAATATTCCAGTTTCTGTATCCACATTTGAAGCAAATTATTTTCCAGTTGGAACGGATTATGCTTTACCTGCTGTATTAGACGTAAACAATACGGGTATTATCACGGCAACACAACCTGGTAAATTAGCTACTTTTGATATCGAAATTGGGAAACAAGTTACCAAGGGTCAATTAGTAGGTCGCATTGATTCTAAACAAAGAGAAATCGGAATTAAATCGACGGAGGCTACTATAAAAAAACTGCAAGATGATATAAAACGTACACAAGATTTAATTGCAGGAGATGCCGCACCATCGAACAGTATCAATGATTTGAATTATAATTTAGAAACTTCCCAAATTCAACGAGAAAATTCATTGCAGCAAATTGCTGATAATAATATTTATGCACCTATAAGTGGCATAGTAGTACAAAAAAATGCAAATGCAGGTGAGTTTGCAAATCCCGGAACTCAGTTGGCTACAATTATGGATGTATCTATTTTAAAAGCCATTGTTTATGTAAGTGAAAAAAATATTTACGACTTAAAAACAGGTCAATCTGCTCAAATTACGTCTTCTGTTTTTCCAAATAAAATTACCCAAGGAACTATCCATTATATTGCGCCAAAAGGAGATGAAAATCACAATTACAGAGTAGAAGTAATTATTCCAAATAGTGGATATAAAGCGGGCACTTATGTAAATATCAAATTCAATTTCAAAAAAGGAGGCGAAGCATTACAAATTCCTAAAACTGCTTTAGTGGAAGGCGTAAAAAACCCCTATGTATATGTTGTAAATGGCAACAATGTAGCTGTTCGCAAACTGGAACTGGGAGAAGAAGTTGGGCAAAATGTGGTGGTAATAAATGGTCTGATGGCAGGTGAAAAAGTAGTTACCAATGGTCAAATCAATTTGACAGAAAGCAGCAAAATATCTATTGTAAATTCTAAAAACTAAGCTTCATGTCTATTACCGAAATTGCCATAAAGAGGCCATTATTGATAATCGTAATTTTTACGATACTCATTATATTTGGGATACTTGGATACTCTCAATTAAATTATAATTTATTACCAAAATTCGAAGCCCCCTTTTTATCAATACAAACAGTATATAAAGGAGCTTCATCCGAAGAGGTACAAAACAATGTTACTAAAAAAATAGAAGATGCGGTATCTTCCATTGAAGGGGTAGATATTATATCTTCCTCCTCTCAGGAAAACGTATCTGTGGTAACCATACAGCTAAAACAAAAAGTAAATGCCAGCGATGCTCAAAGTGAGGCACAACGAAAAATCAACAATATAAAAAATGATTTACCAGATGAAGTAGATGAACCAATCATCAGTAAATTTAGCTCCAGTGATATCCCTATCTTAAAACTGAGCACTTTCGGCAACATTTCTGAAACACAATTATATGATTTAGTTGACCAAACTATAAAACCAATATTATTGAACACTTCTGGAGTAGCACAAATTTCCTTAATAGGTGGTTCTAAAAGAGAAATAGAAGTACGGTTAGATAATGATAAATTACATGCATATAATTTATCTTCTGCTCAAATCTATCAAGCCATTTCAACCAGCAACTTGTCTTATCCTGCTGGATATATCGAAAATAAAAACAGCAGATTTACAATTCGTTTAAATGAACAATTTAACAGTATAGATGCATTGCGGCATTTAATAGTAAGAGAAAACATAAGCGGAAGCAAGATTTACCTGAGTGATGTGGCCAGCATTACAGATGCAACTGAAACACCTAATACTATCAATCGAATCAATGGTAAGGTTGGCTTAGGGATGCAGGTATTTAAACAAACTGATGCCAACGCCGTAGAAGTAAGTTCATTAGTAAAAGCACAATTAGACACCTTAGTAACTAGGTTTAAAGCACAAGGATTTAATTATGATATAGCAATCGATCAATCTATTTATACAATGGAATCTGCGAACGCTGTAATTCATGATTTATTATTGGCAGTAATCATCGTGGCGTGCGTAATGCTAATTTTCTTACACAGTTTTAGAAGCTCCATGTTTGTATTGGTAGCACTTCCTTCTGCTATGATTCCTACTTTTTTATTAATGTATTTAATGGGTTTCTCTCTCAATCTAATGACATTACTAGCTTTATCATTAGTAGTAGGTATTCTTGTGGATGACAGTATCGTTATTTTAGAAAATATTTTCCGACACATGGAAATGGGAAAAGATAAAGTAACAGCTTCCATTGAAGGACGTTCAGAAATTGGATTTACCGCTATTTCTATCACATTGGTGGATGTAGTGGTTTTCGTACCATTATCTTTAGCCGGAGGATTAATTGGAAATATATTACGCGAATTTGCTTTAGTAGTAGTGTTCTCTACTTTAATGAGTTTATTTGTATCATTTACTTTAACTCCATTATTAGCTTCGCGCTTTGGAAAAATTATACACTTAAATGAAAATTCACTTTGGGGAAAATTAAATATTCATTTCGAAAATCAAATCAATAAACTCATAGATTTATATGGAAAAATTCTCAGATGGGTATTAGGCCATAAACGCTATGTATTAACAGGAGTCATATTATTATTTGTCGGTGCTGGAAGTTTAGGGTATTTTGGATTTATTGGAAGTTCATTTGCTGGCAATGGCGACAGAGGTGAGTTTAATTTAATTGTAGAATTAGAACCGCAAGCAACCTTAATTCAAACTAACCATGTTGCACAACAAATTGAAAGAATTGTTCTTTCCTATCCCGAAGTAACCAAAGTATTTACAAATGTAGGTGCCACTGGAACCATGATGGGTGGAAGTATCTCCACACCTAATCAAGCAGATATGACTGTAAGCTTAATCAACAGAACAGAACGAAATTTTTCTACGGATGATTTTTGTGCCAAATTACGGGTGAGGCTAGATAGTATTCCTGGTATTAAATTCTCTATGAAACCAACACAAATTACTGGCAACAATCAACCTCAGATACAAGTAGTGGTAATGGGAACCGATATGAATGAACTTTGGGCAGCTGCCAGAAAAATAAAAAATATAATAGTAAAAACCCCGGGTGCTGATTATGTTGAATTTAGTACTAAATCTCTAAAAACAGAAATACAAATAAAATTAGATAGAGATAAAATTGCAAGAATGGGATTGTCTATACCTATGGTAGGTGCTGCCATTCAATTAGCATTTAGAGGTAATGACAATTCTAAATACAAAGACAACGGCGAAGACTATGCCATTAATATCACATACGATAAATCTGAAAAGAAAAGCTTGCAAGATATTGAGAATACCACCTTACAAACACCTCAAGGTGGATTAATCCGTCTTGGTGATGTTGCTAAAATTGAAGAAGTTCAAGGACAAGCCGTATTAGAACGATACAATCGGTTGAATTCTATTCAAGTATTAGCCTCTACAGTAGGTCGCCCTACAGGCTCTGTAACAGCAGATATTATGGATCAAGTAAAAAAAGCTGGCTTACCTCCTACTATTCAAGTTGAATATTTAGGGGAACAAAAAAATCAAGGAGAATCTTTTGGCAGTTTAGGTATTGCTATGGGTTTAGGATTTTTATTAGTTTATCTCATTATGGTGGCATTGTACGAAAGTTTATTATATCCTTTTGTAGTATTATTCTCCATTCCAGTAGCATTAATTGGAGCAATTTTAGCCCTTTCATTAACCATGGAAAGTTTAAGTATCTTCGGATTTATTGGATTTATCATGTTAATGGGTTTAGTAGCTAAAAACGGTATTTTATTAGTCGATTTTACCAACCATTTAAAAGAACGAGGGCTCAACCTTACAGATGCTTTAGTAGAAGCAGGCAGGGAGCGTTTGCGTCCAATCTTGATGACAACCGTCGCAATGGTTTTAGGTATGATGCCGATCGCTTTATCAAACGGACCGGGTTCTGAGTTTAAACACTCCATGGCATGGGTAATTATTGGTGGATTAACCAGCTCATTGATATTGACTTTAATTGTGGTTCCGACAGTTTATTATATTTTTGACTCGATAAAAGAAAAAATAAAAAATAAAAGAGAAAGAAATGACATCATTAATTCTGCACCAAATTTCAATATAGAAAAATAATAAAATATATTCCAATACTTTAAAAAGCCGCAATATTGCGGCTTTTTTTTGTTTTAAACTGATAAGTATCATGTTTTTGACGGTTGAAATATGACTAAAATCAGAACATAAAATTGGAAGAAATTTTAATATTGTATAAGAAAAATCAAGTCCAATGAAAAAAAACATTTTATTATTTATGACCGTGTTTGTAATGGCTTTTATGACAAGCTGTAAGACAAACAACACCAATTCATCCAGTGATGCTCAGGCTGAAACTTCTGCAGCAGCAGATGGAATCGGACAATCAAAAGTACAAGATGATGAGTCTGCAAAAAATGTAGTGCAAGTAGCTGCAAGTAGTAAAGATCACTCTACTTTAGTAGCCGCCGTAAAAGCTGCTGGATTAGTAGATGCATTAAGCAATGCAGGTCCATTTACCGTTTTTGCACCAACAAATGCAGCATTTGACAAACTACCAAAAGGCACAGTGGAAGGTTTATTAAAACCTGAAAAAAAAGATGATTTAATAAACATCTTACAATACCATGTATCTGTTGGAGTTTACAAAACAGAAAACTTACAAGATGGTCAAACACTTGGGCAAGTAAATGGAGATAATATTACTATCACTAAAAAAGACGGAAAAGTAATAGTGAATGGAAAAGCTAATGTTATAGCAACTATTCCTGCATCTAATGGTATAATTCATATTATAGACGAAGTATTACTTCCTCCCGCACAGTAATATACAGATTGGTTTAATTGAAAAGGAACGTAGCGTATGTTACGTTCCTTTTTTTTATTTTAAATGATGAGAAATATTTTAAAAAACTATTGACAATTAATGTTTAAAATGTCGGATACCAGTAAGTACCATTGCCATTTTGTGTGCATTACAATAATCTATTGAATCTTGGTCTTTAATACTACCTCCCGGATGGATAACGGCTGTTATACCTGCTTTATCGGCTATTTCTACACAATCTGGAAATGGGAAAAATGCATCACTCGCCATCACACTTCCTTCTAAATCAAACCCGAAAGAATTGGCTTTATGAATAGCTTGTTGCAACGCATCCACTCTGGACGTTTGTCCGCAACCCATGCTTAATAATTGTTGATTTTTTGCCAACACAATGGTGTTAGATTTCAAATGTTTTGCCAATTTATTTGCAAACAATAAATCTTGTATTTGTTCTTCTGTCGGAGCAATTTGAGTAACTGTTTTTAATTCGTCTTTTTGCTCTATTTTATAATCAAAATCTTGAGCAATCACACCGTTTAATAATGATTTGAATTGCTTTACTGGGAACTTAAATAATTTCTGTTTCAATAAAATTCTGTTTTTCTTTTTCATCAATATTTGCAATGCTTCTTCATCAAAAGCAGGTGCTATCAATACTTCAAAAAATAATTTATCTATTTCATTCGCAGTTGCCACATCAAGCGTAGCATTGGTAATCAACACACCACCAAATGCAGAAACAGGATCACCTGCCAATGCATCTTTCCACGCTTCCAAAACTGTATTTCTCGTAGCCACACCACAAGCGTTGGTATGTTTTAATACTGCAAAAGTAGGCTCACTAAATTCTTCCATTAAATGCACCGCAGCATCAATATCCACCAAATTATTATAAGACAATTGCTTGCCATTCAAAATATCAAATACTTCGTTAATATTTCCATAGAAAAATCCTTTTTGATGTGGATTTTCACCATAGCGCAATGCTTCACCGGAAAGATAACTTTCTTTAAAAGTACTATAAGGTTCTTGTGAAGCAAAATAGCGATGAATCAGTGTATCATAATGTGAACTTACCGCAAATGCTTGCATAGCATAATTTTGTCTGAAACTAAGTGAAGTTGCTCCATTATTCGTTTCTAATGTTTGAGCTAAATCTGCGTATTGATTTTTTTGAGATACAATCACAGTATCTGAAAAATTCTTAGCGGCTGCTCTGATAAGTGAAATACCGCCAATATCAATTTTTTCAATAATTTCTGATGTAATTTCTCCAGTAAAAAGTGATGTGTATTGTTTTACTGTTTCTTCAAATGGATATAAATCTACTACCACTAAGTCAATTTCAGGAATTTCATATTGCTTCAATTGTTCAACATCTTCCTGGTTTTCTCTGCGTGCTAAAATTCCTCCAAATACTTTTGGGTGCAATGTTTTTACTCTTCCTCCCAAAATACTTGGATACGAAGTTAATTCTTCCACAGGAATGACTTTATACCCCAATCCTTCAATGAATGTTTGTGTTCCACCGGTAGAATAGAATGTTACATTGTTCTTGGCGAGTGTGTGAATTAATACATCAAGTCCATCTTTATAATAAACAGAAATGAGCGCAGATTTTATTGTTTTCAATGTGAAATATTTTGGTGCAAAAATACACTGTTCCTTTTTATTCTATTCAGAAAACGCTTGAATGATTTGTTAAGGTTTTAGTGGAGAATAGTTGTTTGTATTCATACTAAACTCATGAACAGAAATCAAAGTAGTTACTTTAATCATATTTTAATCTGATAAAACATGATTAATATCATAATAATACATAGTGTACACTGATATTTATCATAGCGTATCAAAGACAGTGCTGATACCTTTGTAAAGTATAAAAGAATCATGTTTTCTTATTATTTGTAACCAACAAAAATTTAAATTATGTTATCTAAATCACAAGCAAGAACGTTCTTTTTAGGCGGTACTGTGGTAACATTTTTAGTCTTTATCGGACTAACTATTTACTCTTTTCAACCTAAGTTAGACCAATCTAACCATGCTAAGATTGACCAACAAGTGGTGCGTGGAAAAGAAATTTGGGAAGCTAACAATTGCATGGGTTGCCATACTATCTTAGGAGAAGGTGGCTATTATGCTCCCGAACTTACCAAAGTAATTGATCGGCGGGGAGAAAATTATGTAAAAGCAGTTTTACAATCACCAGTTCCATGGGCACCCAGAGGCAGAAAAATGGTAAAATATGCCATGAATGATGCAGATGCAAACGCTATGATTGCATACTTAAAATGGATTGGACAAATTGACTTAAACGGATTCGACCGCGTTGTTTCTCCCTTAGCAAAAGACAAAAAATAACCTTAAAAAATTATCATTATGAAATATAAATCACAAAAAGTCGCCTATTGGTTCTTTGCACTGTGTATGCTGTTGTTTTCACTGCAAATTGTATATGGATTTATTATGGCGTTTGACCGTATTGGATTAGATGGATTACATGAAATTATTCCATTTAATACTGCCAGAGCCGTGCACACCAATCTATTAGTAGTTTGGTTACTCAGCGGATTTATGGGTGCTGCCTATTACATTATACCAGAAGAATCGCAAAATGAATTAGTAAGCGTAAAATTAGCTTATGTTCAATTAATTTCACTTGCGGTGGTGGGAGTTGTTGCCATTGTGGGCTATCACTTCAATCATTGGGAAGGCAGAAAATTTTTAGAAATACCAAGAGAATTAGATTATTTGGTGGTAGTAAATGTATTATTATTCTTGGGATTAATTTTAGCCACTTTATTTAAAGGAAAAAGACAAACAACTACAGCTTTAGTGTTAACCATGGGTTTGCTATTTGCTGCATTGCTTTATATTCCTGGTATGATTTGGTTTGATAGCCAAGTAACAGACTCTTTTTTCCGTTGGTGGGTAGTTCACTTATGGGTTGAAGGTGTTTGGGAATTAATCATGG
>ERZ724517.1902-NODE-1902-length-11223-cov-3.360942_pt1 | contig 11223 bp, 16 predicted proteins | sample MGYA00376050_ERZ724517 | MGnify/ENA primary metagenome ERZ724517 (study PRJEB28724, sample SAMN07190886) | activated sludge metagenome | isolation source: activated sludge of sewage treatment plant in Hong Hong | place: USA: Christiansburg, Virginia | collected... | reverse complement strand
GCACGGAGTGATGTTGGTGGGGAGCCTCCGTAGCCTCACTGCATCGGTTGGCATCTCGAGCTTGAATCTTGGAAAGGTCCAGTCCTCATCGGGGTTCTGCAGCTTCTTTTCATTAACATCCACAAAACACAGGTTATTTCGCGTGAATTCCTTGTAAATTGGTAGCTCAACCATCCTCGCGAAGTTCAGCAAAGTCGATTCCAGCTGTTGGTAGTGATACTGATTCTCAACCGGCAATCTGCTCCACTCCACAGACTCTTCGATTGCGAGGCTCTCACTAACTGTCGATAACCCATTATCAATGGTCGAGTGAATCATGCTTACCGACTTTAGGAACAGTTCCTCACCGATCTTACCGATATGAGATCCACCGAAATTTTCCCCAATTTCGATGAAACGGTTGAGTTGGCAAGTGAGTTCTAGCATGAGCTAACCGTCGACTTCTATAATCTCGCTAAGAAGCAGCTGCACTTGTTCCTCCATCATTACCCATAGTTTCTTTCGCATTTCGAAAATCGAGTTTCTGAGGTGCTCCAAGGGCTCTGTCAGCAATTCATTTCCCTCTTCGGGTTTGAACTCATGATGCCAGCGGCAAATCAGGTGATAGTTTATCATAAACTTCACATAGGATTGGCACAGTTGGTATATGTCCACATCGAACTGCCGAATAAGTTACCTGGATACTCCCAAAATCAGTCTATCCAGCTCCATGCCGGGAGTTGCCAGCTAATAGAATCTTACCAAGAGCTGCCGGTATTTCTTCTCATCGAATACCTCAAGCATTGACTTCAAGTCCGATATTTGCCTTTCGTTTTCGCCATCAACCTGTTGTTTGATGAAGTTGTCTAGTCCACCATAACATCCTAGTTGCTTGAGTCGTACAGGCAGATCTAAATTGCGTAGTTCTTTAATTCGCATGCGAGTTACATTCGGCATCTGCGAAAGCAGTGTCAATACAGACTTGACATTGTTGACCTTGACTCTTAGTTGGACTACTTCTTAGCTCTGCCGCCGAGACTGTTCTAGCTTGTGCAAATGATCCCTCAGTTCCGCGAGTTTTGGTCTGGTCGTTTGAGAACGTACGACCATTTGGTCAGCCTACGACAGGGACAGTTGGATATTGCTTAGGTAGCTTATATGGTTGCTACAGATGTGCTCCTTAATGCTTTACAGTTTGTGTCTGAGAGTGCGGATGAGCTGCTACAGCTACTCCAACTTGTACTCTTGAGAGAGGCTACGAAACACGTGATCCAACTCGTAGTTATCGCTCAGCGACTACATAAGACTGCTGGACGAAGTGGAGAGCTCCTGCTGTTCGATCTCAGAGGAAGTGGTGTTTTTGCTGCCTTTGACTTGACTGATCCTCTCCGCCTTCTGTTGATGCTTCTGCAGAATCAGGTAGATCTCTTCTTGAGCGATTGGCTCAATGAAGTCATCCTCGATGATGTTCTCGTAGGCACTCCTGGCTATTCTCCGAAAGTAGTTCATGGCAACTAAACTTAATCATACAACATCAACGGAGCTTATTCTTGTTCAGCAACTTTGTAATGGTACTGCGCAGGCGGTCTTGACCCTCTTTGGCTGAGCAATAAGGGATCTGTTAGTTCATCAGTTACTGCAATTGGTTTGCTTTTGTCGGGTCTGTTTCGATTTAGTAGAGGTCGCCATCATGGAAGTGAGAGGCATTGCATCCACCAAACACGACAACAGCACTGCCTATGGACACTGAAGCCATTCCGAACCTTACAGTAGTTGGATAGCCGCCTATTGTTGGTTCCAACCAAATCTCTTTGGTAGTGTCGAAAAGATGAATATCGTGAAAGACTCCTCTGTATGACCGTTTGCTTGAGGTTTCTTCGTGGGTCTTGCCGCCATGGACAACGAGGTATCCAGTTTAGACGAATTCCAGACAATGTTCAAAGCGCGGCATGGGAGCCCGTTTAGCATCGATTTTTTCTACCCTAACTGCAGAGACTCCCTCCAAACGAATCCGGTAGAGGGTATTGACACTCGTCCCTTCCTGAGTCTTCCCACCAAACATATAGAATTCTTCAGAAGCGCAGTTTTCGTTGTAGCGATTGGGCTTGCGATATTTTTTAGCAGTCGAGGCCAACTTATGATGAGAAAGAGCGGGTCTTTCGCAACCGAAGACCTTTAGTTCGCACCAGCAGTCCTGTTCGAGGTTATAGAGGTTGAAATCATTGCTCAACGCTGCACTTTCGTGAGATATTCCACCATGGATAAGCATAAATTTACCCAAAACTGCCGCAGCGTGATCACGGCGGGCAGGCCCCCGGCTTCCGGCATCGTACTCCAGCTTGTCAAAATCGAAGATAGTCAACTAGCTACAGATTTCTACCATGAATCCGCCATAGATGTACGCTTTGTTCTTGTACTGGACAGTGGTGTGTGAGTATCGAGGAAATCGTGGTTTGTCTGCATCGTGCTTAGCTTACTCTGCAAGTTAGCAATCGTGTCATCGAGCTCCAGCGTGCTCCACTTGCGGCTGGCCAAATCAAAGCATGCCCATGTCAGTAACTTCTCACATCCAAGCCCACCATACAGGTACAGTTTATTGCTGTACTCCACCATGCTGGTCTCTGCATTAACCTTGCTGTACTATAGCGGTGTGCTGGCTTCCAGCAGGTATTCAGCTTGCAATTGAACACGCGATTGAGGCCAGGTGTGTGCATAGCAGAGGTTTCGAGCGACATCACCTTCTCCAGCTTCTCTGGCGTTTTTTTGCCGATCTTCGGGAGTACTACCCGTTGGTGGACGGAGTTACTTGCGATCACCTTAGCGATGTGTTGGATTTTCTGCTTTTACCTCTCAATCACCGTCCCTTCGTACAGCTTCTTGTTGTGTTTCAGAGCCAACAATGATCGGCTGATGTTCTGCTTCAATAATCGAATACCTTGTGGTTGTTTTGGTGCTCGCTCAGAATAGTAAGCCTGTGACTCGCTTCGGTTGTGGAAGACATTTACTATATTCTATGCAGAAAACAAGATTACCCGCAAGGAGCGAGTTCTAAGCACTTCCAGACTAAGTTTGTCATGAGGTCGGTAGTGGTGCCTCCCAGCAAGTCGGCCAGTGGTGCCGTCACCAAAGGCTCTACGGCGATGTTGCTAAAGCCAAAAGATCCGATTACGAGATTGATCCTTTGAAACTTTGCGCTTGCCAACCCATGTACCTTTCAGAATATCGCTTCCGAAGGGAAACATGTGGTCTTTTGTATCGGAAATGCTACTTATTGAACCGAATTCTAAAACGTTCGTACGAAGTACCAAAGGAAGCGGTCTTTGAGAGTTCTAACCAAACATTCTACCCACAAAACAACGCCATCGTTCTTGATTATAAAGACCATCCTCTCATTCTATGTCCTTAAACGAAGGGAAAAATAGATCTTTTGAAACAATAAACAATGAAAACAATAGAAATCGGTATCGTTGTGGCGCTGCTGCTATGTCAGGTCTACAGTGTCTGCCCATCAGCTTGCAACTGCCCCAACACGAATTCTCCAACTTCTCGTTGCCTTTTGTGCCTGAAGAACTTTCATCGAGCATACCCCACCCCAAATTCTGATTGCCCTTGCATCCCTGGCTTCAGAGAACAGATGCCTATCAGCGACTACTGCTGTCCAGCTAACTGCTCTATGTGTATTGACAGTGGTTGCGTCAGCTGCAAAAAAAATTGGCAGCTGCATACCGTCGATTCAAATCTGACAGTCTGTGTATGCCAACCCAACTACTATCTCAAAAATAATGACTGTGATTGCCTGTCTGCCACCCAGCCTCAACTGTACTACAAAAACCACGCTGATGGGTCCTGCTTGCGTTGCCCAGACGGATGCGTATGTTCTGTGGCTGGCTGCGGATAATGTAAAGATCCAAACAGGTTAATTCAATCAGACCAACTCGGTAGAAAGACCTGCTTATGCCGATCCCCTTACGTGGAGATCGATAATAAATGCCAGATTCCCTTTAATTGCTCGTTAGCCACCTCTGAAACTTTATCGTGCACTAGTAGCTCAAACAGATAGCAGTTCACTGACAAAAAATGGTACTGCAGATCGAACTACGTGGAGGTGAATGGCAATTGCACCTGCCTCGAACCATTTACTTTGATTTAATTTCAAGCCCGATAGTAGTGTGTGTGCAACTCTCAGATTAATTCAAAGGACTACTACAGCTTCGGCAAGTTATGCACTAAGTGCCCTTCAGGCTGCGTATGCGACGATTACGGGTGCGCCTTCTGCTCGGCGTCAACCAATCGACTCGTGCTTGGCGGCAAGTGCGCCTGCAAAGTGAACTTTGCAGAAATCCTGGGGAAATGCGTGTGTGTTGAGCCAAACTATCTCGACGCTGCAAACAACTGTACCTGCATGGACAAATTATCAAGTGCGATGTATGCATTCACTCCTTGGGGTATGTTTTGCTACAAGTGCCCACAAGGGTGTTCATGTGATAAGACAGGTTGCGTGAGTTGCTAATCTTCCGCACTGAGAAAGATATCTTATCAGCAATGTTTTGAATGTGTCCACAACGCAGAGGAAGTGGATGGAATCTGTCGGTGTTCTTCTCTTGCCTAACTCGATGGAAATGGCAAAACTTGCAAGTGTAAAAACAGTGCAATGATCTATACCGACATATGGAGTTTACGCTGTTTGGTGTGTCCCACTGGGTGTACCTGTACTGAGCGAGCTGGATGTAGCTCCTGCATTCCTACGGCTAGTAGGGTGATTAACAATACTGGCGGCTACAAGACGTGCCCTTGTAGGTCCACCTTCGTGGAGGTGAACGGAGTGTGCACTTGCAACAACGGTATTATTAATGCCGATGCAACACAATGCACATGTTCGGCGCCTTACTCGTCAGATTGTAGATGTGAAGAGACGACAGAAATTTACCATGATAAAGTTAATAATCTGTGCATCTCGTGTCCTCAAGGCTGTTCTTGTGACGAGGAAGGATGCAAGGCATGTTCTTCGGATAGCTTGCGGTACTCTTATCTCTCAACAGATCCCATTTTTCCCAACTAAAAATGGGAGTGCCCCTGTGTGCAACGGGCTATCTTGATCGGCTAAAAATGCAAATACTGCCGAGAAGGCTATTACTTCTTGAACGAGCAATGCGTATCCTGCCAGAGATGCCTGGTATGCAACTAAAAAGGCTGCACTTCCTGTGGGGAAGGACTAACATTAGACAACGGGGATTGTGTATGCACCGAAATTGGCTTCGTCAATCAAGAAGGATTGTGTGTGTGTCCTTCTGGAACAGCAATTGGATTAGACGACCTCAACGCTACAGTTTGTGCATTATGCTCGCAAAATTGTCTGGAGTGTACCAAGACTAACAGAACGTTTCAATGTTCTTCTTGCCGCGAGAACAGCAATCGCTACAACTCACCGCAGACCAACTGTCCCTGTCTGGTGGACTACAAAGAAAATGCACCAGTGTCGCAGTATTGCTGCCATCGAAACTGTTCTTCCTGTGATGAAAAGGGTTGTACAAATTGCTCTGTATTCAACAACAGATAGTTAAAAGATAAATCATGCCTGTGCGTGGGGAACTTAATCGAGATTAAAGGCGAATCTGTTTGCGGTTGTACTGAAGGAAAGTATGTGTACATGGGCTATTGTCTCACATGCCCTCCGAACTGCCGTACTTGCAGCTATTCTTTCAAAAACAATACGATAATATGCTTGACCTGCCCAAACAACTCGAACCGAATTAAGGATTCAAGCTGCTCCTGCATGAATAAGTTCATTGAGAGCAGCCCAGTCACCTCCTTCTGCACTCCGAGTAACTGCCTAACTGATGAACCTGTATGCTCGCAGTGTAAAAGTGGGTATCTATTGATTAACAACGGAACTACCTGTCGCTGCCTAACGGGGTATTTCGAAAATGTCACGGGAGAATGCCAGCAATGCAGTGTGGCAGGCTGTTTCGACTGCTCCTCCTCAAGTATCTGCCTCAGTTGTAACGAGACAGAGGGTTATTACCTCACGGGAACTTAGTGTAAGCTTAACATGGATCCAAGAAGCTATATCTTCTCTCAAAACCGGGAGGAAATCATCATCCAGTTCGTGGTGCAAGGTGCCAACATCTCCTTTGCATTAGAATCTTTTGAAGCATCCATTGAGACAATTAACGACAGCTCAAGGAACTCAGTGCTCCTGACAGTATATGAAGCTGTCTTCTCACAAGGAAACACTCTCATTGTCAGACTATCACATCCATCTCAACCATTTAATAATTGCTTGCTTGCCCTCAGCTACCTGCTTACAATTAGACCGAACCGAGTTCTTGCCTCCTGGAATGCAACTGATTCAAAGGGCCCATTTACAGCATAAGGTTTAGTAGTCTATCTGAAAAAGGACCGAATACTTTCCCAGCCGAACATCTCGACCGGTAGGTGGTCGATACTCTTAGAGCAGATCCTGACAGTGCTTATTATGGCTGTAAGCTACTCTTTATATATGTATGGGTTCAAACACAACCAGGTCATCTTCTTCCTTCAAACCTTGGCCTTCATGAGCTTTACTCTCAAAGATGACTAATACACCGCCGTGGAGTATCTCTACGAGCTACGTTACTCTTACTTCGGATTCGGCAGCTTATTTGCAGCAGTCTTTCCTCCTCACTACCTGGAGCACAGTCCAGGAAACTTTCATTGGTGGACAACCGACTCAAACATCCTGAGAGTGGCCGGAACACCCTTGGCTGTCGCTGTTGTCCTGGCAATCCTGTCTTTACTACTTCGGGCTATTTCGTGGCTGATTATGGGATATTCTCGGAGGAAATGCTCGTGGTTCTTCGTAATGCATGCTGCCGTCAAGAAGCCAGTGTACAGAACGATATAATTTCTATACAAGACCTGTATGTATCCGCTCGTATTCTTCTCTCTTGTTACGCTGCAACAATGGGAAAGCGTCACACTTCTGAACCCTTAGCTCAAACAATTCTGTAGTATACTTTGTGCTGTGTTGGTTGGTGGGTTTACTCTTGTCTTAGTCTGGCAGGTCTTCTTCGAAACCGTGGCTAACATCAACAAGTTCGAGAATTTGTGCGAGTTCCTATCTGTTGCTCTGAACAGTCTCATCATTACCCGGAGTGTGTACAGCTCGGCATACCTGGCACTGATTGCTGTGGTTTTGATTCGGGCAGTTGCTTACGTTCTCATTCGAGTCAGATACTTCAGGGGGTTCACCAAGCTTGAATTCATAAGATTGGCCAGCGCTTTACTAGAGTCCCTTACTCTGTGCCTCATGCTGACTCATTCGCCAATTGGACTGTGGGTATCCTCCTTCATGACCATTGGGGTAATGCTTGCCCATTAAATCCTTGTCCTTCACGCTATTAATGCATAGATCGACCAAAACAGAAGTATAACAGTCAGCGGAAGTCTTGGCTCGAGTTCACTTGAAGTCAAAGATGATAAGTAATCGAGCGTCTTTGATCAATATGAGGAGGCATCTCATGGAATAAAATGAGAGAGAAATAGACAAATGATAAAATTTCCGCTGAATTAAAAGATTAATTAATGGTTGAAAGGGCAGAATCTGCTTCTCCAGGACGATATGCGATACAGTCGACAATATTAACCGTCAGTGGTGGAACTCCAGATACCGCCAGACTGCATCTGCTGTGAGGTCTGCAGTGGCGTCTCCCCGCATGTCACCCAGTACCTTGGTGATGCCATCACCAAAGGCCTTAAGGCAGTCTTCGGGGGAGAGCTATGGCTGGCCCTTGTCATTCATAAACTTGGGGAGGTTCCGCTCAGGTAGAGTATCGACTAACTGAGAGAGCACTGTCTTCTGCTACCGAATGGCAACGGTGTTGTCGATTAGAGAGGCCAGAAATTTAAGATAGGCCATCTGCAGATCCGCGGACCAAGACTCAATGCCGGAGAAGTCTAGAGTCAGCGGCTAGCGCTGTTTGACCTCGTTGTAGTAGGTTTTATTCCATTTGAGTTCAAACAGGGACAGGTAGTTCTGAAAGGCTAGCCGAGAGTTTTTGGAAGCTGCTCTCCAAAACATCTTCTTGCTGTGGTCAGACACTTCAATTCCGAGCTGCTCGAGACTCCCAAAGAATTATTTGAAGTCAAGAAAGCCTACTTCTTTGCAGTCAAGTACATTAAACCCGTGGAAACAGTTAAACTGCTCAAAGTTTTTCACGAGCTGCTGAACGATTTGCTCACGCTGGTCCAAGAGTTCTGCCATTTTTGCTAGTTATGACTTCAGCTGTGACCTCACTCTACTCTTCGACTTTGCTTTGAGATAGTCTTGGTAGCGAGCGTGTTCCTCCACAGGCTCAACCGTATCCTGAGACTTCCGCACGTTCTCGATTTCGCTTACCAACGTTTCCAATGACTTATCTTACTTAAACACCTTTATCTGTTGTAGATACTCCAGGTTGCGAGGGTGGTTTATTCGTGTCGAATGTTTGCTCTCGCCAATATCCTCCTTCCTTGCGAACGGGCTCCTCTTATCGGCTATGTTATCCTTTTTACTTCGCTATTTCTCAACAGGCCTTTTGGACCGGTGTTACCACTCGAACGGTTCAGTTGGTTCCTTAGCACCGCGGCGGTAAATGTCATCAGGAGACCTTACCCGTCTGTCTTCGCACTTTCCTTTGTACTTAATTTCTCTGTTGCTTGACTCGAGCTACTGCTCTAGAACGCGACTATCATTGATTTCGTCATGTTTCGGCCGATAACGCTCGGGAATCTTTCCTTTCTTTCTGATTTTGAGTTGCTGCTCTCGGTCTTTAAACCTCTCAAAGGAATCAGACCGATCCAGCACGGATTCATTGTCCCTCGGCATTGGCCTAAACTTATCTAATGACTTGTAGCGTTGTAGCGCGATCCTTTGCGGAGAGTTCTTTTGGATTTTACCAAGAGTAGGTGGTTTGGATGGTGGTGGTTCAGGTACATCAATGGAGGCCACCGATGAGGCGACAGGCGTGAGTATCCCCGTCGTTTGTACCTAAAAGTAAGCCAAGAATGCTTCAAGGTCGATACGCTGCTAATTCGTGACAAATTGATCCACAACATAGGTACTCGCTAGCGGATCCAGCTCCCTTTGCATGTAGTACTTAACGAATTCGTAGATGGAGTAGGAGTCGATATAACCGTTCTGGAAGAAGTCGATTTCCTTGAAGGCGTCCCTTGCCGAACTTGATTCCCCCAACTCATTTCTCCTACGGTGGATAAGTCTTTTCAGTTCGCAATCGTCATGCAGCAACTGAAAGAACCGACGAAGCTAGGGCTGCCCCAACCTCACCGTTGAGTACTTCCTTTGCGCGTAGATCCTGCCGATATTGAAGTAGTCACAGAGTCTAAATCGACAAAACTGGTACTGCTCAGCGTCCAACTCACTGCTCCGATGGAACAGTAACGCTTTGATATCCTTGCGGGGATAGGTGAGCTTGAAGTTTCTAAAGCCTGCATCGATATCGCGTTCGCGTAGACTGCGTGTACCACCTACACTCGCTATGACGGCTCCAACATCATAGTTGACTACCTAAGCGAACCTTTCTTTTTCTGAGGCCACCCGCTGCAGTCCTTCAGCAAGTTCTGCAAAGAATTCGGCAAACTTCTTGACTTCGTTGGTCATTAAATATACAGTATAGCTGTCACGCGGGAGGAAGAAGGCTAACCAGCAGCCGGTCTATGCGCCTGTGCTTCCGAGTTAAACACTTCCGTTCTTCCTCGTTGTTCCGAAGTTGCAACTTTAATGAGGTTTCAAACCGTTCTTTGATGTGACGACTGTAACAACCTTCCTGGTCAATTTCGTAGACCAGCTTGTCCCAACACTTGTCGATATCCTGCCGTTCTCTGGCAAGGGCCTAACGAAGATTGTGGAGGGTTGAGGTTTCTGATCTATTCTCTATTTCTTGTGATTTGAGTTGATTCTACCTGATTAGCATTGCAGCTTGTCTTTTGTTGATGATGATCTCTCTGTCGGCGAGTTATTTCTCGAACTCTAACAGGCCGTTTCGCTGACTTGAGGATTCTGAGAGATGAATAGGGTTATCATTGATCGCTTCCAGCTCAGCAATTCGAAGGTGGCATGCATTGAGCTTCTCATTTGCTTCATCTAAGGCCTTTCGATCACGGTTCGTTTAATCTTGTGGAGTTTGAGCGGGGCGAGCCAGCAATGCTCGATATTAACCTACAATGCTCTGCAGGCAAGCCACAACCTCGATGCTGCATCTCTCAGTTACCTCCTTCAAGCATTCCTCGACTTGCCCTAGGCGATTAGCATCGTCAGCAACATTCACTTCACATAAACCAAGTGCGACAGAATGGGAAGATTGTCTTCGTTGGTGTTTATAGAAGCTGGGTCTATTTTCAGTTCCGTTGAGTGATTCCCTCATGGGAGGCTACGCGACGCCAGTCTTGTTCAAGCCCACTCGTAAATGACTTCGTTGATTCATCGACTGATTATGCACAAACTACAACTAAATTTATTAACAGCTCTATCCAACGAATTCGCTTCTGAAAGCGATGTGGGGTTGCTAAGTATCTAGGCAATCACCCACTTCTAAACTGCTGTTTCTGTACAGATGAAGGCACTTGGTTGACACATATATAGCGTTCACGGGACGCCCGATGCAAGGGTTATAACCATGAGTTTTCAGTCTCACCCACCATCGGTTCATTAATTTTATTGAACATGACTTCGCAATTGACCTCACCCCAACAACAGTCCGGCATTCAACAGCCGCAGCAGAGCAACCAAAAGGCCTATAGGTATACTCGTGAGATGAACCCCACTTTGTAAAAGTCAGCTAACGCAGCCAATCTCAACTCATCAATATGGTCATGGTGCAACCATTTGAACAGGAGCATCGGGACCGTCGCCGCAAGTTCCACTAACAAACCTCGTCGACCAACTATGTTGATCAGCTGGACCTAGCAACACGTGCCTACGAAAAACGAAGGATCAGTGTGCAGAACCCAGAGCAATTCAATGGGCCAGTGACTCCACAACCCCAATCGACTGCTCCGAAGCAACAACAACCACCAGCAATGACGGAATACTTACAGCCCAAGCCCCTACCATTCGAACTACGTTCTGCTGAGCCTACAGCCTCCATCCCTTGTAACTTAGAATTAACTTAGTGGCGAAACTGAGAAGTCAGAGTATCCCCTCGTTGCCAACATTCGCTCCCAACGACGAGAGTATCTTCACAAAGCAATACAAGCCGTACAACATCA
>ERZ724517.1900-NODE-1900-length-11226-cov-3.749799_pt1 | contig 11226 bp, 7 predicted proteins | sample MGYA00376050_ERZ724517 | MGnify/ENA primary metagenome ERZ724517 (study PRJEB28724, sample SAMN07190886) | activated sludge metagenome | isolation source: activated sludge of sewage treatment plant in Hong Hong | place: USA: Christiansburg, Virginia | collected... | reverse complement strand
AGCCTACCATCAGGTGTTTGATGATTTCGATCGGGTCTTGATAATCAACCAAGGCATTGATGCTGTAGCCCGTGGTGTTTTTTATTTTGAATTTATTTTTGATAAAATGATAGAGCGTTTCATCGTTTTTGATGGTATCTCGAAGACTTTCTATTTCCTGGATTAAAGCCTTTTGATTGTTTTTGAATTCCGTAACATTTTCAGAATCTGCGGTGTCCAAAATGGTTCCGTCGTTCAATACAATTCGGATGTCGGCTATGGTTTGGTAGGAATTCTGGGCCGTTCCGCAACACATTCCGCTGGCGTTGTTGGCAACTATTCCGCCAATCATCGCTGCACCAATCGAAGCAGGATCGGGACCAATTTTTAATCCGTGTGGTGCCAAGAAAGTATTGGCACGTGAACCCACAATTCCAGGTTCTAATTTTATTTTTTGATTGTTATCTAAAAGTTCAAAATTTTTCCAACCGTGTGTCGCAACTACTAAAACCGAATCGGTAATCGCTTGTCCTGATAAACTTGTTCCTGCAGCGCGAAAAGTCAAAGCGATATCGAGTGCTTTTGCTTGTTTGATAATTTCTACAACTTCGGCTTCGTTATGAGCGAGAATGACAATTTTGGGAATCAATCTATAAAAACTTGCATCAGTTCCATACGCCAGAGTTTGCAATGGATTGTCCAAGATTCTTTTGGGATCGATATATTTTGACAGCGTATCTTTTAACTTTTGATAAGGAGGAGCTAACATAGCAGAGGTGGTATTTTAATACTGTAAAATTAAGGATTAGTAAGTACTTATTATAATTTCTACCTCTTTTCTATCATTTAAGTTTTGGGCAAAAAAAAACGAAGCACTTGGCCTCGTCGTTTTTATAGAAAAAGAATAATTCTTAGTTTTTCAAATCTTTAATCACTTTGAAAGCCACATCCACTTCATCTTCGCTCACCAAAATGGTAAATTCGTTTGAAGTCGAAATTACTTCGTTGATGATGATTCCTTCCCAAGCCAAACGTTGGAAAATGAAATAATAGATTCCCGGAACAACGATGTTTTCTTTAGGCAATTTTACCGTAATCGAAGCCAGGTTTTCTAGTTTTTGAATCAATTTTTCGTTGGCAAAATGTTTGTCAACCAAATGGTTTACGGTGTTGCTTACCACGATATTGGTTTCGTTCACACCTCTTGAAGAAGTATAAAAAATATCCGAAAAAGTATTAATATCGGTAATTAAATCGGCTTGTTTGTTCAAAACAGTATCTGAAGCCGCAAAAGTGTAATCCGTCAGTGCAGAACGAACTGTGATTTCGCCAATATTTTTTATTACTTTATTGATTTTGTGATTTAGTCTAAAATCCAATTCTTCGGTAAGTCTTTTCAGCGCCATTACAACTGCACCTTGTTTGACTTCTTTGCCAAATTCAGACTCCAATTCGACCATAATATTTCTGGACAATGAAGTCAAATTGATGATGCCAAGTGATAAAGCATTCAACAAAAAAGGTTTTGTTTTGATGTAATTTTCTACAATTGAAGAAACAGTTTTCATTTTTTAGTTGTGTTAGTTTTAAGGAAATCACCGTTTTGTTTCGGAAGATTTTGAATATAAAATCTAGGATTCCTTAGATTGTTGTTTTTAAACCGTTTGCAAATATAAATAAAAAAACATTTTGTTACAAATCAAACAATAATAAATTTTGCTAAAAATGATAAAAAGCATCAATTAGGTGTTCCATGGCAAAAGTTTTGCCTTCTTTGTGAACGGCAATGATGTCAAAACGCACCTCGATATCTAAATCATTTGTGACAACATATTCGTTTACGGCTTTTACCAGAAGTTGAATTTTTTTAGGTTTTACAAAGTCTTGCGGCAAGCCAAAATCGAGTGACGATCGGGTTTTTACTTCAACAATGGCAAGTATATTTTCTTTTTTGGCAATAATATCGACTTCGGCTTTCTGAAAAGTCCAATTGGTTTCCAGAATTTCATAGCCCTCTTTCTGAAGGAATTCAACAGCCAATTCTTCACCTAGTTTTCCTAAATCGTTGTGTTCGGCCATTGTGTAAGTTAGAAATTAGAGGTTAGAAGTGGGAAGTTGGGAGTTTGAAGTTAGCGGGTTATTCGAAAGTTACTTTAGAAGTTCCTTTGTTTATTTCTAAAGAGACTTGTTTGCCAAAAATCAAGGCTCGGTTGTCGCGAAAATGTCCCGCTGGAAAATTATAAAGTACTGGAAACGAATAGCCTTTGGTTACATCTTCGATAATTTGGTTGGCATTTTTCCCCCAAGGAATGTCATTATCCTTCATTTTGGTCATTGTGCCGACGATTAAACCATTTAAACCATCAAAGCAACCGCAACGTTTCAGACTCATCATCATTCGGTCGATGTGGTACAAATATTCGTCTAAGTCTTCGATGAAAAGTATTTTTCCTTTGCAATCTATTTGTGCATTCGAACCCATCAAGCTGTACAAAATGGATAAATTTCCGCCCACGATTTCGCCTTTGGTATTGCCCAATCGGTTTGCAGCATCAAAAGGAATTTCATAATTCAGGCTTTCGCCAAAAAGTGATTTCCGCAAACTTTCTATCGATTCTACACTAGCTTTCCCAACGGTTATTGGCATCGCGCCGTGAATCGTGGCAATGTTTAAATTGTTTATGTAACTGTGAATTACGGTTACGTCGCTGAAACCAACAATCCATTTTGGACTTTGTTTGAATTTTGTAAAATCCAATAAATCAATCATTCGAACCGTTCCATAACCACCGCGAACACACCAAATGGCTTTGATATTGGGATTGTCTAATTGTTGCTGAAAATCTGCCGCTCGTTCGGCATCAGTTCCCGCCAATTGATTGTTATCTAATCCAATAGTTTTTCCAATTACGACTTCTAATCCCCAGCTGTGCAATAAATCTATGGCGGGTTTCAGGTTGTCGTCAATGTTTTTGCGAGCTGTAGAGACAATAGCTATCGTATCTCCTTTTTGTAAACTTGGGGGAATTTTCATAGGTATTTGGGCTTGAATATTGGCAGATTGAAAAATAAAAATAAGCATTAGCAATTTATAAAAAACTATAGTATGGTTTGCTAGAACTTGATTATTATTTTTGAACCTCATAGAAATCATAGTTTATTGTTTGTTTAAAGTCGCTTTGCTCAACATAGGTTATATAGATATGAGTAAATAAAATGACTATGAATTCCTTTAAAATTATTTTTTTTTAAATCTATGTGGTTCAAAAATAATAATCAAATTTGAGTTATGAATAAAAAAAACAATTAGTTTGTATGTTTTTATTCAATTAGAATTTTTTTGACAATGGTTTTGTCTCCTGAATCGATTTTGGCAAAATAGATTCCGGCCGGAAAATCGATGTTCAATTGGGTTTCGCCAGTGAATTTTTGTTCCAATATTTTTGCTCCAATTGTATTGTAAATTTCGATGGTTGCCTTTTCGTTCAAACCTGAAATGGTAATCGATTTTTGAGCCGGATTTGGATAAAGGTTTACTTTCAAATTAGCAAAATCATTAGTCGATAAGTTGAAATGCCAAGTTTGACCCGCTTTGTTTCCCCAAATATAATTGGCCAATTCGGGATAATCAATAAACGGATTCCTGTTGACTTGCCAAGTGTAAATGTAATTATTTCGGTTCATTTCGAAATCATCTGAAGGGTCTAAAGTATTCCAAGTTAACAGCGAAGCCAAATCGCCCAATTGCCCAACGGTTGTGTCAGCAATATCACCATTGACAATACTTAGCGCATTGTATCGAACTGCCATATAAAAAACGGAACGCGCCACATCGCCTTTCCAAGAACCCATTGTTCCGCTTGGGCCGTTGTATCCTGTTAACCCATAATCTTTGTTGCTGCGCAAACTGTTTTCAGCTCCGTCTTCGGCACGAAGGTGATGTGCATCGGCGTGACCTGCAAGAATATCATTGGCATTGGTAGGCAACCAAACATTTATTCCATCAGGAATGCTTTCGGTTCCATCGGTAAAACCACCGCGAGATTGTGGATAAATGTGTTCGCGATTCCATTTCCCGGTATTGATTCCTGTGTCTTGAAATTCTAGTTTGGAACGGGATTGCTCGACATACATCAACCAAACTTCGTTGCTATTTTCGGGATTTTGATCGGCTGTTTTTAGAATGTCAATAATATCGCCATAATTGTGGGCGTGAACTACGGCTGGATTGGCAATAATATCTTGAACGGCTTGTTTTAAAGCAGTTCCCGAAAGTCCTTCGAGAGCAGCATAATATCCCGCAGGAGCAGTGCTGGAAACGATTCCGTAAGTTGGGTTTAAAGGTGTTCCAAACGGAGCAACGGTAAAATCATTGTCGATAACCCGAATTTCGATATTGTCATTGAGTCGCTTGTATTGGGCAGGAATAGTACCAAATTTAATTTTCAAAACTTCGTCACCTTCGTCCAAAACATCATCCGTAAGCAAAATATTTGTTGTAAAACTATTGGAACCCGAAGCAATAACAACACTGGTGTTACCCGTAAAATCGGCTGTAGTAAAGGAAGAATTATTTAACGTAAAATTAAATGTTAAATCACTGCTTACATTGGTTTGTGTAGTGAATGTAATTGGGAAACTGTCTCCTTCATTTTTGTCGGTGATGTTGGTTGTTATTGTGATTCCGTTGAAGATGATGCCACTTCCATCGTTGTTGGCACCAGGAGTTGGATTTTTGGTTTCATAAGTTCCGTCGGTTTTTCTTTGAACGGATTGCGAGGTTGGAAGACCGTTTTGTCCTTCATTATATTGCGCAGTAACTCCCAATAAACCCATTAGAGCTGTTGCATCGGCATCATTGGTGTCGTACATCAGCGCATGGATGAGGTTCGTGGTTGTTGCCAATGTGAATTCTGGAAAATCCGATGGGTTTCCTAGATAAAGTCCAACGCCATCGGCACCATTTTGGATAATATTATCCGATAATATTTTGTCAGGAGCTGGAGTAATTAGTGCATTTCCAATGAGAATTATTCCATTGGCATCAGTGGTCAATCCGTCTAAATCTATGGTGTAATAACTTTGATTTGCTGTTGATGAAGTGGCATTTCCGTTGAAAAAAACCAAAACATATCCGTTAAGCGGAAAATTTGGAACGGTAGATTTTAGCTCTATAAATTCTCTATCATCAGTACTTGGCGTATCGGAATCGAGTTCGTTGATGAAGACTTGTCCCGAAGCCATATAGCTGAAAACAAAAAGGAGTAGGGTGAAGATATTTTTCATTGCAATCTATGGTTAAGAATGTAAATTTAGGGATTAAATGAGTTTGTTATTGTTATGCTTTCGTAATTTTTTATACTGTTTTTAAATCATTTTTACCTAAAGTGGAGTAACAAAAAAGGCTTCCGTAATTGTGGAAGCCTTTTAGATTTAGTATTAAAACAATAATTAATTTACCGTGATATTGTCTAATTGTAAGGTAGTGGTTACGGCTGGAAAAGCATTAGCATTTCCTGCATATTCAAACACAAAATAACCATTTCCTGTTACAGTAGCTGGAAGGGCATAAACACCACTGGACACAAAAGTAGTTCCATAACCCGATGTAGGGGTTGTAGGAATAGTGAAATTTGAGGTAATATTGGTCATTTTTGTAACATCTATTTTTCCTCCAGGAGTATAATCAGTAGCAAGAACATAATAGACTTTCAAGACAGCTCCATTCCAGTATCCCATATTGGATCTGAATGAAAAAGTACTTGCCGTAGTCATATTTACAGGAACAAATAAATAAGTGTTGTTTGCTCCACCTGAACCAAACGAAGTCATTTGGATGTATTTGTTTGAGCTAAAAGTTTTTACTTCCCAATATCTTGAACCAATTGCGGCATCATTGATGTAATTTGGAAAATTAGTTTGTGAAGGCGATGAAACATAACTTTCGAAAGTTTCGTTTACCGTTGCTGGGAAAACGGTAGAATTTGCACCAACAAGTGCAGGAGTGTAGTCAACTCTTGGATTTGGCATATTGGCGTCACGTTCAGTTCTCATAATGATTTGAAAAGTAGAATTGTATTTAGTCAATACACCTCTAATTTTTCCTTTTCCAGTTGGAACTTTATGTCCAGCAAAATTGGCAAATCGGCTAGTTCTGATGGTTAGCGTCTTTGTTCCATCAGTAATATAAATACTGGAGTCATATTCATCTTCTCTATTAGAATCATAAGTTCCTCCGGCAGCTTCATCAGTAAATTGAACATTGTCAATTTCGACTAAAGTGTTCAAATAAGTATCGCTTACTTGTGCCAAAGTAATTTTGCGCACAATTGCATCTTCGCTTACTGCATCACAAGAAGCAATAAGGTGTTTAGGATATTCTAAAGTAGGAAGTCTATCAACAGCATATTGCTCGGTTGGTGCAGCACCAAAAATCAATCCTACTCCATAACTTGTTGGGTTTGCATAAGCTAATCCTTTCATTTTTAAAAACACTTTTTTACCCGGTTGATAGTTTTTGGCATAAAGATTTACTTCGTCAATCGAAAGATTAAATCCTTTAGACCCATCAACCGCTTGAAAATACATGCTTTTATAAAAGTTTCCTCCTTCGTCACTTGAAACTACATACGCTTCAATAATATCGTCGGTGGTATAAGTTGGTGTGTTCGGAATTACGCTTGGTGGAGTTGCCACAGGATTTTTGGCAACAGCATAAATATCGGCAATGGTTTTGTTTTTGGTTAAACCCGGATCTACGCAATCACCAAATTTTGGTGTGTCGTAAGTATCATTTACGCAACCAGAAAACAATAGGATTGACATTAAAATGATAAAGCTATTTTTAATTATATTTTTCATAAAGATTAATTTTTTAGAAGTTTAAATAAACATTTACCATAAATGTTCTTCCGTATCCATAGAAATATTTTGGACCAAAAGAGCGTGTTGGCCCTTGGTGGTCTTTGTATAATTCGCTGTACGAAGCATTTCTTGCTTGTTCGAATCCGCCTGTTTTGTATTGAATGTCAAATACGTTGTTGACGTTGGCAAACAACCCTAATGTTTTTTCTTTAATTCTCCAGGTTTTTCCTCCAACAACATTAACAAGTGTGAATGAATTGAATTTTTCTTGAGCTAAATAACTAGCTGCTGTAGCTTCGTCATAAGGAAAATTAGCTTCGTCAGAATTTGTGATAAATTGTGATGTTCTTAATAATGGTGCAACATCTAGATAATTATTAGACAAATAATTCACGTTGGCACTAATCCACCAAAATTTTGGATCACGATATTCTAGTCCTCCAGAATAAGCTTGTTGAGGCATTCCGGCTTGTTTATAGCCTTCCATAGTAGCCGTTCCGCTAAAAACATCGCCAACGGCTCCGTCTGCATGAATTACTAAATTCGGGTTATTGGTATAAGTGTATTCTCCATAAGCGGCTACAGCGGTAGCTTTTAAAGTTGAGGTAATGCTGTATTCTAAACCAGCTTCGATACCTTTATTTCTTTTATTTTGACCTGTAATTACTTCTGAAACAAACTCGCCATTTCCTACGCTAATATTATCGGCATAATAAAAAGCAATATCTGTTGTGTTTTCTGTTTCGTTAAAATAAGCTGTGAAACGAGCTTTCAAACTTGGCATTCGGATGATATAACTAGCATCAATACTTTTTATCATTTCGTTTTTGATGTTTTCGGTAGTGGCGTTACTCAAACGAGCATTTGGAAAAACATCTTTTGTATTTGGAGCTTTAGACATATAAACACCATTGAAATCCAAATAATGTTGTCCTGTCAATTTATAAGTCATTCCTCCTTTGAAACCAAAGTTGTCGAAGTTCAATTTTTCACTTTTTCCTAATGAATTGTCAGGATAATAGCCATTTTTATAAAACCCTTCTCTTTGATAACTACTTCTTGTAAAAGATTGGCCAAGGTAGAAATCTACTTTGTCATAAGTGAATTTAAACTGAGTGAAAGCATCAATTTTGGTTGCGTTTACATTATAATTATAACCGTATTTGTCGCCTTCGCCAACGGTTCTGTTTGGATTATTCAAATCCGATTGTTGTTCGTCTTGGTCAGAGCCAAAAGTATTGATGTCATTAAAATAAGTTCCTCCCAAAAGATCGATTAGATTTTTGAAGTTGGATGATTTAGATTTTGTAAAACTTCCACCAGCATTCATAACAATGTTGTCAGCTAATTGTGATGAAAGAATGGTATTGGCCACCATTGTTTTGTCGTCGGTTCTATCTTCGTATAAAACATAGCGGCTTCCGTTTGCGATGTTTTCATCATTGATGCGATACATAGCTGTCCAATCCATTTGTGGATTGGCAAGGAAATTGGCTTTTGCTTGTTCAGCTCCAGCTAAATCTGGTGTATAAGTGGCAACATTATTGCTGTCATACGAATACAATGTAGTGTAATAACTTGGTAACTTTTTGTAATAATTTGGATCTGGATTATCAGCTTTTTGATAATCGATACGACTGTTTCCTATTTGCCCAAATTGGTACGAAAGATTGGTATTCAATTTTGTTTTCGAATTAAATTTCCAATAGTGACTTAATGTGAAAATAGGTTCTTCAACATCTTTTACTCTTGAATTTCTTTTTTCACCTTCTTGATCTCCCCAGTACGAATTGTATTTAAAGTCTTTTAAATCGGTAACTTCTTGGGTATTTGGTGAATTTTTTCCTCTACGGTTTTGAGCATAAATAGAGGTAAAGTTAAGGCTATGATGGTCGTTAATTTTCTTTTCGACGCTAGCAAACAAAGAGTTAGCAGCATAATCTGTTCCGTCAAAATAACTGTCCTGAGCCCATCGTCTTCCTCCAGAAATCACATAAGCCCAACCGTTTTTGTCCATACCCGAAGCATGAGTTGCCATAGCTCTATAACTGTAATTAGTGTTGGTTCCTAAGAACGAAATTCGTGATCCTGGTCTGTAAACAGAAGCTCTTGTAGAGATGTATTGAGTTCCAGCTATTCCTCCAAAAGAATAATCAGAAGGTTTTGAGCCATCGGTAAATTCTTGATTTCTTGTGGCATCATTAAGACCTCCCCAGTTGCTGTATTGTGGTCTTCCGTCAGATAAGCGATTCATCAAAACTCCGTTGATAAGGATGGTCGAATATTCATTGTCGATACCACGAACGCTAAATCTGGCTTGACCAAAATTGTAAGCAGCCGCTTGTTGAAAAACATCTTTCGATGCCTGAAGCAATCCTGCTGTACTTTCGGAACCACTATTGTCGTCTCCCAAGTCGTTGTCGGTGATGGTGATTAACGTTAATTGTTGTTCGGTTGTAATATCTTCTTCTAGCGTTACAGAACCTAAATCTAATAGTTTCCCGTCTGTAATTTCTATTTGAAGCAACTGCTCTTTGTAACCGTTTGTTCTAATGCGTAATAATTGGTTTCCAACTTCTACTTTGTCAAAAGTAAATTTTCCGTTTGAGTCTGAAAGTTGCGTTAAATTTGTGTTCTGAATAGATACAATAACACTTTGTAATGGTTTTTGTGTTTTAAAATCGATTACTTTACCAGTAACTCCAGTACCCGATTGTCCAAAAGCAAACACTATTTGCATGACAAATAATGCACTAAAAATAATTTTTTTCATGTTCTAATTAAAGTTAATTCATATTGATAAGAAATTTTGATTCTTAACGACTACAAAACTACATTTATAATTTTTATTATATACTTTTGTTCCGAAGTTTTTGTTAAATTTTACACTATAATAATACTAAAATCATGAAAATTAAAAGTTTTGTCGTTGTTTTGTTAGTTTTCTATTCTCTATTTGAAGCTAATGCCCAACAGAAGAAATACGCTATTCGTACCGTAGCATTTTACAATTTCGAAAATTTATTCGACACCATCAACAACCCTAATAATGATGAAGAATGGTTGCCAAAAGGGCTTCAACGCTGGACTTCAGTAAAATACAAACAAAAATTAGAAAATCTTTCGAAAGTTTTGATGCAAATTGGCACAAATGATCAGCAAAAAGAGGCTCCTACATTTATTGGAGGTTCCGAAATTGAAAACCGTAATGTTCTCGAAGATTTAGTCAAACATCCTAATATTAGTAAAAATGATTACGGAATCGTTCATTTTGATTCGCCCGACAAAAGAGGCATTGATGTAGCCCTTTTGTATCAAAAAAAATATTTTAAACCTACAAGTTTTACCAACATTCCTTTGATAATTTATAGAGGAAACAGCAACGAAAAAGAGAAAGAAACCGAAGAGGATAAAGCCGATAAAGACAAAATTGAAGTGTCATCTGACAATAGAGTTTACACTAGAGACATCCTGTTAGTAACCGGTTTTCTTGATGGCGAAGAAATAAATATAATGGTCAATCACTGGCCGTCACGATCTGGTGGAGAGAAAAAAAGCAGCCCGTTTCGGGAAGCAGCAGGAAGATTGAGCCGAAAAATCATGGATTCTATTTATAAAATAAATCCAAATGCCAAAATCATTTCGATGGGCGATTACAATGATGGCAGCTACAATAAAAGTATAAAAGAAGGCGTTGGAGCCAAGTTGAAAAAGGCGGATGTCAAACCATTTGGCGTTTACAATCCTTTCGAACAAATGGCAAAAGAAGGACATGCTTCCCTGTTTTACAGAGACTCAGGTGATATTTTCGACCAAATTATGGTTTCCGAAACGTTAATCAAAGAGGATCGTTCCTCTTATCAATATTGGAAAGCTGGAATTTACAATAAGCCGTTTATGATCGAAAAATTTGGTCGATATGCCGGTTATCCTTTGCGACATTCTGAAAACGAAATTGGATATAGTGATCACTTTCCGGTTTATATCTATTTGATCAAAGAAGTAAAATAAAAATTTATACAATGAAAAATGTAGTAATCGCTTTTCTTCTAATGTTTTCTTTACAATGCTTTTCGCAAGACACTATTCCGACCGCAAAAGCCAAAGATTATATGGACAAAGAAGTTTGTGTAGTGGGAAAAGTAGTATCATTCAAACTCGCCGCCGATGGTAAAAACACCAATTACATCAATATCGACAAACCCTATCCCGAAAGTGTATTTACAGTAGTGATTTCTAATTTTTATCTCGAAAAACTGAACATCAAAATCGAAGATTTAAAAGACAAAACCATTTACATAAAAGGTAAAATTACCACCTATAAAAACGACCCAAAACAAATTCCACAAATTTACAATCCAATAAGTATTACAGTAAAAAAAG
>ERZ724517.1899-NODE-1899-length-11229-cov-4.291838_pt1 | contig 11229 bp, 8 predicted proteins | sample MGYA00376050_ERZ724517 | MGnify/ENA primary metagenome ERZ724517 (study PRJEB28724, sample SAMN07190886) | activated sludge metagenome | isolation source: activated sludge of sewage treatment plant in Hong Hong | place: USA: Christiansburg, Virginia | collected... | reverse complement strand
ATTACTTTGGAGCTAAAAAAGCAAATCAAGTAGCAGCTAGTTTACAAAAAACTTTGAGAACGGCTAATACTGCAAAAACTGGTAGCATCATTAATGATGATGAGACAACTGCCAAAAAAATAGACCTAAACGAGAGATCTCGTCAATGGTTATAAAAATTAAACTATTAAATTAATATAATAAAATGGCTATAGAAGCTGGAAACCCTATTGGTGGGGTATTACTTCACGAAAGAAGATTAGACTCAATAGGGAATCATCTTGATTTACCTAGTGTAAAAGGATTAATGAATTATCAGAACATGACAAAAATGGGTCCTCGTGATCTATGGGCTTATGCTCACATGTCTGAAGTTCCATTCATGTATGAACAATTAATGGCAAAGAATATCGAATTAGTAAATGGAGACACTTACTCATTTGAATTGCCTACAGCTGGTAGTCAAGGGACTAAAGTTGTTTCAGTTGTTGCATCTGATCCTGCACGAATTGGATTTGGGGCTGAACCTTTCAAATTGACAGTAACCAATAAAAATTTAGGTGGATACGGAGCTCATATTACTTTTGATCCTACTTCACAGTATGTAATGGAAGTTGTTGATTTCCAAATCAAAGGTGAGCAAATTACTTATGATGTAGTTTACAAAGGTTCTTATACTAAAGAAGACTATATCCCTGCTCATTTATTTCAATCTGGATCTCAACTTTACAAATTGGCTGGTTTCCGTTCTAAGGAATTCGGACAAGAGTATGATTCATGGCAAGCAGGTGGTTTCTCTGAGAGAGAATACCTAGGATTCTTAACTAATACTGAGATTCAAACTCACTATCATATTACAGATCAAGCTGCTAATTTCTTTGAATACAACTCATTACTTAATCCTAAGTTCCTTATGGACTCTTTAGATAAAGTTGTAGAGTATGTAGGTATTCAATCACCTATTCAAGATGGAGTTAGAAACTTTACTGATTATATGGCTAAAGGTGGAGATCCTGGTCAAATTGGATTCAAAGCTATAGCTACTAAATATGATGATATTTGTATGCAAATCTTGAATAAAGAGAATATGAATGTTGTTGTATGGCATCCTGGATCTATTGTAGATGGTAATTCTTACGATCAACAATTTGTATCTCCTGGTATTTGGCATCAATTAGATTATTCTGGTTATAAGCGTTTCTATAATATAGAAACAATGTCTAAAGATATCATCTTCTCTGCAATACGTGAATTTGAAGCTGATAAAATTAGAGAATCTGCTTATGGTCAAGAAAGAGAATATAAGATTCGTACAGGTCGTGGTGGATTCCAACTGTTAATGCAAATCTTCGCTGACGAGCTTAAAAATGTAACTGGTATAGTTGATGCTATCCAAATGGGTCAAATAGGTGGTACTAACAAATCAGGTATAGATATTAATCTTCCTTGGTACAGATCTATCACAGTTCCAGGATTAGGTAAATTAATTCCAGAAATAGATCCTTCATTTGATAATAACAATACTAACGATATCTTAAATCCTAAGTTATCTACAGGTTTCCGTCTTACTTCATATGCTATGATTATTGAAGATTATAACACTTCAAGTTCAAACATCAAATTGCTTAGAAATAAGATGAGAGGTAAACAAATCAGAATGGAAGTAATTGCTGGTGACAGAACTCACCCTTTCTTTGAAAGTACTCCTTATAGTGGTGTAACAGCTCACCAAGGTAGTCACTTACAAACAGGTTATGGTGCATTCTTCCGTACAACTCCTGATACAGGTTTAGTTATGGATCCAACTAAGGTGTTAAAACTGATACCTAAAAATCCTTACAATCCAAATGGTAACTCTCTGTAAGAGTTAAATATAAAAGGTGGGTGATAAGACGACAAACACAATTTTTAAACCAACAGAATAAATATGAAATTTTTAATTAAAAAAAACCACAAGAAAGAAGTTCTTAGAAAAGGTGTACCTGTATATGGTACAGGAGAAGAGTATCATTCAGTTTATGAAGATAGTATCTCTGAAAAAAGAATTAGCCCTACTAAGATTAAAAGAACAACTGGCTTAACTGAACATGATCTTAAATCTTCTCCAGTTCTTTTAGATGATTTGAAAGAAGTTTATCTAAAGAACTTAGAAGCAACTAGAAATAGAATTAAAGATTTTTATGGTGAAGAGGCTTTAGATAGTTCAAATGACACCTTTTGGAAAGATAAAGGTACAGTTTCTATTAATAAAGAAACTCTAAACACTATCTTTGATGATGAAAATGATATAGATGCACTTATATTTAGATATAATGTAGCAGCTGGTGGTTTCTCAGATATAGCTCCTTCTTTAGAATGTGCAGCAGTCTCAGGTAGAAAATACTACTTAATTGAACAAGAGGATTATAATAATGAAACTTTTGAAGATAATATCTCTAGTAAGTTAAAAGCTAATGCTGAATTAAATAGCTTATATGTAAGAGGTAGTTTTGATTCTTTACTTTATATCTCATGGGTTTGCTCAGGTGATACTCAAGGATTTACAAGAAATAGTTCTAAAGAAGTTATAGTTGGTACTTTGAGTGATTATATTGACGGTAAATTAGTTAATAAGGATAAGAAGAAATGTGCTGATAGGTTTTTACAACTAGCTAATTCTTGGAAGAATGATAAAGAAAATTTGATTACTGAAGCGGTTTTTGAAGCAGCAATTAGTTACGGTCTTATTTTCATGGTGGATGGTAAATATACTACAAAAGCAAGAACTACTGTATTAGGTAGTAATAAACAAAAAGCAATTCAAAATCTATTAGATGCTAAGAATATAGATGAGTTAAAAGAATTGAAACAAGAAGTTGATAAGAAATTAAGCAAATAATGACTCATGGTAACGCTATAGATAAAATCTTATTAAGATTGAATAAATTATATTCACAAGACTATAATGATATTGATCTCTATAAAATAGAAGAAGCGGTAAATAAAGGTGTTGATGATGTTATTAGAAGGTTAATAAAAGGTAATAATCAGAAGAGAGAGGGTGATGAGGAGACAAGTGGTAGAGTAGATGATCTAGCTATCTTACTTAGAAATAAAGATCTGTTTATAAAAAACAATGATATCTTCGTTGAAGGTACAATACCAAGTGATTACAGATATTATAAAAGGTTAACACCTATAGTTAGTAAAAAACTTTGTAAAAATGTAAGGATAAAATCCTCTTTTGTAGAGGAAGCTAATGTAAGTGATTTCCTTTTAGACTATAGTAGTCAACCTTCTTTCGATTTTGAAGAGACTTTTCATACTGAAGTAGGTAAAGTTTTCAGAGTCTATCACAATAATGATTTCACAATTGATAAAGTAGATTTACTTTATTATAGAAACCCTAAATATTTAGGGTTAGAATCAGAAGTACCAGAAACTATTTGGGAATTTAAAGAGGATTTATGTGAAATCATAGTAGATGAAGCTGTTAAAATTATAGCTGGAGATACAGAGAATGTGATACAACATCAATTAGCAGAAAAAAGAGCAGAGCAAAATATTTAATAAAAATAAAACAAAAAACAAAAAATGATAAATCATCGTTATCTACAACCGGTCTTTCCTGTAACAGGTGAGATTGTAACATCAGGTCACTTCGGAGACCTTAAAGAGAAAGCAGGTGCTGTCTCTGTGGGTTTGTTCAATGCAACAAACACACCAAATCAATATTACGTTGCTACAGGCACAGGTAATGGAGATAGATACTTTATTGGTTTTAGTTCTGTTGCTACTAAAGAGTCTTTAGACAAGTGGCATTTCGGAAGAACTAACCCTATAAAATCACACGAATTCCGTGGAAAAGATATAATCTCTTTCGAGGTAAGTTTACCTGAAAGACTTTCTCCTGAAGTATGGCATGTTGGTTATACTGGAGTTGTAGGTTGTAATGAACCAGCATTCTCTTTTGAATGTGGTAAAACTTACGGTCTTATGATTGCTTTAGGTGGGTCACCTACTTGGAGACAATGGGCTAAAACTCTTCGTCACGAAATCTATGTAACAACTCCATGTTGTGATAGTGATGAGTGTCTAACAGGATGTGCTGATTCAGCTTTCGATTGTGAATACGTATATCGTAAGTTTGCTGAAGCAATAAACTCTCATAATGAGTTATCTTTAATGGGTGTTAAAGCTCGTTATTTAACAAGTGATTTTTCTGCTACTACTCCTACACACTTTGATTATACATTAACTGTATGTGATGGTGGATTACCTCAAGATACTGCAGCTGTTCAAGCTACTTTAACAGAAGGTAAAGCAGTACGAATTGATCGTATTGGTGGAATGTCAGTATATCAAATCACTTGCGTATTAGAAGCTAATGCTCCAGATGATTTCACTGCTGTAAGTGATGTACTCTTAGCTGATTGTGGTGTATGTGGTGCTGGATATACTTTAACAGAAGGTAAAACAGTTTATACAATAACTGCTAACTCAGCTACTTATGCAAATGCAGCTGCAGTAGTTACAGCTTATGAAGCAGCTACTGTTAAGACATTTACTGGCGTAATTTCAGCTCCTAACTTAGTTCTTAATAATATACCTGTAACTGGACATAATTTTGGCACTGGTACAGAAGTAGTTTATACTGATGGTGGTGGTACACAAATTACTGGTTTAGTTGATACTAACACTTATTATGTAATTAAAGTGGACGACGATACAGTTCAACTTGCTTCTAGCAAAGCAAATGCTTTGGCTGGTACTGAAATAAATATTACTGCAGCTGGTGTTGGTGTATCTCACACTTTAACTGCTAGTGGATTTTCAGCCGCTTTACTTTCATCTACTCCTACAATAGAAGTATACAGTCTTACTGTAACTGATGGTATAACTGTAGCTGCTTTATCTAACGATATTGCTACTGAAGGTGCTACTTCACCTGCTTTCTGTACACCAGGAGCTAATACAGCTGTTGCTTGGGTAGAAGGGGATGGACATTATAAAGTTCAACGTAATCTTTGTATGACTTTAGCTCGTAAAGATTGTGATGCTGGGAATTGGCTTTCTGAAGTAACTGCAATGGTTGAAGCTGATCCTACTTATGTAGCTGGTTCTATAGCTTTAGTTGCTGGAGTTGATTGTTCAGATAAATACACAGCTAGTCAATGGAGTGATTGTATGCAAGATGCTTGTCTAGCTTCTGATACTGCGACTTTTGGACCAATCCTTCAAGGATTCTCTAGTGAAGATGTAATAGGTGTTTGGGAAGTTGTTGAAGATGTAACTCCTGTATATGATGCTACTAAAAAATGTGGTCTTGAAATAACAGCAGAAGTTTCTGAAAGATACTTATCTGATTGTGTAATGCAATTAAATGATTTCTATGAAACTGAACCTATCAGATTAGAAGTTAACTGGATTCAAAATCAATTAACTGGATTACCAGAAGTATGTGATGTGAAGGGTATGCCAAAAGCTCAACGTACTAAATTAGGTAAACATTCTCGTCAAAGTGGTGAGTGGTTCTTGAGAGAGTATATTAAGCAAAGTGCTTATAACTTACTTGGTTGTGAAGAAAGTGATCCTAAAATGAGAGAGATCTTAGATCAAAATTTCAGACCTCAAGTTGATCGTAAAGCGTTCTACAAATTGTACTACATTCAGTACAAAACAGATAAAGGAAACAGACATGGTTTTGAACAAAAACCAGAGATTTGTGAAGCAATGATAGCTTTCAAAGAGGGTGATACAAAAGCTCTTTCATTTGAAGCAGCCTTTGGTGGAGTGTTTGCTAAACATGGTGTTAGCTTACAAGAACGTAAATAATAACAAATAACTTTTACACAAAGGGTAGGTGGAGAATATCTACCTACCCTTTTTTAATCTCTAAAAACAAAAATAGTGGTATCAGAATTATATCTAGAAATAACTCAAAATAATAATTGTAAATCCTTCCTAGTAAAGGATGCTTCTATATATAATGAGAATACACCAATAACTTGTGGAACACTTAGAGTAAAAGTACCTGGATATAATAGACCTAAATACTACGAAGTAGAGTCAGGATTTGAACAAGCTGTTACTATGACTAACTTAGATTTTCAAGAAGTAGGTCATTATGATAGTCTAGGGTCTTTACCTGATGGTTTATACACTATTCATTATTCTATAAATCCTAATGATAAGTTATTTGTCGAGTATTATCATTATCAAAACTGTAATATATATAAATTATATATGGATGCTGTATGTAATTTCATATCTAATAAATGTGATTACTCTAAACAAGAACAAATAGCTAAAGTAGAAGAATTATGGAATATATCTATAATGATAGATTATGCTAAATTTTCTGCTGAAGAATGTGGTAACTCAGATGTAGCTGAAGAATTCTACAATGATGCAATGACTAAACTTAAAAAAGAGGGAACCAATGGATGTACGACTTGTAGATAAGTTAACTCAATTATATTGTGGTTTATCTTGCTTATTAAAAACGAAATTAGATATAAAGAATTACGGATTAAAGAATTGTCTTAATACCGGGATTTCTCCTTTAGACGGTAATCCTAAATATATTAAAATAGCTACAGATTTACTAAAATTTTATAATAGCTATACTGAAGAAGAATTAGAAATTATAGATACTAAATGTAACCCTAATCCAGATTGTGTGGTTGTGTCTACTTGTGAATGTCCTTCAACTTGTGTATGTTCAACACCTCCCTGTACTTGTAATATTTTCAAAATAATTAAAAACATTTAATGGCAACACCAATTAAAAAAACCAATTTAAGTAAGGGTGATCCAATATCATCAAATCAAGTAATCTGGCAAGGTCCAGATATTCCTTGCATAGGCTTGTGTAACACAGATACAGTATCAATCGTTGTTTTTAAAGTAGCTGAGAAAATATGTGAGCTTGTAGATGAGTTAGACTTAACTACTTTAGATTTATCATGTGTTATAGATTTATGTACAGGATGTCAAGATGATCCTGGGTTCTGGAGTTTAAAAAATATTCTTCAAATTTTATTAGATAACGATTGTAAATTAAAAGACCTTATAGAAAGTTTAAATGCTTCTGGAAGTTCTACTGATGATCAATGTGCAATTGTGTTAGATTTAAGTTGTTTAGAGGATGCTTATATAGAATTATGTGGTACATTACCTGATGTATTGGATTTAAATAAAGTATTACAAATCATAATAAATACTTTATGCGGTTTAAAAGATAGTGTTGATGCTTTAAGTGTTCAAATGGATGAATTAGAAGCCCAATTTGCTGCTTTGGAGAATTGTGCTGATGATATCTATACTGAACCAGATATAACGTCTTGTTTAAGTGGTATTCCTACTGCATTATCTACACATATAGAAGATATAACTGATCCAGCTGTATGTGAATTAAGAATAGATGTAGGGACTGATGAAGATATAGAAGAAACTATTTCTTCTCAATGTATAGAAGATTATGTTGGTATTTCACCTGTAATCCAAAATGCAACAAATTTAACTAACGTATTAACTAATAATAACCTTATTATATGTGACCTTATTTCAAGAGTTAAAACTATTGAGTCAACATGTTGTGCTCCTACTTGTGATGATATCAGAATAGGTTTCCTTTCTACTTATGATGTAGGTACAAATGAATATACTTTAAGTTTTACAGCTGGAGCTGGTACTTATATTCCACCAGGTTTTACTGATTGTGGTAGTATGATTACTCTCACTGATGTGCTGAATGTTAGTATAACTGTACCTACGCTTCCTCAAGGTTTAACTAATGGCTCTGATTTTGTTATAGATGTAACTGGTTTAGATACTTCTGGACCTATTACAGTTAAAATAGACACTTGTTTCTCTATTAATATCCCTGGTAATACTTATTCAAAACCTACTACATTATCATGTGAAGATTGTTTCGGTGGTCTATTAACTGCAGCAATGTCAGAAACAGAACCTTCATGTTGGACTTTCGAAGTACCTAAAGCAGTTACAGTAAATACCGACTGGTTTTATTATTCAGTTAGAGCATTTATTGGTAATTCTTATGTAGAAACTTTAGTTACACAAGATACAGTTGATGGTGCTACATATATAACTGTACTACCAGTAGGTATAACTCAATGTGATATAGATGGTAGTAATCCTGAATATGATATAGTTACTTTAAAAATAGAAGGTCAAAATGTAAATATACCTCCAATGATAGGAGCATTCTTTTATGAGAGTGCTGGTCCTAATACATTTCCTGTTGTTTATGCTTTAGGCACACTTGTAGATCCTTGTCCAGCTTGTTAAAAACCAAAAAATAAAACATTGAGTTTAAAAAATATTAATCAAGATTGTATATTATGGGAAGGTGAAAACCTTCCTTGTATTAATGTATGTAAAGGAGATACTCTTACAACTACTGTACATGAATTAGCTACACTAGTTTGTAAACAGTATGATGCTGTTAAAAGCCTAAAAAATTTAAACTTATTCTGTTTAGATAAGTCTTGTGTTAATTGTTTAGAAGATAAGGTTATAAAAGATTATATCCAGATGCTTTTAGATAATGATTGTAAGATTAAAGAGTTAATTGATCAATATCAGGATGATCTTGACAGTACTGAGGATATACTAAAGGGTTTAGATTTAAAATGTTTACTTGAAAATTACTTATTACATAATCCAGAAGCTAATAAATGTGAATTAGATCTTGATATCAATAAAGTATTAGCTGAAATAATCCCCTTCTTATGTGATTTATTAACAGCTTATACAGATTTATCGGATAGATATGATATTATTAAAGAAGCTTTTGATGAGTTTATTGATCAATATAATATTTATACAGAACCAGAAATTGTAAGTTGTTTAACTGTTGGTGATCCTTTAATATTATCACAGCATGTTATAAATAGAACTGATGCTGAGATTTGTAATTTACAAGATGACATTGGCAATATAGATGAGTATATTGCTGGTTTTTGTAATACGTGTACTGATGATATATATCATATTGGTCCTTATAATTATTTCGTAGCTTGTCAGGATGATGTTAGTACCGCATTTTGTGAATTATTAGAAATTGAATATAACGGTACTGTATACCCTAATCTATATAATGTACCCGGCAACACTATCAAAACAGATGATGAGTTAGAGTTTCTTTTAAACCAAATTTTAAATGATAATGCTTTACCTGGAGTTTTCTATGTTTTAGATGGTGAGATATTTTTTAGTGGTGCTACAGTTACTATTGATATAGTATATCACGATTGTATAGATGTGTCAGATGTAACTGACACGATGACACTATTAGATGTAGTAGGTCCTACCAATTTAGCTCAAGCTATAGATTTTCAAAAGAAATTAATATGCAGTTTAAAAAAGAGGATAGAAAAAATTGAATCAACATGTTGTAAAGTAGATTGTGATGATATTGAAATAGGTTTTAATCAAACTTATGATGACGAAACTAATACTTACACATTAGACTTCATAAAAGCTGCTGGCACTAATATACCTGAAGGTTTTACCGACTGTGGATCAGTCATAACATTAATAGATCATAATGGTAAGACTTTAGTTTTAGATATTGTTATTGAGAATGATTCTACTTTTGAAGTAGACGTATCAGCTTTAGATAATACTAAGCCTATATCTGTAGGTATTAAAACTTGTTTAACTTATTTAGATAATACTACTTGTAGAAAATGTTTTGGTGGAGTATTAAATCCTGTAGATAAATGTGGATTTTGTAAGCTTTGTGTTACAGGTGATGATACAAATGGTTATGCTACTATTATTTATACTACTGGTACAAGTGGTTTAGAGCAAACAGCCAAAGTAAATGTAGGTCAATGTTTAACATTTGAACTGCCAGATGAAGAGCCAACTATTGTAAATATAATAGTTTCTTCTGAAGATGTTCAAGTTATTACAGATGAAGAGCATCCTTGTTTTAATACAATTATACCACCTCCTATAGTTGATACTTGTTGGTTTTTTGAAATACCTATGCCTAAAACTTATGATATTGTCTTAGACAGTCATAATCCAACTTTTGTATTTGATACAATAGCTATGCACTTTAAATTAAGTCCTAAATATGATTTTGTAGATGTATACAGTATGTATAGAGACTATATGAATCAAACTACTGTACCTGGATCATTAAGTGATTATACAATAAATCTACCTTCTTTAACAGATAGTGTTATTGAATTAGCTGCACCTAATTTACCTAATGGTCTTCCTGCTAATATAGTTAGTTCTACTTTATGCTCAGGTATAAATACAATGACAATAGACAATTACCCTGGACCAGGTGGACCTGGAGCTATACATGTTGTAGCAGGTATATTACCTTTAGGCTTAGATTTAACTGCTACTGAAACAATGTCAGCTAATTCATTTGGTTTCGTATTGACTATATCTGGTCAACCTTTAACTAAATATGCTCCTAAGCCAGAGATAGCAATAGTTAATGCTATAAACGGAGCTACTACTTGGATCAAAGGACAATACCTAAGTGATTGTAATTGTCCTTCTTAACTTTAAAAATAAATTAAAAATATGCCATCAAATAATTCATGTGAAGAATTACCTTGCAATTGTCCTCCTGAAAGTTGCCAAGAAGAATGTACTTATCCATCTCCACCAATACCTTGTACTGACGGATGTTTAGATATAGTAATGACTGACTGTATAAAAAACTCTGATGAGTTAGAAGTATGTGGTGATGTCATAGAAGCTAACTCTATAACTTTAACAGAGTTATTAGCTGTATTTGCTTCAGCATTAGATTGTCAAAATATACCTTGTGACGATGTAACTAAAACAATAGATTACTTATATACTGGTATAACTAAAGCTATTAGTTACTATCAGACATTAGATCCAAATTATTTTACTAAATCAGATGTTATAACTCAAATAGCAATAAATGATAATTCAAGTGTAACAGGAGATACTCTTGCTTACTTAGATTATTCTTCTTTACCATTATTGACTCAGTATGTTTTAGATTCCGTAACTTTAGGGTCTAATTTCAATCTGGCTACAAATATTTGTGGTAAAAGTTTAGTTGATACAGTTAATGAAATATGGACTAAATTATTAACAACAAGAAGTTGTTTTGCAACTAAAATGTGTACTTTAGATGCAAGTCAAGTAGATTACTCTGAAAGATTTAATTTCCCATATAGAGCTAACCCTCAAATAAATGAAATCCCTATAACTAATACTCCAGGTATTGATACTGCT
>ERZ724517.1898-NODE-1898-length-11231-cov-6.204366_pt1 | contig 11231 bp, 10 predicted proteins | sample MGYA00376050_ERZ724517 | MGnify/ENA primary metagenome ERZ724517 (study PRJEB28724, sample SAMN07190886) | activated sludge metagenome | isolation source: activated sludge of sewage treatment plant in Hong Hong | place: USA: Christiansburg, Virginia | collected... | reverse complement strand
GATCATACAGTGCTGAGACAAAGACCGCCACGAGCACAGCAAGTTCCTTTTTGGCAAAACCGGGATGGGGCGATTACCTATAAGCACCCATGGGTGACGCGGTGATAATGGTCAACGATTCTGGAGTTGATCATGAGCACCCACGAGAAACCTTTTTCCACCCCGCAGCCAATGCCGCCTTACAACGACCTGTGGGCAACGAGGCGGCGCATCGCCAGCCAGCTGCGTGACCTCAATGAGCTACTGTTGACGCACGATGTGCCATACGGGGAATTGGCCACCATGGAACAGACCCTGGCAACCCTGCTGCCCGTTGCCAGCCACGGCCAGTCGATTCACGGCCGCCTTGAGTGGGCAGCACTGCCCGCAGATCACGGCACCTATCACTTGCTGTCCCGCGAGACCACACCCATCGCAGGCCACGGCAATGCCATGTCGCCCCCGCTGCATATGTGGCTGGATCACGACAAAGGCGAGGCACATGCAAAAATCACCCTGGGATGGGCATACGAAGGCCCGCCCAAGTGCGTGCATGGCGGCTGGGTAGCCGCACTGTTCGACGAATTTCTGGGCTGCGCGCAACTGCTGTCGGGCCAGACAGGAGCCACCGGCAACCTCAATGTACGCTACAAGCGCCCCACTCCGCTGGATACCGAATTGACACTGTTTGCTACCGTCAAGGAAGTCCATGGCCGCAAAATCGTGATGGAGGGAACCATCAGCGCGAACGGCGTGACCACCGCCAGCTGTGAAGGCCTGTTTGTGAGTTTTGCTGAGGGGGTCATGAATCTGGCTGAACGGAAACTCGTTACGGATTAGCATGTCCCACGGGAACCCATTCATTGCAAGGAGAAAGACAATGTTCGCACCTGATGCCAGAGTCCTGCTCGCAGCCGTTTTATTGGCCAGCGCTGTCACCGCCCACGCAGCCGACTACAAGATCGACGACACACACAGCTTCGTGCAATTCCGTACCAAACATCTTGGCTACAGCTGGTTATACGGGCGCTTCAATATCAACGGCGGCCATTTCAGTTACGATCCGGCCAAACCGGAATCCAGCAAGATCACCGTTGATATCGACGTTGCCAGCATCGACAGCAACCACGAATTGCGCGACGAGCATTTGCGGAATAAATATCTGTTCACGGACAAACAACCCAAAGCCAGTTTCACCAGCACTGCATACCAGGGCGATGCCAATAGCGGCACACTGACGGGTGAGCTGCAGCTGAATGGCGTAAAAAAACCGGTCACTATTCCGGTGAAAAAAATTGGCGAAGGGTCCGATCCATGGGGCGGCTACCGCGTGGGTTTTGAAGGCAATCTCACGATTGATGCCCGCGACTATGGCTATACCTACCAACTGGGCGAACAGAGTTTCATTATCGACCTGCAGTTGGGCATTGAAGGCGTGCAGTCTGCGCCAGCCAGCAACAAGCACTGATGATCGCCATAAAATCAACTTTGATAAAAACAACTTTGAAAAAAACAACTGCGACAAAATACCCGGTGCTGTTGCGTTGCCTGCACTGGGTGATTGCTGCTTGCATCATCACGATGATTGCGCTCGGCTGGCGCATGAGTGAGCTGGGCTATGAAGCGACAGGTTATCAGGTGTTATATCGCTGGCATGGCACGATAGGCTTGCTGTTACTGCCGCTCGGCGTGGCACAACTGATCGCTTACAGCATGTTGCCGCGACCCGCGCTGGCGGAAAACATCCAGGGCTGGTCACGCGTACTGGCGCGTTTTGTACACCTGTTCCTCTTGTATGCGGTGGTCGCGTTGCCGGTGGCCGGTTATTTTATGTCCGGGAAATATATTGTGCTGATCGATGGCACATCGGTACCGCCCATCATCGATTTGTCCCGCACTATTACCAAAGCCTTGTTTGATATTCATGTGCAACTGGCCTGGACCGTGGCAGCGGTAGTGGCGTTGCACGCAGCAGCCGCGTTGAAACACCACTTTATTGACAAGGACGATACGCTCAGAAAGATCCTGTGATGTATGCGGCGTGGCAGGCGTGTTGTTCCAGCGCCCACTCGACATGCTCCCGCACCAGTTCTGACGGACTATGCCTGCGCTGCTCGAGCGCGGCAATAATGTCCGGCGTGCTATCTGCATTGCCTAATGCCACTGCAATATTGCGCAGCCAGCCTTCATGCCCGATACGGCGCAATGCCGACCCTTCGGTCTTCTGCAAATATTCTTCTTCGCTCCATAAGAACAATTCCACCAGCTGCGCGTTATCCAGCGCGTGGCGCGGTAAAAAATCTTCCTGTTCCGTGCGTTGGGCAAATTTATTCCACGGGCAAACCGCCTGGCAATCATCGCAGCCAAAAATGCGGTTGCCTATTTTCGTGCGGAATGCTTCCGGAATGCTGTGCCTGTTTTCAATGGTGAGATAAGAGATGCAACGCCGCGCATCCAGCTGGTGCGGCGCTACAAATGCCTGCGTAGGACAGAGATCCAGACACGCTGTGCAAGTGCCGCAGTGTTGTGTGTCTTGTGATGCTGTCACTGGCAATGGCAAATCGGTAAGAATTTCCCCGAGAAAAAAATACGAGCCTGCCGTCGAGTTGATCAGCATGGTGTTCTTGCCAATCCACCCGAGCCCGGATTTCTGCGCAAATGCGCGTTCCAGCACGGGCGCGCTGTCAACAAACGCACGGTGTTTATGCAGCGTGTGGGTTTCAATTTTTTGTGCAAGTTGTGCCAGACGCTTGCGCATCAGCTTGTGGTAATCGCGGCCAAGCGCATAACGCGCAATATAGGCACTGCCATCCGGCGCAATTTTTGCAATGAGGTCTTTTTCTTCGTGCGGCAGGTAGTCCATGCGCACAGAAATAATACGCAGCGTACCGGGATGCAATTGTTCAGGATGCGCGCGCAATCTTGCATGCTGCGCCATCCAGTCCATGTCGGCGTGGTATTGATTGTCCAGCCACTGCTGCAGATGTGCAGCGTGTTCAGTGACATCGATATCGCTGACACCGGTTTGCTGGAAACCGAGTTCTCGCGCCCAGAGGCGGATCTGTTCCAGCAGCGTGTCGTCAGTCATTATTGTTGAAGAAATTTGTGCTGGAGGGATTAATGCAATCCCAGCACGTCCTGCATGTCATACAGCGCGGCAGGTTGTGACTGTAGCCACTGCGCTGCGCGCACCGCACCACGCGCAAAACTCATGCGCGAACTCGCCTTGTGTGTAATTTCCACACGCTCGCCATCAGCAGCAAACATCACCGTGTGATCGCCAACAATATCGCCTGCACGTACCGTGGCAAAACCGATCGTGTCGCGTTCGCGCGCACCGGTTTGCCCCTCGCGGCCATACACCGCGACTTTTTCCAGATCACGACCCAGTGCCTGCGCCACCACTTCACCCATACGCAATGCCGTGCCGGATGGTGCATCCACTTTGTGGCGGTGATGCGCTTCGTACACTTCGATATCCACATCATCGCCCAGTACACGCGCCGCCATGTCGAGCAACTTGAAACACAGGTTGACGCCAACACTGTAATTCGCTGCCATCACAGCGCCGGTTTTTTGGGCGGCCGCGAGCAATTGTGTTTTCTGTTCTGCAGAAAAACCCGTCGTGCCGATCACGATTTTCTTGCCATTGGCCGCGCAGGTGTTGATGTTCGCCAGCGTGGCGGCAGGCGCGGTGAAATCAATCAGCACATCGAACTGGCCAATGACGGCGTTGATATCGCCCGAGACAATCACACCATTGCGGCCGATGCCTGCCAGCTCGCCGGCATCAGCGCCAACCAGCGAACTGTCCGGACGCTCGATAGCCGCGCTGAGTACTGCACCGGGGGCAACGTTGATCGCTTCGATCAGGGTTTTTCCCATGCGGCCAGCGGCGCCAGTGACAGCGATGCGTACAAGAGGGGCAGGAGTGTTCATCGGGATCAGCCTTGCAGTGTTGCGAAAACGCGCATGTTAGCAGCTCTTGCCGGTTGTTTTGGTATCATCACACGACCTTGTCCCCCTACCCCTGCTGCAGGAAAGCCGCGTGTATATCTCCCGCTCCATCATGTTGTTGATTCTCGCGGCCTATGTATTTTCGCCGACAGCGTTTGGCTGGATGATCGACCCTGGCGGCGCATGGTTCCGCCCCTACATCATCTGGGCCGGCATCGTTGCAGCCACTTTCCTGCTGCAACCGCGCACACCCGATAACGAAGACGGGCTGTAGCGCGCCATGCACTGGCTCCTGAGCATCGACCAGACTGTCCTGATCGCCAGTGGCGCCTATTTCAGCCTGCTGTTTCTGGTCGCCTGGCTGGCTGAGCGGCAATACCTTCCCCGCTGGTTCAGTGACAACCCGCTCGTGCAGGTCTTGTCACTCGGCACGTTTGTCAGCGCCTGGAGCTTTTACGGTGTCATCGATCTCTTCAACCAGTACGGCTACGGCGCGCTGTCTTACTACATGGGTGCCGGTGGGCTGTTTGTGTTCGCCCCGCTGATGCTGATGCCGCTGTTCCGGCTCACCCGCACCTACCAGTTGCATTCACTGGCCGATCTGCTGGTATTCCGTTTCCGCAGCCCGTTCGCAGGTGTATTGGCTACCTTCTGCATGCTGCTCTGCGCCTTGCCGCTACTGGCATTGCAGATCCAGGTTGTCGCTGATACCGCCCTGATTGTCAGCTACCAGCCTAGCACCAGTCGCGCTGCGTTATTTGTACTGCACGACCAGCTGGCGGTGATTTTCTGTATCGCTGCCGTGCTGTTTGCGGCGGTATTCGGGGCAGGACGCGAACGGCACCGCGGGTTGATCGCCGCAATGGCGGTGGAATCCGTGATCAAGATGGTCGCGCTGCTGGCTGTAGGGTTTTTTGCCCTGTACCACGTGTTTGGCGGTTTTCGCGGGCTGGAGAAATGGCTGTCGTTGCATCCGGAGCAGCTGGAAACCCTGTATCACCCGGTCGAAAACACCTCTTCACACATGCTGGTGATGTTGTTCTTCAGCACGGCCATCGCGTTGCCACACATGTTCCATATGGGGTTTGCTGAAAATGCGCGGCTGCGTACCTTGCGGCAGGCCAGTTGGGGCATCCCCCTGTACTTGCTATTGCTCAGCCTGCCTGTGTTGCCCATTCTGTGGGCGGGCTTTGCCGGGGGCACGGCCGTGACACCGGAGTACTACACACTGGGCGTACCACTGGCCGCCGACAAAACCGGTCTCACCGCGCTGGCGTATATCGGCGGCCTGTCTGCTGCGATTGGAACGACGGTGGTCATGGCGGTAGCGCTCTCCACCATGTGCCTCAACCACTGGTTGCTGCCGCTGTATCGCCCGATTGCCGGCATGATCGACCTGTACGGGCTGATCACCTGGCTGCGGCGCGTGTTGATGGCGCTCATCGTCACCGGGGGCTATCTGTTCTATCGCCTCCTGCAAGACGGGCAGACACTGACTGATCTGGCTCTCCTGTCATTCATCGGCAGCCTGCAGTTCCTGCCTGGCGTATTCGCCGTGTTGTATGGCCCACGGGCAAACCGGCATGGGCTGGTGGCAGGCCTGTGCGCAGGCATGGCTATCTGGATCGGCGGCTTGCTGCTTCCCATGCTGACCGGCTGGCGCTTGCTGGAAATACCGGCCATTGACCTGGCCCTGCGGCTGGGCATCGAGAACTGGAGCCAGCTGGCGACCGCGGCCATCAGCGCCAACATTGCCTTGTTTGTCATCGTGTCGCGGCTGACCCGCACCTCGCCAGAGGAGCAGCGCGCGGCGGAGCAGTGTTCCATGGACGACGTGGCTCGCCCCCTGCGGCTGGAACTGGATGTTCGAAGCGCCACTGAAATCGGCGAACGACTGCATGCCGCGCTCGGCCCTGATACTGCAAGGCAAGAGCTGCAGCGAGCACTCACTGACATTGAGCAGACGCTGGATGACGCCCGCCCTTACGCACTGCGCCGATTGCGCGACCGGCTGGAGGCCAACCTGTCTGGCCTGATGGGCGCAGCGGTTGCGCACGCCCTGATGGATCGCGCTGTGCCGTACCACACAGCCGCTGACGCGCCGCTGAAAGAAGACCTGCACTTTGTCGAGAATCGTATCAACCAGTATCGCCACCACCTGACCGGGATGGCAGGCGAGCTGGACAAGTTGCGCCGCCACCACCGCCAGACACTGGAAAGCTTGCCCATGGCCGTGTGCTCCCTCGGCGATGATGGCGAGGTGCTGTTGTGGAACAGGGCGATGATCGAGCTCACGGGCATGGCAACCGATTCTGTGCTGGGCTCCTCTGTAGCCAGCCTGCCTTTTCCCTGGGGACACCTGATCGGCGACTTCCTGCAGGATACCCACACCCATGTCCGTAAACAGACCATTGAAATCCGCGGCAACAAACGCTGGCTCAGCCTGCACAAGGCAACATTGGGCGGAGGGGATCTGGCAGATGCAGAAGGCCACATCATCATGATTGATGACCTGACCGACACCGAACAGCTGGAACAGGAGCTGCTGCACAGCGAACGGCTGGCATCGATTGGCAGGCTGGCGGCTGGCGTGGCGCACGAAGTTGGCAACCCGCTGACAGGCATCGCCTGTCTGGCCCAGGATCTAAAATTCGAGAGCCAGCAACCGGCCGTGAAGGAAGTGGCCGCGCAGATCCTCGGCCAGACTGCCCGCATCAACCGCATTGTGGAATCACTGGTGCACTTCGCACATGCAGGCCAGGCCGGTGATGGAAAACAGTTGCCGGTAGATTTGTTTGAATGCATTGAAGAAGCCATCCATCTGTTGTCTTTACAAAAAGACCGCCCGCGCATCCACTACAACAACATGATGGCGCCCGACACGCTGGTGTCGGGAAATGAGCAGACGCTCACGCAACTGTTTATCAATCTCTTCAGCAATGCGCGTGATGCCAGCCCACCGGAAAGCCCGGTGGACATTCGCGCAGAACAACAAAACGGCCATATTGTTATTCACATTCGCGACTACGGTTATGGCATTGCGCCACAGTATATTGATCGCGTGTTTGAACCGTTCTTCACCACCAAACCTGCGGGGCAGGGCACGGGATTGGGGTTGGCACTCGTGTACAGCATTGTTGAAGATCACGGCGGCCATATCGACGTCATCAGCCCGGTAAAAGACGGCATGGGTACCGAATTCATTATCAGTTTTCCTGCGGGCAACGTACTAACATGAACGAATATTTGGCATGAACAGGTTTTTGGCATGAATTGGCTACAGTGTTTTATCGATATTCCGCGTCAGGAATCCGGACAGTATGAAGATTTGCTGCTTGCACTCGGCGCTTCATCTGTGACCTACCGCGATGCGGCAGACCAGCCGCTGTTCGAGCCAGGTCCCGGTGAAATAGCGTTGTGGGACAACGTACAGCTGGTTGGCTTGTTCACAGAAGAATTCACCGAAGACACGTTGCGCGCACAACTCGCTGCTGTTTTTGGTACCGGACTGCCGCCTGTGCGTTTCGAGCCGCTGGAAGACCAGGTGTGGGAACGCGCGTGGATTGAACATTTCCAGCCCATGGCATTTGGCAAGCGCTTGTGGATTTATCCCAGCTGGGCGGAGGTGCCGGACGATGGCAGTGTTGTGCTGCGTCTCGACCCCGGCCTGGCTTTCGGCACCGGCACACATCCCACCACGGCCCTGTGTCTTGAATGGCTGGATGCACAAAATATGCAGGGAAAAACCGTGATCGATTACGGTTGCGGCTCCGGCATCCTCGCTATCGCTGCGCTGTTACTCGGCGCACAGTCCGCTATCGGTTATGACAATGATCCACAAGCATTGACCGCCACAAAAGATAACGCCGAGCAGAATCACTGCGCTGAAAAATTGCAGATGAAGCTGGTGGAAACAAAAGGCGAAACCATTCGTGAACAGGCTGATGTGGTGCTCGCCAATATTCTTGCTGGCCCGCTGCGTGAGCTCGCACCATTGATTGCGCCACTGGTAAAACCGGGCGGTGATCTGGTGTTATCCGGCATCCTGGCGGAGCAGGCAGAAGAGGTGATGGCCGCCTACCGTACACTCGGTTTTGGTTTTGAAACCCCGGCCATCCGCGAAGAGTGGGTGCGGCTGGTGGCAAAGCGTACAATGTGAAAACATACCGGATGATGAATACATACTGCATGCCGTCACCTGATCTGCAACATGGGTACAACCCGTGAGCCGTATCCTGATCGTCGAAGATGAAGAGATCATCCGCCATGCGCTGAAAAAAGTGCTCGCGCGCCAGCAATTCGAGGTGGTGGAGGCGGGCAGTGTGGCGGAAGCGCTGGTATTGCAACCTGACAGCTTTGATCTGGTGATCAGCGATTTGCGGTTGCCGGGCGCGCCAGGCACGGATCTGCTCAGCCGCTGCGGCAATACGCCGGTGGTGATCATGACCAGCTATGCGAGCATGCGCTCTGCAGTGGATGCCATGAAACTCGGCGCAGTGGATTACATCGCCAAACCATTCGACCACGATGAAATGCTCAATACGGTGCGTCGTGTGCTGGGGCAGGGCGCTGCTGTGTCGCGCAAACCGCAACAGGACAGCACTGCTATTGGAGAAGGTGAAAGCTTGCCCGGTGTGATCGGTGACAGCCCGGTGATGCAGGCGCTGTACAGCAAGATCAGCAAAGTGGCGCCGACTGACGCCACGGTGCTGATTTGTGGCGAAACCGGTACGGGCAAAGAGTTGATTGCGAACGCGATTCACCGCGCCAGTCCACGGGCAAATCACGCACTCATTTGTGTGAACTGCGCTGCCATTCCGGAAAACCTGATCGAGGCAGAATTATTCGGTCACGAGAAAGGCGCGTTCACCGGTGCAAACCAGGCGCGCGAAGGGTTGATCGCAGCAGCAGACGGCGGCACATTATTTCTCGATGAAATTGGCGAGCTGCCCCTCGAAGCGCAAGCGCGCTTATTGCGCGTGCTGCAGGAAGGCGACGTGCGCGCCATCGGTTCCGTCACATCACGCATAGTCAACGTGCGCCTGATTGCCGCCACACACCGCGATTTGCTGAAGATGTGTGGCGAGAACACGTTTCGTGAAGATCTGTATTTCCGTATCAATGTTGTGCAGTTGAATCTGCCGGCACTGCGCGAACGCGGCAGCGACATCCTGTTGATCGCACGATTATTGCTCGCCCGCTATTGTGACAAACTGGCTCGGCCACGCCTTGCTTTTTCCAGGGCTGCCGAACAAGCAATCCTCGGCTACCCGTGGCCTGGCAATGTGCGCGAGCTGGACAATATTATCCAGCGCGCCGTCATCCTGTGTGACCAGCCCGGTGAACTGGGTGCTGAACAACTGGAGCTACGCCAACCGGAATCCCAACAAGCGGCACTGCCTCATACGGATGTTGCAAAAAAGCAGCCTGCATCGCTGGACGATTATTTTGTGCGTTTTGTACTCGACCACCAGAATGAATTATCTGAAACTGAAATTGCAGCGCGCCTCGGGATCAGCCGCAAGAATTTATGGGAACGCCGCCAGAAAATGGGCATTCCCCGCCCACGCGGTGGGCGACAACCGGCATGATGCAAACCCTCACTTCCTTGCAAAACGGCGAGCGTAGTATTTCAACGCCATTTCATATTGCATTGCCAGACGGCAGTGCATTGTCGTGCACAGAGACACTGCGCCTGCTGCCGGGCAAGCGTCTGGTAATGCGCGCCGAACACCAGGGCGAACCCGTACTGGCCAAGATTTTTTTTGATGCCCGACACCTTGGAAAAGAACTGGATGGCTATGCCATATTACGAAACACTGGCGTTGCCACACCTGCGCTCCTGGCTGACTATCCAGTCGGGCAGGGCGGCATTTGCCTGTATCAGTTTATCGACAATGCCGAGTCACTCGATGCGCTATGGCTAACAGCCAGCACTGCAAAAAAAGCACTGCTGCTGGACAAACTATTGCCCGCCTTGCAGCAATGTTACCAACAACAGGTTTTGCAGAAAGACCTTCACCTTGGCAATTTTTTATTGCAAGACGACACACTGTTTGTGCTGGATCCGGCCAGCTGCGCAACATTGGGTGCTGAAAACGAACAACAAGCCAATCTCGCATTGCTCCTGGCACAGCTGCCGTTTGCAGACTGGCAACCGGCACTGGAAAAAATCCAGGCGGCATTCGCTGTTACAGCAGACAGCCATCTGACCTTGCTCGCCCAACAACAATGGCAGCAGCGCCAGCACCAATATCTGAAAAAAATATTTCGGGAATGCAGCGATGTGGCTGATATTGGCATGGAGTCCCTGCGCATTCTGTGTCGCCGCACACAATTAACCGATTCGCTGGCAGCGCGTCTGCGTGATCCTGCATCCCTCATTGACGGCGCAACGGTGCTGAAAAATGGCAACTCGGCAAAAGTATTCCTGACAGAGATAGACGGCAGGAAACTGGTGGTGAAGCAGTACATCAACAAGGATTGGCTGCGCAAGATTCGCCGTGCATTCCGGCCATCCCGCGCTGCGCGCAGCTGGTACTTTTCCCACGCATTGGCTTTTTCGGGCATTGCTGTGCCTGCGCCGGTTGCGCTGGTCGAGCAAAAAACCGGACCCTTTGTCACGTCTGCCTGGTATATCTGTGAATACTGTGACGGGGAAGATTTGCTGCGCAGCTGGCAAGAACGCGAGCCCACCGTGGAAGAATTGTCTTGCCTTCACACGTTGTTTTTAACATTGCGCATTATCCGCACTAGCCATGGCGATATGAAGGCCAGTAACCTGCTCTCGACTGGCGGGACAATCTCACTGATTGATTATGATGGCGCGCGCGAACACAACAACCTGCCATCACTCCATCGCGCCATCGCAGCAGACAAACAGCGCTTCCTGCAAAACTGGGCAGCCAACCCTGCATTGCAACACAAACTGGCGGAGCTGTTGGACGTATGAGTACCGCTACCAGACATGCACTCCATATCGTGCACGGGTATAACGAGCCGTTCCTGTCGCTCAGCAACCAGTACAGTCGCGCACTGCAATCGGATGGATGGCAAGTCACAACGGTTTATCTGACCGGCGCTGCGGACGAAACCATTCGCCAGAAAACTATTGCCAACAACGTAGTATTTTTCGACACGCCTGACAGCAAGATGAAGGGGCTAAAGCTCGGGCTATTGCTCCGTATACGCAAACTGGTTTTACAGCACGACATAAAGTTGATTATCGCGCAGCGCTACAAATCACTGTATCTGGCGCTACTCGGCAGCACGGGCACAACCATTCCTGTGCTCGG
>ERZ724517.1896-NODE-1896-length-11235-cov-3.697674_pt1 | contig 11235 bp, 10 predicted proteins | sample MGYA00376050_ERZ724517 | MGnify/ENA primary metagenome ERZ724517 (study PRJEB28724, sample SAMN07190886) | activated sludge metagenome | isolation source: activated sludge of sewage treatment plant in Hong Hong | place: USA: Christiansburg, Virginia | collected... | reverse complement strand
GCACACCAGCCCGAAGCGCGTCGTCATCATCGGTGGCGGCGACTGCGGCACGCTGCGCGAAGTGCTCAAACACCGCGAAGTGGAATCAGTCGTGCAATGCGACATCGACGAGCGCGTGACCCGTCTCGCCGAGCAGTACTTCCCCGAACTCTGCGATTCGAACGCCGACCCGCGCGCGAAGCTGATGTTCGACGACGGCATCGCCTACATGAAGAACCTCGACGCCGAATCGATCGACGTCGTGATCGTCGACTCGACCGATCCCATCGGCCCGGCCGAGGGCCTGTTCAACGAGGCCTTCTACCAGAGCTGCCTGCGCGCGCTGCGTCCGGGCGGGATCCTGGTGCAGCAGAGTGAGTCGCCGCTGGTCCACAACGACCTGACCAAGGCCATGCGCAACGCGATGAAGAACGCCGGCTTCGCGCACCTGCGCACGCTGCCGTTCCCGCAGCCCTGTTACCCGACCGGCTGGTGGAGCTGCACGATGGCGCGCAAGCACCTGGATCTCAACACCTTCCGCGAGCGCGGTGCGGCGACCAAGCAATTCCCGACCAAGTACTACAACGCCGAGACCCACAAGGGCGCGCTGGCGATGCCGAACTTCCTCGGCGAGTTCCTCGGCGAGTAAGCGGCTTCAAGTCGACGCTACTTCCAGAACGGGATGCGATAGTCGGATCGCATGCGCTTCCATTCGACTTCGCGCAGCGTCGGCTGCCAGTGTAGTTCGACGACATGGCGTCCGCGGGCGAGTTCGGCGATGTCGACCATCGCCATCACGCCGCGCACGCCGGTGTCCGGATCGATATAGACACTGTAGTCGACCTGCTTTGGGGTCACGCCGTCGATCTGCAGATGATGCAATCGTGCGAGGCATTCGAGTCGCGCCGACAGGTCGGCATCGATGAACGTCGCATCTTCGGTATCGTCCGCTGCCGTCGCCGGTGGCACCAGCGCGAGTGCCGGACAGTCGGTGTCAATCGCCTTGCCGTGGCGTCCGGCATCAAACGGCAGGTAGACGCGCATCCACGCGTCCTGAGGCCGCAGCGATTCGATGTAAGGGTCCAGTCGCGCCGCTTGCCCTGCATTGCGCTGGTCGAGGTAGTGGAACGGCTGGACGACCAGGCCCGATCTTGCAACGGGCAGTTGAGCGTAGTCGCCGATCGCCGATCCGGTGCTGCGGGACTTCATCTGCAACACCACGACAAACATCAGTCCGGTCAATGCCGTCAAATAGATCGCGAGCACGCGGACGGTGCCGAGCCGTGTCATCAGCGTATTCATCAGCACGGTGGTCACCGAGGGCGAGACCGTGCTCCGATAGACGCGATACGTCGCGGCGACGATCCTGGCCACGCGATTCGTTGCGGCCAGCTTCGCACCGAACAACTTGTCGATCACGATCGCGATGACGAGCGGACCGAACATCAAGCCGATGACCCATAGCGACCAATTGAAGTCGTGCTGGCCAAACCTGGACTCGGCGATGAAATCGAGCGCAAAGGCCGGGACGGCGATGGCCGCGGTGATCAGTGCACCCATGACCGTGATCGCACCCAGCGCGAAGATCGTGGTCGCCAGGTTGTCGAGTCGATCGATCACTTGGGTCAGGGAGGGCAGCTCAAGCGCGACCCGGCGACCGATCGGGCCGCCGCGCAGCTTGCTGACATCTGGACCGTCCGGATACATCGAACGCACACCGACTGCGGCGATCCAGGCCGCACGCACCAGCAAGTGCAGGATGAAGGTGGCCAACAATGCGTACAGCGCGGCGCCGAGGTACATCATCAACATGCGCGCAAGGAACGCGTAGTCGCTGCCAAGGCGCGCAAACAGGGGCTCGGCGGCCTCATACAAATACGCCGGCGCCTGCATCAACCCGAATACCGTCGCACCCGACAGCAGCAGCTCCATTTCCCAGGTCGGCGTGGTCTTGGCCGGGATGGCGTCCGGCGTGCCAGCGTCCTGCTGCGGATCGGCCGTGCTCACAACGCGTCGCCGTCCAGTTCTCCAGTGCGGATGCGCACGACGCGGTCGAGTTGATAGACGAAGATCTTGCCGTCGCCGATCTTGTTCGTGTTCGCCGCCTGCATGATGGCCTCGACGGCGCGATCGCACTGGTCGTCGGGAACTGCGATCTCGACCTTGATCTTGGGCAGGAAATCGACCACGTATTCGGCGCCGCGATAGAGCTCGGTATGGCCCTTCTGGCGGCCGAAGCCCTTCACCTCGGTGACGGTGATGCCGGTCACGCCGAGTTCGGCCAGCGCTTCACGCACGTCGTCTAGCTTGAATGGCTTGATGATGGCCATGATCATCTTCATGCGCGGAACTCCGTTGGACCGCGCGAGCTTAGCGGCAGCGCGGGCGCGACGGCGATGCCCGCGCCATTCCATGCCTTTGCGACATTTCCTAGGCACAATCCGGAAACCGCCCGAGGCGGAGCGCATCGTGCGCCCCCTAATCTGACGGCCATCGAGGAGGCAAACCATGATCAATGTCCGGGCCATCGACGAACTCGCACAGCGTCTCGCGACGCTGGTTCCGCCGGGATTCGACGCCGCGAAGGATGATCTGGCGAAGACCTTCCGCGCCACCCTGCAATCCGGCCTGGAACGGCTGAACCTGGTGACGCGTGAGGAATTCGACGTGCAGCGGCTGGTCCTGCTGCGCAGCCGCGAAAAACTGGAGGCACTGGAGAAGCGCCTTGCCCAGTTCGAAGCGGAACAGCGTTCGCCTTGACCTCGACCGTCAGCGGGCAGCGTCGGCCTCCCCCGGGGCCGTAGGCGGAACGGACTCTGCCGCCCGTGTTGTTTCAACGCCGCATCCTGCGGCGTTTTTTTTCGGAGCGATGAGGCTCATGCCGTACACGACCGTTCGCCACAACACCCAGGGACGCTGCCCGGTCGCGCGGCGCGGGAGGGCGGCATGAGCCTCGCCATCGTGCATGCGCGTGCGGCGCTCGGCGTCGAAGCGCCGCGCGTCAACATCGAGGTGCATCTGTCGGGCGGCTTGCCCGGTACGAATATCGTGGGCTTGCCGGAAGCGGCAGTGCGCGAGAGTCGTGACCGCGTGCGCTCGGCGCTGTTGAACGCGAATTTCGATTGGCCGCAACGCCGGATCACGATCAATCTGGCGCCCGCCGACCTTCCCAAGGAAGGGGCACGCTTCGATCTCGCGATCGCGCTCGGCATTCTCGCGGCCTCCGGCCAGGTGCCGATCGACGTGCTCGACGACTACGAGTTCTACGGCGAACTCGCACTCTCCGGGGAACTGCGCGCGATCCACGGCCTGTTGCCGGCGGTCATCCAGGCGACGCGCAACGGCAAGGCGGTGATCGTGCCCGCGGCCCTGGCCGACGAGGCGGCGCAAGTCCCGGATGCGAGAGTCTTTGCGGCCGACCACCTGCTCGCGGTGTGCGCGCATCTGCGCGGCGACGAGGGACTGTCGCGCTGCGTCGCGACACCGATCGCGCCGACCCTGGCCAGCGTGCCCGATCTCGCCGACGTGATCGGCCAGGCGCATGCGCGGCGTGCGCTCGAAATCGCCGCGACGGGCGGCCACAACCTGCTCTTCATCGGCCCGCCCGGCACCGGCAAGACCATGCTCGCATCGCGCCTGCCCGGCATCCTGCCGCCGATCACGCATGCGGAGGCGATGGAAACGGCAGCGATTGCGTCGCTGTGCGGGCTCGACATCGCCACCGCGTTGTCGCGCCGACCCTTCCGCGCACCGCACCATTCGGCCAGTGCGGTCGCACTGGTCGGGGGCGGCTCGGTGCCGCGTCCGGGCGAAGCGTCCTTGGCTCACCACGGCATTTTGTTCCTGGACGAACTCCCGGAGTTTGATCGGCGCGTGCTCGAATCGATGCGCGAGCCGATCGAGTCCGGGCGAATCCTGATTTCGCGCGCGACCCGCCAGGCCGAATTCCCCGCGCGCTTCCAGCTCGTCGCCGCGATGAACCCCTGCCCGTGCGGCTATGCCGGAGATGCATCGGATCGCTGCCGCTGCTCCGCGGACCAGATCGCGCGTTATCGCGGCCGTGTCTCCGGCCCCCTGCTCGATCGCATCGATCTGCATGTGGAAGTGCCGCGCCTGCCGATCAGCGACTGGCGTGATGCCGGACCACGCGAATCCTCGGACACGGTGCGCGCGCGGGTCGTGCAGGCACGCGGCCGCGCCCTCGCACGGGCCCAGGTCTGCAATGCGCAACTCGGTCCGAATGAACTGAAGCAGCATGCCGCACTCGGCGAACACGAGCGCGCGCTGCTGGAGAAAGCGGTCGACCGCCTTGGATTGTCGGCGCGCGCGCATCAGCGCATCCTGCGCGTGGCGCGCACGATTGCCGATCTCGAAGGCACCGAACGCATCGTCGCCGCGCACCTGATGGAAGCGATCGGGTATCGCCGGCTGGATCGACAGGTTGTGACGGCTGCCGCTTGATGCAGCGCGGCGGTTGCCGCTTGCAGATCAGTCGGCGGGTGAATGGAAGCGGGCGAGGAAGCTGCGGCGTTCGGCTTCGATCTGCTTGCGCATCGCCATCATGCGCAGTGCATAAGCCGAAAGCTCGCGTTCTTCGTCGGTACCCGGGGCATAGGCGGGCACGGCGACCGGTTGCCGCGATTCGTCGATCGCGACGAACACCATCAGGCAATGCGTCGTGCGCTCCGCGCGTTCTGCGGTAGCGTCGCGCGCCGCGACATCGACCGCGACATGCATGCTGGTGCTGCCGGTATGCACGATCTGCGCATTCACTTCGACGATCTGGCCGACCTGGATCGGCCGCTCGAACTGGATGCCGCCGACGTAGACGGTGACGCAGTAACGTCCCGACCATCCTGCCGCACAGGCGTAGCCGGCCTGGTCGATCCATTTCATTACCGCGCCCCCATGCACCTTGCCGCCGAAGTTCACGTCGGTGGGCTCGGCGAGGAAGCGGAAGGTCACGTCACGTTGGCTGCCGGACATCGGAAACTCCATTGCGCAAGGCGGGATCAACCGGCACGCTAGCGACTTCCTGCGTGACTGCCAACGGAGTCGTTCGATGCCCTCGCCTGCAACGGCCCAAGGCGGCTGCCTCTGCGGTGCCACGCGCTTCGACTTCGATCTGCCGACGAAGTGGGTCGCGCATTGTCATTGCACGATGTGCCGACGCGCGCATGGTGCGGCCTTCGTCACCTGGGTCGGCGTCGAGGCCACACAGTTCCGCTGGATCTCCGAGGCGCAGCTGCAGTGGTACGCCTCTTCTCCCGGCGCCGAACGCGGCTTTTGCGGCCGCTGCGGTTCACCGATCGCATTCCGGTCCGATCGCTGGCCCGGTGAAATTCATCTCGCCCGAGCCTTGGTCGAGGACGAACTCGATCGTGCGCCGCAGCTGCATGTCTTTCATGACCACCACGTCCCATGGGTCCGCCTTGGCGATGACCTGCCCCGCAAAGGAAGCCTGTCGACATGAAGATGCTGATGCTCGCCCTCGTCATGATCATCGCCAGCGGCGCGGCCCGCGCGGACACGTTGATGCTGGAACCGGTTGCGGATGCGACCCTGTTCCAGATCAGTGCCGGTGACCCGGAGACCGCCGACAGCCAGGGCCCGCATCTGTTCGTCGGACGTATCGCCCAAGGACTGCGGCGGCGCGCATTGCTGCGCTTCGATCTCGGCGCATTGCCGGCCGGCGCGATCATCGACAGCGCGCGGCTCGAACTCTCGGTATCGCGGACGATCAGCGGCAGCGTCAACGTGAATCTGCATCGCATGACCTCGGCCTGGACCGAAGGCAGTGCGGACGCCGGCACGCCGGGCGGCCAAGGCACGACACCCGGCACGAACGACCCGACCTGGTCCTCGAGTGCCGCACCCGCCACACCCTGGACGACGCTCGGCGGCGACTTTGCCGCAACCGTCAGTGGTGCCCTCACGCTCGACGCCGAGGGTCGCTACCTCATTCCCGCCAGCGCCGGCATGCTCGACGACCTCGGCCTCTGGATCAACGACGACGGCACCAATTTCGGCTGGGCCCTGGTCAGCGACGAAGCCCAGTCGCCGCCCACCGCCAAGCGACTCGAATCCGCCGAAGCGGGCAACGCCAGCACGCGCCCGTTGCTGGTCATCGACTACCGCCTGCCGCCGCGCGTGCCGGCGCTCGGCGCGGTCGCGACGCTGCTGCTCGTGCTGGGCATAGGGGCGGCGACGCGCTGGACCGCAGGCCGCCGCTGACCCGTCACTGCACCTGCGCCGCCTCCAGCCGCGCGAGGCGGTCGGCCAGCGCCGACAGCTGCGATTTCAGCGTCGCGTTTTCGGCCTCGAGTTTCGCGTTCAAGCCCTGGATCGCGGCCAGCGCCACGCCGTCGGCGTCGACCGTGCCGATCGACTTGCCATCGCCGGCCAGACCAAACGCCGCCTTGAAGTCTTCCGCCATCGGGCCGAGGTGCTTGCCTTCGGTCGAGTGCTTGTATTGCCACGCGCTGATCGGCAACGCCACCAGCTTGTCCAGAACAATCGCCGGATCGATCGGCGCGATCCGTTCCTTGTAATCGCGCGATGACGCATTGGTCCAGACCCCGCCATTGCTGAGTGACGCGGTTCCGCCCGCGCCGCCGGCCACCGCCAGGCGGTTGCTGCCGGTGGTCAGACTGACGGCATTGAAAAGCAGCGTGCCGCTGCCGTCGATGACGTAGGCGAGGTACTCCTTGCCCGAGCGCGTGACCAGTCTCAGATCGAAATCTGCATCACCCGACGTCGAACGCGCCGCCAGGGTCACGTCGTCGTTGGCCGACGCCGGCGTCGAATCATTGAGATGGAACCCGCCATCGGCGCGGATCAGGAATTGATTGGCGCCGCTCGACGTAAAGCCCTGAATGCGCGAATCCGCCCACACAAAGGTGCCTTCGTCGCCGCAGGTGCCGGTCCCGCCGCAAGTGGCAACCACTTCACCCGTGTCGATCGGACCACGCACACGTGCGCCTCGCCCCGCAGCGAAACTGTGGTCGCCATTGGCCTGATTGCTGCGGCCGCCGGGAACCGTCGCGTAGTCGCCCGCGGCGCTGTTGTTGGCACCGCCCGACACGGTGCCGTAGCCGTTATCGGAGCCGCCCGCGACGTTGCCGTAACCGCCGCCGACCACGGTGCCGTAGTCGAACGCGTAATTGCCGTAGCCGCCGGCCACAGTTGAATACTGCGCGTTCACCGGATCGCCGTCGTCATTGCCGACGTGATTGTTGAGGCCACCCGCGACCGTGCCGTAGTGCTCCGACACCGTGTTCGGCGCGGAAGACATCGGGTCGTCCTGGCCACCGCCCAGAATGCTCGCGCCAATCGCGCCGGCGGTGATCGCATTGGTCGATCCGCCGAGCAACACATTGGTGCTGAAGGCGGTCGGCTTCCACAATCGCGCCACGCGTGTGTTCGAGGAGCGCAGATCAAGCGGGACGGCATCGGTATTTCCGAGGAAGTTCGTGCCAGAGACATTGCCGCTGTTGCCGGTAGTGTCCCAGCACACGCCCGCAAGCACGGCCTTGGCATCGAACGATGTCGGTTCACCAAGTGCAACGAAACTGCTGCCGCCTTGACCGACTTCGGTCTTCAGCTTGAGCGTGCCGAATTGCGTGAGATCCAGGCCGAAGTCGACGTCGAGGGCGAACGCTCCGTTCTTCACCTCGACACCGCTGACAGTGAGCGGATAGGCGAGCGACTTCGCGCCGCCAGCGTCGAGCAGACTCAAGCGGATGTCGTAGCGGCCGTTCGCAGGCACGCCGCCATCATTCAGCGTGCCACGATAGGTCCAGGGCGCGGCCTGGGCAGAAGCGCCGAGCGCGAGAAGGATGCAGAAGGCAATGCGTTTCATCGGGGATGCTCCTGATTATTCGAAGCTGTTCTTGAAGATGTCGGCCGCGGTCGCGCAGACCGCCGTCGTCGATTTCGCGAGGTCGCTGACGGCGAGTCGTGCATCCAGGCTGAAACGATCGCCGCGCTGCGTGTCGTCGCCCTGTTCCAATTCGGCCTTCAGCGTGAATCGACCGTCGCTGCTTTCGACGGCGCCTTCGACCAACCCGCCGTCGCCGCTGAAACGCGACGGTTCACTCGCCAGCACGGATGTCGGCGCGGCGAGCATCGCGATGACCATCGTCATGGCACGCATGTCAGTGCTCCTTCGCCGCTTCGAGTGCCGCAAGGCGTGACGCCAGTAGCTCAAGCCGGGTCTGCAATTGCGCATTCTGCGCGTGCGACTGCTGCAATTCGGCCTCGAGTTTCGCGTTCAATCCCTGGATCGCGACCAGCGCGACACCATCGGCATCGGCGGTACCGATCGACTTGCCATCGCCGGCCAGACCAAACGCGGCCTTGAAGTCTTCGGCCATCGGGCCGAGGTGTGTGCCTTCGGTCGATCCCTTGTACTGCCACTCGGAAATCGGCAAGGCCACGAGCTTGCGCAGCACCGACTCGCCATCGACCGGCGCGATGTTTTCCTTGTAGGTGCGGGACGACGCATTGGTCCACATGCCGCCATGGCTGAGCGACGCGGTGCCGCCCGCACCGCCCCCGACGGACAGATCGGATTGAACAGCAGCGTCCCGCTGCTGTCGATGACGTAGGCGAGATACTCCTTGCCGCTGCGCGTGACGAGCCGCAGATCGAAGTCGGCATCGCCTGAACCGACTCGGGTGGCCAGGGTCACGTCATCGTTGCCGGAGGCCGGCGTCGAATCATTGAGATGGAAGCCGCCACCGGCACGAATCAGGAATTGATTCGGACCGCTCGCCGTGAATTCATTTAGCGAGGTCGCGTCGGACCAGACGAAGCTGCCCTCGTCGCCATTGGCATCGCCGGAACTGGTCCCGCAGGTGCCGTCGCCCGGTTCGCTGCCCCGGCGAATGGAGGCGCTGGTGCCGAGCGCCAGAGACCGATCACCACCCGCGCAGTTGTTGTAACCACTCCCCGCTGCGCTGTGAATGCCGGTCGCAGAATTGGCCTGGCCGCTGAACACGCCGGAATAGCCGCCGCTCGCGCGATTGAACTCGCCGCCCGCGACGACGGCATGACTTCCCGACGCCACATTGCCCAGGCCGCCGCCGACCGAAGCGTACTGCGCACTTGCACGATTGACTTGGCCGCCGGCCACGGTGGTCGCCTTGGCCGTCACATCGTTGGCATCACCACCGCCAATGGTCCCGAACGTACCCGAGACATAGTTGCCGCCACCGCCTCCGATGCTCCCGTAGTCGGCAACGACGGATTGTGCGCAGGACAGATTGAGCTCGTCGCCGCAGTTCATTGCCGTACTTCCGCCGCCGGCGATGGTCTGGCTGGTGCCGCCGAAGGTGTCCATGCCGTTGGCACTGGAGCCGCCGATGATGTTCGCGGGGTAATCGAAGCGCATGATTTGGGCATTGCCGACTTTCAGGATCAGCTCCTCGCCATCGGTCGTACCAAGAAAGTCCGTCGCATCGTTGGTGCCCGCATTGCCTTGCGTATCCCAGCAGACGCTGCCGAGCGCCGCCTTCGCATCGAACACCCTTGGTTCACCGAGCGGGACGAAGCCGCTGCCGCCTTGCGCGACTTCGGTCTTGAGCTTGAGGGCACCGAACCGGGTCAGGTCCATGCCGAAGTCGACGTCGATCGCGAACGCGCCGTTCTTCACCTCGACACCGCTGACAGTGAGCGGATAGGCGAGCGACTTCGCGCCGCTGGCATCGAACAGGCTCAGCCGAAACTCGTAGCGACCATTGGCAGGTGCACCGCCGTCATTCAGGGTGCCGCGATAGGTCCAGGGTGCAGCCTGCGCCGTGGCGACGGAACACAACAAGGCAAAGGCGATGGAACGTGCAAGCAAACGCATGGCGGACTCCGTGGATCGGGTGGACGGGCCACTGCTGCGTCATCGCCACAGCGCCGTCATCACCCGAAAACGCAGTCCGCCGGCAAAACCGGCAGGTTTTTTACGTCCGGCTCAGATCACGTCCCACGGATAGGCGCCGCGGTCGAGGATGAAGCCGGCCAGGGCCTCGATCTCGCGATCCTCGTTGCGTTCGACACCACGCACGTTGCGGAACATGCGTCGACGCGCCTGCTTGGTGAACACTTCGGCGATCGTCATCGCCTGTTCGGCGGCGGCATCACCGGCCTTGTCGAGCGCATCCGCGCGCGACAAGGTGCACAAGCCGACGAACAGGTCGATGGCGATGTCGGCGGCGCGCTTCTGCTGATGCTGGTAGTCGGCGATGCCCTTGCCGTATTTGCGCAGCAGGACGTCGGAGACCCGTGCCAATTCGACCGTGTACTGCTCGTAGGTCTTGGCCAGCGCCTGCAGGCGGGGATGCATGCGCCGCAGGATGTGGTCGGTGCCGAATCCGGTGGCGTGCGACAGCCGTCGCTGCCCATAACCGCCGAGCACACCGAAGCCCTTGATCGGATTGTTGAAGATGTCACCGATCGCGTGCTTCATCTCGCTCAACGAGGCGCCGACATCCTTCATGCCGGACAGCGCGATGTACAGGCGCAGGATCTCGTTGGTGCCTTCGAAAATCGAGAGGATGCGCGAGTCGCGCTGCACCTTCTCGTAAGGGAACTCCTTCATGAAACCGTTGCCGGCGGCAATCTGCAAGGCCTCGTGTGCATGCCGCTGGATCGCGTCGGACGCGAACACCTTGCTGATTGCGGCTTCCGTGGAATAGTCGGCGCAGCCGGAATCGATGTAATGGGCGACCATCCACACCGTGCTTTCGGCGGCGAAGCAATCGACCGCCATCTGCGCGATCTTTTCCCGGATCAGCCCGAACTCGGCGATCGAGCGCCCGAACTGCTTGCGATCCTTGGCCTGCTGCGTGCTGAGCGCAATCAGCGACTTCATGCCGCCGACGGCACCGCCGCCGAGACCCGTACGGCCATTGTTGAGGATGGCCATCGCGACCTTGAACCCCTTGCCCGGCTCGCCGAGCACGCAGTCCGCCGGCACGCGCACATCGCTGAACGCGACCGTCGTCGTGCTCGACGAGCGAATGCCCATCTTCTGCTCGTGCGGACCATGCGACACGCCGGGCCAGTTCGCCTCGACGATGAACGCGGTCATCTTGCCGTCGGTGTCGTCGGTGCGCGCGAACACCGTGTAGAACTGCGCGATGCCGCCGTTGGTGATCCAGATCTTCTCGCCATTGAGAATCCAGGACCCATCGGGCTCACGCGGCGGCTTGGTGCGCACCGAGGCGGCGTCGGAGCCCGCGCCGGCTTCGGTCAGGCAGAACG
>ERZ724517.1894-NODE-1894-length-11237-cov-4.005276_pt1 | contig 11237 bp, 8 predicted proteins | sample MGYA00376050_ERZ724517 | MGnify/ENA primary metagenome ERZ724517 (study PRJEB28724, sample SAMN07190886) | activated sludge metagenome | isolation source: activated sludge of sewage treatment plant in Hong Hong | place: USA: Christiansburg, Virginia | collected... | reverse complement strand
TATCCCAGCCTTTTTTTTTTTTTTGTTTTTGAAAACTTAAAGAGAAAAAGAGTAAGATAAATACAAACCTCATCAAATAATTTAAAACTAAATTTCTTTCAATTATAAAAAATAAAATTCAGTATAAAAAACTATATTTACAGTGATTGAATATTAATACAATATGTTTTATGAGAAAGGATTTTTCTAATATAGAATTTCAAGATATATCAACTACAAAAAGCGAAGTAAATACTATTCCATTTTCTACAGCCGAACACATTTCATTAAAATCGTCTTATACATTAAGTGATTTAGAATCATATGAGCATTTAAATTTTGGTGCTGGTAAAGCGCCTTTTTTACGTGGACCTTATTCAAGTATGTACGTTCAAAATCCATGGACGGTAAGGCAGTATGCGGGGTTTAGTACAGCAGAAGAAAGTAATGCATTTTATAGAAGAAATTTAGCTGCAGGGCAAAAAGGATTATCAGTAGCTTTTGATTTGGCTACACATAGAGGCTATGATAGTGATCATGAACGTGTGGTTGGAGATGTTGGAAAAGCTGGTGTTGCCATTGATTCCATTTTAGATATGAAGGTGTTATTTGATCAAATCCCACTTGATGAAATGAGTGTGAGTATGACCATGAATGGCGCCGTGTTACCTATTTTGGCTTTTTATATTGTAGCAGCCGAAGAGCAAGGTGTATCAATGGATAAATTGAGTGGTACGATACAAAATGATATCTTAAAAGAATTCATGGTACGTAATACTTACATATATCCACCCAATGCTTCCATGAAAATTATTGGAGATATTTTTGAATTTACCTCTCAAAAAATGCCGAAGTTTAATTCTATTTCTATTAGTGGTTATCATATGCAAGAAGCAGGTGCTACAGCAGATATTGAATTAGCTTACACTTTGGCTGATGGTTTAGAATACATTAGAACAGGTATAAAAGCTGGTTTAGATATTGATGCGTTTGCACCTCGCTTATCGTTTTTTTGGGCAATTGGCATGAATCATTTTATGGAAATTGCTAAAATGCGTGCAGGGCGAATGTTATGGGCAAAAATTGTAAAACAATTTAATCCAAAGTCAGAGAAGTCAATGGCTTTGCGCACACATTGTCAAACTAGTGGATGGAGTTTAACAGAGCAAGATCCTTTTAATAACGTTACGCGAACTTGTGTTGAAGCATTAGCCGCAGCCATGGGACACACTCAAAGCTTGCATACAAATGCTTTGGATGAAGCTATTGCACTTCCCACAGACTTTAGTGCTCGTATTGCGCGTAATACCCAATTGTTTTTGCAAAATGAAACCAATGTGTGTAAGGTTGTAGATCCATGGGCAGGTTCTTATTATGTAGAAACTTTAACGCATGAATTGGTTCATAAGGCTTGGGAATTGATTGAAGAAGTTGAGAAACTTGGTGGAATGGCCAAAGCCATTGAAACTGGAATTCCAAAAATGCGTATTGAAGAAGCTGCAGCTCGCAAGCAAGCTCGCATTGATGGAGGAAAAGATATAATTGTTGGAGTTAATTTATACCAGACAAATGAAAAAACTAATATTGAAATATTAGATGTTGATAATGCAAAAGTTAGATCTCAACAATTAGAAAGGTTAGCAAAATTAAAATCAGAGCGTAATCCTAAAGAAGTTGAGGTTGCTTTAAGTGCATTAACTGAGGCTGCAAAAACTGGAAATGGTAATTTGTTGGAATTGGCAATAAATGCAGCACGTGTGCGCTGTAGTTTAGGTGAAATATCTTATGCTTTGGAGTTAGTTTTTGGGAGATATAAAGCTAATATTAGAAGTATTGCTGGAGTATATAGTAAAGAAATTAGCATGGATAAACATTTTTTAAAGGCTAAAGAATTAGCAGATAAGTTTGCAGAATTAGAAGGTCGCCGACCTCGTATTATGATTGCTAAAATGGGGCAGGACGGGCATGATAGAGGTGCAAAAGTTATTTCTACAAGCTTTGCTGATATGGGATTTGATGTTGATATTGGTCCTTTATTTCAAACGCCAGCAGAGGCAGCAAAACAAGCGGTAGAAAATGATGTGCATATTTTGGGAGTGTCTTCATTAGCAGCGGGGCATAAAACTTTAATACCACAAGTTATAGAAGAGTTAAAAAAATATGGCAGAGAAGATATAATGGTTATTGCAGGTGGAGTAATTCCCCAACAAGATTATGATTTTTTATACAAAGCAGGTGTTTCTGGAGTTTTTGGACCCGGAACAGTAATCAGCGTGTCTGCCATTGAAATTTTAGAAAAATTATTGAAAGGATATCAATAATTAGTCAAGAGGAACATTTTTTATGTTCCCATTTTTCATCATAAGTTTATAAGCTAAACTTATTTCCATACCTGCTTTATGTTTTGATGCAGCGCTTAATTTTGATGTATTAAAATCGTAACTAAATCCAAGATTTAACCTTCTTTTATATTCTAAGGTTACAACACAAATAATGGCGTCTTTCATTCTATAAAATGCGCCAAAAGATATTGTAGAAGAAACTAGTGCAAAGGTATTTAAACTAGTGTTAGATCGTGTTTCTTCGCCCAACAAGCATTTGAATGAACCTCCAAATAAAATTTCTGAGTAAGGAGATTGATTAACATATATTGCCTGTGGTATTATAAAAAAAGGTTTGTCTCCTAATTTTATATGTGTACTAATGTGCCCAATATATTTTCTGTTTATTTTTTGATCGTTTGCAAGGAAGGTTGATTTTGGCTTATTAATGTGTGAAATTGATGCGCCAATTTCAAATTTAAATTGCGATGATTTATTATTATATCTGCATAGTAGCCCTAATCCTGAATCAAAATTTGTTATTTGCTGAAAATTAGAAGTTTCGCCAGTTGGAAGTGAGTAAGTGTAAAAATTTCCATCTAATTGATTGTCCCATTTTAAATTACCGGTAGTTAATTTTTTCTGAAACATTCCAAGTTGGATTCCTGCAGATAATTCTAAACTTCGCGTTATTTTTAAATTGTAAGATACCAAAGCATTTAATTGTGTTGTAGAGAGTTTAGATAGCCCACTTTTGTCTGAAAAGGCAGTTAATCCAATTCCAATGAAGTTACTTTTTTTTGATAAAATTCTTCCATCAATAGAAGCTCCATATGTATTGTAAGCATTAGAAATTGTTTTCCATTGATTTTTGTAATTTGCACTGAACCTCATTTCCCCATTAAATGCGCCAGTTGCTCCTGGATTTATAAATAATGGAGAACTATTAAATTGAGAAAAATGATAATCTTGTCCATTTACAATTAAATGAAAACTAAAAACAACTAGTGTTAATATTCGTTTATGTAAATAAATTATCATCTAGTTACAGTGATATCGCCTTTTTTAGTAATCTTTTTTGAGTCATTTAGTGTAGCTTCTAAATAGTAATAATATACTGCCGACTCTGATTGTTTACCTTTAAAAGTACCATCCCAACCATCATCTTTGTTAAATGATTCAAAAACTTTTTCACCCCATCTATCATAAATTAATAAATGTAATTCATTAATAGCCTTACCTCTAACATAAAATACATCATTAGCTCCATCTCCATTTGGTGAAAAAATATCTGGAACAAAAATGTCATCAGCTGGTGAAATGCAAATAGTTATGCTTGCACTGTCTTTGCAATTACCTTCGTTATAAATGTTTAGTATAATGGTGTATTCACCAGGATCAGAAAATAGATACTGTTCTACTTTATTAGTATCATACGGAACTATATCTCCATTAAAATTCCAAGTGCCACCAGTTGCACCTTTACTATAATCAATAAAAGACACTAAACCTAAGTTCATTGGTATACAAGGTAAATTTGGATTTGCAGAAAAGGAAGCTTCAATTGGATTGTATCCAGGTATTTTTAAAACGGTATCTCTTGAACAACCCGTTAAAGTGTTTGTAATTATTACTGAATAATTTTTACCAGAAAAACCATTTAAGGTTGCAGTTGTTTGTGCTGGCACTGAGTTCCAAAGATAACTGTAATTACCTCCTGATGGTGTAATTGCAATGGCAGCAAACCCTGGTTCATAATAACATTTTTTAGGACTAAGTGTAATGCTAGGATAAAAATTTGGATGAACAAAAATTCTAATAGTATCAATTTTTGGGTCTGAACAATTGTCGCTAGTTATAACTGTGTATACTGTTGTAGTTGTGGGGTGTAACACTTGATGATTTAAAGGCAATAAACCATGGCTCCATGTATAAGTATAGTTTACAACTGTTGGTAAGCCTCCATAACCAGTAACTGTAACATTTGAGGCTTCATCTAAACATAAAACATTTTTACTTACGGTTAAACTTGTTGTTAATTGAGGGCTAACTGTAGTTGTAATAGTTTTTACAGTATAGCAAGAACCGGTGCCAGTGTAATAAGATGTCGTATAAGTTCCAGCACCAACTGTAGCGGCATTAAAAGTATATGTTGTTGGAGCCCATGTAGTAGTTAAGGTTCCACTTGGTGGAACACAGGTTAAGATATGATTACTATTTGTATAACAATAGTTTGATGAGAGCCCGGTAATGTTTGCAGCTACAAATGGATAAACTATCATTGTAACATTATCACTACAACCTCCTTTATTTGTGTATGTTAAAGTAAAAGTTCCTGTGCCGGTTGAACTAGGGTCAAAAAGACCTGTTGATGGATTTGTAATACCTGTTCCACTCCAAGTGGTGCCAAATGGCATTGGGGCAACAATAAATGGAGGATGAGAAGAACAAATTGTAGAATCATATCCTGATAATGATGATGGATAAATTATTATTTTTATAGAATCAGAACATGTATTTGCATTGTAGTAAACTGTATGAATCCCTTGTCCAGATAAACTTGGGTCGAAATAATAATTTCCAGCCGAAAATGTTAATCCTGGTGATGTGCTTGTAAAAGTTCCTCCTAATGGGAAATAATTAAAAACTGGATAATTGTTTAATTTAAATGATGGAATGTTATCACATAAAAATAAACTATCATTCACTATAGTTGTAATTGTAGAGTTAATCTTAGTTGTATCTCTGCACCCATTTGTGGCTTGATAAATTAAAATATCAGTATGTGATGTTACACCTCCCATTGCAGGATTATACATGCCAGTAATTGAATTAGTTATGCCAGTTCCAATCCAAAATCCACCTGTGGGTGTTGCAGTGGGCACGGTAAATGGTGCTTGAGATGGACAAGTTGTTATGGTTGGAAAGGCATACACAGGTATAACAGAAACAGAAAATGAAGCATTGCAACCATTGGATAATGAATAAGTAATAGTAGAGGTAGTTCCACCTAATGCCGTAGGTGTAAATGCGCCTAATACTGCTTGTGTAATGCCAGTTCCAGTAAATATGCCTCCAAATGGAGATACAAGTGGGTATAAGTATTCGTATGGTGCAGATTGGCAAAGTGTGTGAGTTGTAGTTGGAACAATGATATTTGACACATTAACTGTTTTGGTGCCAGTGCAACCACCAAATGTATAATTAACAGTGTAGCTACCAGCTATTGATGGCGTGAAAGAACCACTTGCTGAAACAAATGGTGAACCACTCCATGTACCTCCTAATGGTGAACTTATAAGTTGAAAAGGTGGGCCACCTGTACAGCCTGCTTGTGTTGAACCCATTGCTAATGCTAATACAGTTATTGTTATTGTATCTCTACAACCACCAAAATTATATATTATGTTAAAAGTTCCTGGACCCGATGCATAAGGATTAAATAAACCCGTTAATGTGTTGCTCGGAGTTATTCCAGGTCCCGACCAAACTCCACCACTTGGTGAAGCATTTAAATAAAAAGTGCCTATTGTTTGACAAATTGTATCATTAATAAGTGGAGTTATGTGTGGAGATGTTACATATACTGTATTACTAATAATGGATTGTGTTAATGTGGTTGTTTCGGTTAATGTACAAGTATAAACCGTGGTAATTGTTGGACATACTATATGTGGCCCAGGTGTTGGCGGTAAGCCATTATTCCAACTATAATTAAAGGTTAAACAAGTTGTTGCTGGTGTTACAGCTGTTAAGGTTGTACTACAGTTATATGCACATACAGTATTAGTAGGTAATGTGGTTATACTCCCTTGAACGGGACAATTCCCTATAGAAAAAGTTGTAACAATGTTTGGAAAAGAATAGACACTATCGCATTTATCTTTTCTATAAAAATTGGAAGTTAATGTGTATGTGCAATTTTTATTTAAAGGATTTATTAAATTCAATTGAACCGAAGTGGTAGTTCCACTAGAACAAGGAGTTGCAATTACTGTTGATATTCCTGGAAACATGGGACCATTAATTACAAATTGGTTTGGTTTTAATGAATCACATAAAATGCCATTCGTAATATCAAGTTTAATTTGTGTTGCATTACATAAAGGAATAGGGTTTATAGTATATGTAGGAGGAGCAGGAGCAACTGCCGGAGAACTCCATCCAGCATCCCACCCAATTCCATTAGTATTTCCGTTTTCGTGCCAAACCACAATTAATGAACCAGTATTAGATACAACGGGAGATATTGTGGTAGTTGTTGGAACGTTAGTATATGGGCCAGAAATAATATTAGCTGGAATTAGAGGAAATTGTCTGTAAAACGTAATATTATCACCAATAGTAATTTGTGTTGCTGTAGGTAAAGGATTAAATGTCATTGTAATTACAGGATTACCAGTAACTATTTGAAAAGTGTAAGTTCCACCCGATCCGCTCCCTAAAATTTGGTAAGGTAATGTTATGCCACCGTCATCATAAAACTTGGCTCTACAATCTGTAACAATTCCTGTAGAAATATTGTGTGTGGTAATTTGGCTAAGTAAAATATTACTTAAAGAAATAAGTGTTAAAACAAAAGCAAACTTATAACTTTTAAAACTCATTATTTATTAATTGTAATTTCTGATGTTACAACTTCATTACTCCAATGACCTGCACGGTCTTTTAATTTAATAGTTAAAGTAGTAGTTTCTTTTGTACCACTGCCTAACAAAAACATATTATTCAATTTTAATTTTAAGGTTCCTTGGATAGAAATATCTTTGCTAGAAATTGGTGCTAATGGTTTTATATGGTAATAATCTGCCTTAGCAAGTCTTGCGTCTTTTACTTCAAATGAAAGTTCGTCAGGATTTTCATCACCAATATCACCGTTTTCATCTTTATATTTAATGGTTACTTCAATTTGATCTACAAATTCTTTTACATTAGTTGGTGTAGTTTCAATTAGTTCAATACTTGGTTCTGCAACCACTTTACTTTTCTTTTTACAGAAAGTAAAATTTAGTATTAGTAAGGCAATAATTAAATATTTACTTAAATAAACTTTCATATAGATTATGGAGTAATTTTTATGATAAAATAATCTGTATAATACACTGAGCCATTATTCGGAGTTTCAGCAGGAATAGCGTGGTCTAAGTCTTTAAAATAAGTTCTAACAAATATGTAACCAGTATCTGGTTGAACAGCAGATAAATTATAATTGTTTAATTTATATGAATACGTGACATTACTCGGTGAGGTCATTTCTTTGTAGGATGGTCCACTTGCTACATATGATAAAGGTAATGTTGTTGCTGCGCTAAAATCATATTTGTATTTTGATAATTTAACTTCCGCTAATGTCATATCTGCTGGTGCAGTTGCGTCATCAGTAATGTAAAACCAAAAATCAACAGGGCCATTTGATTTTGAAATTTCAAAATATTTATTTCTTGTTTTTGCGGTTAAGCTACCAGCATTACAAATTTGAAAACCTAATGTATTTGGGTTCTTATTACCTAAGGTTGGAGCATTTCCATAAATGTCTTTAGCTCCATTGTTTATCCAATCAATTATTTTTTGAACATAACCAGAACCAGCAGAACTGTATAAATAGTTAGTGTCAACAAATGGCATTCTTCCTTGGCCTAATGTACCTGGACCAGCTCCTGGCATTTGAGTTAGTCTATGCTTTAACATTGATAAATTAGCATTGCCCGGTAAAACTCTATAGTTGTATGGGCTACCTACAGGATTTAAAATAATAGGTGCATAAACTAAGGAGTTATAAGAACTACTTATTGTTCTAAAATCAGGTTGAAAAGTTCCATCATGGCAATTAGAATTGGCACAAGTAGGATTGAAAACATTATGATATAAATATTCAAATGATTCAGGACCTGGGCTATAGGCGCTTCCAGTATTTGGCGCTTGTAATGATGGATCATCAAATGGATTTTCTGGTGTTTTTTGCTTTTTACATGTAAAAAGCAACATAACTACTATTAAACTAATTGAATATGAAATGTATTTTTTCATTGTTTGTTTACATTAAATCATAAAAAGATTGAGTACCTGGAGCTAAAAAGCCTGCTCCCATTACACTAGCTTTAATTCCTAAAATCTCTGCTACTGTGGGCACAACATTTGTTGTTAATCCAATTTGAGTTAACTCATCTCCTTTTACTAAACCAGCAGGAACATTTCCACCAATTAAAGATGCAAATGCTCTTTGTGAGTTAGCATCAGAATGATCGTATGCATAATAATTATTTACATCTTTTATTGGATTTGCATTTAAATCTCTTCCACATTCCGGAGTTACAATCATTACTGTATTTGAAGCATCCATACCTGGAATTTGAGTAGTAATGTAATCCCATAAGAAACCAACAGAATGATCTGCAGCATGCAATGCTTTAAGGTATTCAGTATAATTACTGTGGCAAGTATCAACAGCATTTAAATTTAATACAGTAAGTGTTGGTTTAAATTGTTTTATGAGTTCACATGTATAACCAACAGTTTTTGCATCTCCATTACTAGTACCTGGAGGCATAACAACTGTGCCACTGGTTGTTTTGGTATACATTGATTTCATAAACTGAGATATTTCATATTTTTCAGCTTCTGTATTTCTTAAATCTGGTAATGGTTTTCCAACATTAGCAAAACTATTATCTAAAAAATATTTCATTTTAAACATTGGAGCTAGCTCATCATCGGGGTGATATACTTTTGCATCTTCGTACCAGTTTTTACCTGGAGTACCAAATGTAACACTTGGAGCAAAGAAGTTAGCGCCATATTTAGAACCGTAATTTGGATGTTCACTATAGTTTAATAAAGGTAAAGATGCACCAATACCGCTTCCAACAAACCAAACCTTAGAGGCTGGTACGCCTAGTTCTCTTCTAACATATTCAAACAAAGTAGGGTAAACAGGTTTTTGTCTTAAACCTTGAGATGACACACTATTACCTTGTAATAAATTTGTCCAACCGCCGTAATGCCCACCAGAATAAGTTCTTACTTCTTTAAATAAAGTTCCTTTAGTTTGAATAGAATTTGAAGGAAGTAAAATTGGTGGAATAGGACTAGTACCTGAACCAGTTCCATAAACTATAGGTGTAAGTAATGGATCTGGGGCGGCACCATTAAAAATGTTTGGCATAATATTACCGCCATTATTTAAATTGTTTAATGTTGGGATATTAGCACCTTGACCTAAATGCAAATAACCTTGTAGAGCTGCTTCTTGATGTCTAACACCACCAGCAAACATAACTAATACAACGTGTTCGGCATAAGCAGAATTTGTTCTTGCAAAAGATCTGCCTTTTGACAAGATATAAGGAGACATTATAGCTCCAGCTGCTGTTAGTCCAATTTTTTTTATGAATTCCCTTCTTTTCATTTTAATTTTTTTAAAAATTAATAGTACATGTATTCATCAGACAAGGCAAAAGCAAAATATACAAGTTCAGGTGTAAGTCTTGGGTCTGTATTAATTGATTCTGATAAGTAAGCTTTTTCTGCTTCGGTAGGTCTTCTAATATAAAATCTAATAAATGTTTCTTCTACAAATTTTGGAATGTCTGCTCTCATTTCAGTATTAGTAGGCATTATTACACCTGGCTTACCCATAAAATTTGAAATTATTAATTGGCGGGCTAAAATTTGATCGCCTTTAGAATCCATTGCTTGAGATATTTGATAAATTTGACTTGTAGAAAGCGCCTTTTGAAATAAATTAGCATACAAAATGGCAGCAAATTGATCATTAGTTTTTAACCGAGTTTTGCCAACATTATTGGGTAATATAGTTTCTTGGTTTACACCATATTCATAAACATCTTTCTTTTTGCATGATGTAAAACTTATACTAGAAATTAGTATAGTTAAAATAAATAGTGATTTAATTAATTTAGAAATTTGCATAAGCATCAGTTTTTAAAATAGTACGTTGTATTTTAATAATGTCTTTTTCTGAATTTAAAATATTCATGGCGTTTATTCGCTCTTCAGTTGTAGGGTATCTAGAGGTAAATAATTTATACATCCATATAACTGCGCCTTCATAAAATTCTCTTGAGTGACAAATAATATCAAAATAATCTCCTTTACTATGACCAGATCTTCCAAATAAAATACCAGTTGTTCCATTTAAAATCATATTTCTAGAAACTAAAAATTCAGAGGTAGTGTAGGGTCTAAAAAAGAAATCATCAAAAGTGTATTTAATTGTATTATCCTCATTGCCCATGTATGAGGTGGTTTTATTAAAAGTTAAATCGTTATTTACTAATCTTATGCAGTATGTTTCAAAATCTATTGAATCTCTCATGAAATCCCAACGGGCATTTGCTGCCCATTTAAGTTCTTTTACTATTCGTTTATTATTATAAAAACTTGCCCAATTGCCATTTAATGAATCGAGTAATGCTGCATAACTAACCAAACCGGCTTCGCTTAAAAAATCGTATTCTGTAAAGCCTTCACATAATCTTACACAAAGCAAATTATATAATTGTTTATGGTATGCAATTCTATAAGATGAGTCACCAAGTCTATGGGTTTCATCTGTTTGAAGTTTTAAAATAATATTTTCTCTAACTGCACTCGAAAGAGAGTTTTCCATTAAATTATCAACATCAGATTTTAATTCATCATCAAATGGCTCTCTACCTATTAAGTCAATATACAATCTATTTACATAGTTTTCTACTTTAACTCTTGGTATTTTATCATAATAAGGCGCATTATTATTATCAATAACTACCTTGTTCTCCTTCCTACAGCTAAAAAAAACTGTAAGTATTAAAAAGAGACTGAAAATGTATTTTTTATAACTCATTACATACTAAGTTAAATTTGTTAAATTCTAGTACTAATGTATAAAAATATTTTTAAGTATAGAGTAAATTATTGAATATTAAATAGTAATGT
>ERZ724517.1887-NODE-1887-length-11253-cov-9.508841_pt1 | contig 11253 bp, 10 predicted proteins | sample MGYA00376050_ERZ724517 | MGnify/ENA primary metagenome ERZ724517 (study PRJEB28724, sample SAMN07190886) | activated sludge metagenome | isolation source: activated sludge of sewage treatment plant in Hong Hong | place: USA: Christiansburg, Virginia | collected... | reverse complement strand
TTTTTTAATTCAAACTCATGAACAATCCCGATTTAATTTCAACAACCATCGCTTTTGTAAAGCAGCAATTAACTGGTGCAGAAGGCGGCCACGATTGGTTTCACATAGAACGTGTATACAGAAATTCTTTGCTGCTCGCGCAAACTGAAACTTGCGATGAAATAGTGGTGAAATTGGGTGCGTTGCTTCATGATATTGCGGATAGTAAATTTCACAATGGCGATGAAACGATTGGACCTAAAGTCGCACGGACGTTTTTGGAAAGTCAAAATGTGGATGAAACCATCATTGTTCATGTCTTGAATATCATCGAAAACATATCTTTTAAAGGCGGTAATTTCGAAAAGAAATTTCACTCTAAAGAACTTGAAATTGTGCAAGATGCCGACCGATTGGATGCGATTGGAGCTATTGGAATTGCCAGAACCTTCAACTATGGCGGATTCAAAAACAGGCCTTTATACAACCCGAATATTGCGCCTAGTTTGCACATGAGTAAAGAAGAATACAAAGCCAGTGAAGCACCAACAATCAATCATTTCTATGAAAAACTATTGTTGTTGAAAGACAAAATGAACACCGAAACCGGGAAACAACTTGCCTTAGAACGCCATCATTTTATGGAAAATTTCTTGTCGCAATTCTATGCCGAATGGGATGGCGAGAAATAAAAAAAAGAGCACCGTTAAGTGCTCTTTCTGTTTTTATAAAGTGACTTTCAACAATTGTTTTTTCTTGCCTTTGCGTCCCATAAAATAGACGGAAGGTTCATCGGTCATGATGGCGCCTGTAGAAACCATAAACGGCACGTCGTTGTCTTTGTCGTCTAAGATTTCTTTGTAGTCGAAATCACCGTTTTCGTTGACACGAATGACATTTAAATTAGAACGCTTCGTACTGGTTTGCCCAAACTGGATGCGGTCGTTTCGGAGTTTTTTTACTTTTTCTCCCGTGTTGATGAAGAAATAAGTGTCATTTCCTTTTAAAGTCGAAGTGTAGGATATATATGATTCATCACCTGACGTTTGCTGGCGTTTGTTGATGTTTCTGGCCCAAACGATATCTCCGGATTGGTTTAGTTTCGCACTCACGATGTCATCATAATGGTAGATGGTTCGGGTTGTAGTTCCTCCATTACCTGTGCTCATGGTTTGTGTGGTTACATAAAATTCTTCAGCATTAAGGACGATCTCGCCATCTTTCTTGATCAGCATTTTTCTGAACGATAGGTTTTTAAGTTCCTTGTCTTTGTCTTTTCCGTATTTATCAATCATGAACTGCTCGGTAAACGGATTGAATTTGCTTTTTCTGACAGCCAAGGTTGTCGGATCCATTTCGAAATAACAGATTCCTTTATAACGGTTGTCTTTTCTGTCGGAATAAAATCCAACACAAGTCAAACGGTCTTGAAAGATGATTGTCTTAAGCGATCTTGCATAGTGCTCATCGGTATCAAAAGCTTGAGTTTGCTCGCCATCATTGGTAACGCGCGTCAATTCAAACTGGTATTTCCCGCCGTCTTTTTTACTTTTCTTTTCATCGGTATATACTTTTCCTAAAAGATATAAGGTGTTACCGTCTTTAGACACGTCGATGTTTTCGTATCTGAACTTTCTGTCTTTAATATCGCGCTTGAATGTATGGTCTATTTTCTTGTTGAGCTTGTTGTCATATAAGAAAAGTTTGTGCGTTTCAGCTAGCCTGTCTTTGATATCAACGGTAATCGCAAAAGCATTTTTGTCTTCATTGATAATCATATTTGCGCCCGAATCATTATCGAAAGCCGCTCCAGTTATGGCAAAGGTGAATTGCTTGATTTCCTCACTTTTAACACGGAACAATTCTTTTTTGGTGAAATTAAAATCCTTGATATTGGCCGTCAGCGAAGAACAGATATAGGCTTTTTCGTTACGGTTGTACAAGAAATCAATCATGTGCACTTCGGACCCATTGGTAATGACGCCCAAAACGGAACTTTGTTTTTCATAATCGGAATATTTCAATTCGTATTCGTATTCCTTGATGAGTTTCAATTTCGAATCATAGTGCTCAAAATAATAGCCTCTTGCCGATGAGAACAATCCGCCGACATAAGACCTAACGACGAGCACACCGCCACTGCCGTCTTCGGTAACGTTGGTAATCTGGGAATATTTGTATTCATCTTTAAAAATATCGCTTTTGACAATAGTGGTTGGAATGTCTTGCGCGTAAGTACAAAGAGTACCTAAGGCGAATAATGCGTAAGCGATAGTTTTTTTCATTTTGTTATAAGGGTTTTGTTGAACTAATTTCCTTTAAAATCCGCCTTTCGTTTTTCGAGAAATGCGGAAGTGCCTTCTTTAAAATCTTCGGTGCCGAAACATTTTCCGAACGCTTTGATTTCGATTTCGTAACCATTAACGCCTTCTTTAAAGTTGGCATTTACTGCTTTTATAGCTTGACCAATGGCCACTGGAGAATTTTTTAAAATCTTTTCTGCGATGGCTTTACAGAAATCTAAAAGTTCCGCTTGTGGCACAACGTGATTGACCAAACCAGAACGGTAAGCATCATCAGCTGATATCATTCCTGCGGTCATAATCATTTCCATAGCACGGCCTTTTCCTACCAATTGTGGCAACCGTTGCGTTCCACCATAACCCGGAATCACACCCAAAGATACTTCCGGCAAACCCATTTTTGCATTGTCAGAAGCGACTCTAAAATGACAAGCCATGGCCAATTCTAATCCGCCGCCCAGTGCAAAACCGTTGACTGCCGCAATCACCGGCGTTTTGAGTTTCTCTACAAAATCGAATAATAATTCTTGTCCTTGTGCTGCCAATTGTGCGCCTTCTTCGATAGAAAAATGAGCAAATTCGGCAATATCAGCACCAGCAACAAAGGCTTTTTCGCCCATTCCGGTTAAGATAATGGCTCGAATTTCGGCATTCAATTGCAACGTATTAAAAGCGTGATGCAATTCTTGTATGGTGGCAACATTCAAAGCATTCAACTTGGTTGGACGATTGATGGTTACTGTAGCTATTTGATTTTCAGTACTGACAATGATATTTTCGTAATTCATAATATATTATGGTATTAGAGGAAGCGCGACCATAAAGGTGGTGCCTTTCCCAAATTCAGTTTCAAATGTAATCGTTCCTTTATAATTTTCGATAATATTTTTAATAATTCCTAAACCTAGTCCCATGCCGCTATTTTTAGTGGTGAATTTGGGTTCGAAGATTTTATCCAGATACAAATCTTCTATTCCGATTCCGTTGTCTTTCACCAAGATAATTACCTCTTTCGGGTGCCTTCTGACCGATACCAAAACCGATTTGTGTTCTTGCGTTTCCGGAATCGATTGAATCGCATTTTTAACCAAATTGGTAATGATTCGAATCAACTGCGTGCGATCCATTTTGGAGATGATTTCTTTGTCGTCACTTTCAAAGACGATGTAATCTTCGTTGAAAATATCAAGTGCTAGTTCAACCACTTCGACCACATTTAAGGTTTCGTTTTGTTGCGCTGGCATAGAAGCAAAGTTCGAAAAGGCAGAAGCTACCGCGCTCATCGTATCGATTTGTTGGATTAGCGTTTCCGAATAATCTTTGAGTTTTTGTTTCAATTCCGGATCGTTTGCATCAAACTTTCTCTCAAAACTCTGAACGGTAAGTCGCATCGGTGTGAGCGGATTTTTGATTTCATGCGCCACTTGTTTTGCCATTTCACGCCAAGCCTCTTCCCGTTCGCTTTGGGCTAATTTGACAGCACTTTTCTCGAGTTCATCGACCATGCCGTTATACGCTTTGATTAGTAAATTGATTTCTTTGCTGTTGGCTTCGAGTACAATTTTCTTATTCTTTTGGTTCAAACTCGTTTCGCTCAAACGGTCGGAAATGGTTTTTAAAGATTGCGTAATATACGTCGATAGAAAATACGCAAGCGCGAAAGCAATCACAAGCATAAATGCATATACTTGACCCAATCGAATTAGAAAATTTTGCAGTTCTTTTTCGTAAAATCCATCATCTTCTACGTAAGGCAAATTGAGAATGCCGAGTGGTTTGAATTTTTCGTCTTTAATCTGACTGTACGAAGAACGGTTTCTGACACCGTCAATGTTTTTAATATCTACGTAGCGTTTTTCGATAGAAGATTGTACGAGTTTGAGAATATATTTCGGAATGGGTGGCGATAAAGTATCGATAGAAAAAGAAGCTTTGGAAGATTTTAGTAATTTCCCGTTCAAGCTGTAAATGTTGATTTCGAGGTTGTGAATTTGTGCCAATTCATGGATTTTATCTTTAAAGATCAATCCCAAATTCCTTGTTGTTAAAGGGTAAGTTGTCGTGGAAAGCACGTACTGAATATGTTCTTTAATAGCCGTTTCTTTTCGTTCAAGTCGTTCTTGATGGTAATCTTTGGCTTCGTTTTTAAACTGGATAATAGAAATCGAAGCCATCAAAATAGACGCAATCAAAATCAATACAATCATCGAAAGGAAAATCCTAATCCGCAGTGAAAGCATCGACATTTTGAATTTTTTTGCCATGATTTAAGACTGATTCCGTTCCCGAATTTTTTTGTAAAATCGAAAACCAAGCATGATCAATACTGAAAATAATAAGATTCCGACTACACCATAAATCCAATTGACGGCATTTTTTAGAATCACAAGAAACACGACTGCGAAAAGGATAATGGTGGCACCTTCATTCCAAAGTCGCATAAAATTGGAACTGTGTTTCACTTCATCACGTTGCAACTGCAAATACATTTGATGGCATTTGGCGTGGTACAAATACAATAAAAAAACGAAAGCCAACTTCACATGCATCCATGGCATTAACAACCAAGCTTTGCCTAAATCTGTAAAAAACAACATCCAAAAAGCAAACAAACTCGCCAAAACCGCCGACGGCCATGTGATGATATACCACAAACGATACGTCATGATTTTGTATTGCTTTTGTAGAATTTCCTTTTCGGGTGATGGTTTTTGAGAAGCTTCAATTTGATAAACAAACAACCGAACAATGTAAAACAAGCCCGCAAACCAAGTGATGACGAAGATAAGATGCAGCGATTTGAGGTAATTGTATTGTTCCATTTGTTTTTAATTAGCTACGAATGCATGAATTTTCACAAACCAAATTCGTCTTGGTCTTTATTTGTTGTTTACCCAATCATTAATCCAAGTACTAACCGTAGCACACCATTCATCACCATCGTTCATACACGGAATGGCCATAAATTCCTCGCCACCATGTTCTTTAAATTGATGGTTGGCTTCCATTGCGATTTCTTCTAAAGTTTCGAGGCAATCGGAAACAAAAGCTGGGGTTACAACGGCTAATTTCTTAATTCCTTTTTCAGGCATTTTGTTGATTTCGACATCCGTGTAAGGTGTCAACCATTTGTCACCTGCCAAACGCGATTGGAAAGTTTGACTGTATTTCCCTTCTGGAATGCCTAAATAAGCCACCACTTGTTTCGTAGTTTCGTAACATTGATGACGGTAACAAAACTCATGTGCCGGCGAAGGCGTATTGCAACAAGAACCGTCTATTTTACAATGCGATTTCGTAATATCGGTTTTGCGAATATGTCGTTTTGGAATACCGTGGTAAGAAAACAACAAATGATCATATTCGAAGGTGTCAAGGTGTTTTTTGATGGAATTTGCCAAAGCTTTAATATAGCCAGGTTTGTTGTAGAAAGCTGGTACAATGGTGAATTTCATTTCAGGAAAATGCTGCTGACGCAATTCTTCAGCCAATACTAAAATAGTAGTCGTTGATGCCATCGCATGCTGCGGATATAGTGGAAAAAGCATCACTTCATCAACACCTTTGTTTTTCAATTCTTGCAACCCTTTTAAGATCGACATTTTGCCATATCGCATAGCCAAAGCTACTGGAACATCAACTTGGGTTCGTACTTTTTTAGTCATTCTTTCAGAAATCACCACCAACGGAGAGCCTTCTTCCCACCAAATTTTAGCATAAGCTTCAGCTGATTTTTTAGGACGCGTTTGCAAAATAATACCGCGAACCAATAAAGCCCGGAGCAAAAACGGTACGTCGATGACGTATTTGTCCATTAAAAATTCATCTAAATAAGGTTTAACATCTTTTGGCGTTGGACTTTCTGGCGAACCCAGATTGACTAATAATACTCCTTTCATATTGCTTTTTTGGTTTGGATAAAAGTAATCAAACTTCTTTTTATCTATTGAAAACGTCTGATTTTTTAGCTTTTGTTGAACTTTTTTAGGTATTTGGATTGATCGACATCAAGTATTTTTTGGGTGTTGTGGCAAATTTCTTTTTGAAGGCTGCTATAAAATGACTGCCTGTGCTGTAGCCAATTTTCAATCCAACTTCATTGACATTGTAAGAACCACTGTCTAAGAGTTTTCGAGCATAATCCATTTTATAATCGAATAAGAATCCGTAAACCGTGTCGCCATAAATTTGCTTGAAACCCATTTTTAGTTTTTTGAGGTTGAGTCCAACTTGATCAGCTAGCTCTTGCAATCCAGGCGGCTCAGCCATATTGGCAATTACGAGGTCTTTGGCCTTTCGGATTTTCATGACGTTTTCTTCATCAATGAGAAACGGACATTGCTCAGCATTCGGATCTTCAGAACGGTTAAAATACAAACTCAACAATTCGTAACCTTTACCTTTATAGTATAGATTTTTTATCGATGGATGCAGGTTGTAATGAAAAAGTTGGCTCAATACAATAGCCATCGATGGACTAATATCGCTTTCGGTATAGTATTTTTTGTCTTTGTTCTCGACACTCAAAAACGGAATATAATCAGCTTCTGAAGAAAACAACGCGTGGAATTTTTTTATCGATACAATTACAGAAATCACCCAGGAATTTGGCGCCAATTCTAAATGCAAAGGCAGCTCTTTTTGCGGATTGTAAAGCAACAAAGCCTTTTCTTCTTTCAAATCTAAAGCATAGGAACCTTGATTAAAAATAAACTTTGCTTTGCCTTTGATGCCAAAGTGAAATTGAATCAACCCTTGTCGAATCTGCCTTTCCGCCCTAAAAATTTCATTGTCATCATTTTGAAAACGAATTAGGGTAAAATCTTCTTCGATTGTTATTACTTCTTGAGAACCCATAGCGATATTTTTTCGTATATGTTTTTGAAACCAGTCAATTATTTATTTAGAATTGTTCTATATAAGTAATTTCGAAAGACTTGATTTCAGTACAAATTTATAAGAATTTACGATGTACACTATGTTTTGGATTAAAATATCTCACAGCGATACAAATAGTCCTTACAGCGTTGTTTTTATAAATAGTATAATGATAATTTTGTTGAACTTTCTAGAAAAGTATATGTATGGAAAACTTTAACGCTCCAAAGCACCATTATTTCTACGCCGTTGGTCTGAGTTATAAAAAAGCTGATGCCGAAATTCGAGGTCAATTTAGCCTCGACACCAAAGCCAAAACCAAAGTTTTAGAACAGGCAAAAAAAGAAGGAATCGAAAGTCTAATCGTTACTTCTACTTGCAACAGAACCGAAATTTATGGTTTTGCTGAGCATCCTTTTCAACTCATCAAACTCATTTGCGAAAACAGCAATGGCACCGTCGAAGCATTTCAAAAAGTAGGTTTTGTCTATAAAAGTCAGGAAGCTGTCAATCACATGTTTCGCGTAGCAACTGGTTTAGACAGTCAAATTTTAGGCGACTTTGAAATCATCAGCCAAATAAAATCAAGCTTCAACGAATCGAAATCATTGGGTTTAATCAATACTTTTTTAGACCGTTTGATTAATGCTGTAATTCAAGCCAGCAAGAAAATCAAAAACGAAACCGAAATCAGCTCAGGCGCCACTTCAGTTTCTTTTGCTTCTGTACAATACATTATCAAGAACGTAGAAAACATAGGCAGCAAAAACATCTTGCTTTTCGGGACCGGAAAAATCGGTAGAAATACGTGTGAGAATTTAGTGAAACATACCAAAAACGAGCACATCACTTTGATCAACAGAACCAAAGACAAAGCCGAGAAATTGGCCGGAAAATTAAATCTGATTGTTAAAGATTACTCCGAATTGCATCTAGAATTGCAAAAAGCCGATGTAGTAGTGGTGGCCACGGGCGCACAAAACCCAACCATCGATAAAGCGATTTTGAATCTTAAAAAACCATTGCTTATTTTAGATTTATCGATTCCAAAAAACGTACATGAAAACGTTAAAGATCTAAAAGAAGTAACCTTAATACACATGGATCATTTGGCGCAAATGACCGATGAAACTTTAGAAAAAAGAAAAACTCACATTCCGGCAGCCGAAGTCATTATAGAAGAAATTAAAGAAGAATTTTTAAATTGGACGAAAGCCAGAAAATTTGCACCGACCATTCACGCATTGAAAGAAAAACTCAATTCGATTAAAGAAGGTGAACTCAATTTTCAACGTAAGAAAATCTCCAATTTCGATGAAGAACAAGCCGAACTCATCAGCAATCGCATCATTCAAAAAATCACCAACCATTTCGCCAATCATCTCAAAGACGATAACACGATGGTAGATGAAAGTATCGAATGGATTGAGAAAATTTTTCAAATAGAAACGGTCGCTAAATAATGAGTAAAACCATACGCATCGGAACACGCGACAGCGAATTGGCGCTTTGGCAAGCCCACACCGTTCAGAAAAAACTAACCGATTTAGGATACAAAACCGAAATCATCGCCGTAAAATCGCAGGGTGATATCATCCTCGACAAACCACTTTACGAACTCGGAATCACCGGGATTTTTACCAAAACTTTAGACATCGCCATGATCAATGGCCAAGTTGATATTGCTGTGCATTCGATGAAAGATGTGCCTACCGCGCTACCACAAGGTATCGTGCAAGCTGCTGTTTTAGAGCGCGCCAATGTTTTAGATCTTTTGGTACACAAAGGCAATCTCGATTTTTTAAACGAAAAAGCCACCATTGCCACAGGAAGTTTACGCCGTCAAGCTCAATGGCTCAATCGATATCCGAATCACACTGTTGTTGATTTGAGAGGCAACGTCAATACACGCATGCAAAAGCTAAATGATAGCGATTGGAACGGAGCCGTATTTGCCGCCGCTGGTTTGGAAAGAATCAATATCAAACCCGAAAATTGCATCAATTTAGATTGGATGATTCCAGCGCCAGCACAAGGTGCCATGGTAATTGTAGCCATGGGCAATGATAATTTTTGTTTGGATGCTGTATCCGAATTGAACGATGTTGAAACCGAAGTTTGTACACACATCGAACGCCAATTTCTAAAAACCTTAGAAGGTGGTTGTACCGCACCGATTGGAGCGATTGTCAAAATTATAGAAGATGATATTTCATTCAAAGGCGCGTTGCTTTCGTTGGATGGAAAACAAAAAATAAGTGTCGAAAAGATTGTTCCGATTCAAGAATGGAAAAAACTAGGTTATTATTGCGCACAAGAAATACTTGAAAATGGTGGAAAAGAAATCATGGAAGTACTGCGGAAAACCTTAAAACCGAAATATTGATTTATGGAAAATCAAATTCGCATCATGTCGACCAAAAAGCTTTTAACCAATCAAAAGCAATATTTGTTGAATGCAAATTTTTCGGTCGTCGAAGCGGATTTCATAGGCATTAAAAACATAGATTTTACAGTAGGAAACGACAACGAGTTTCTAATTTTCTCGAGTCAAAATGCCGTAGAAAGCGTTCTTAAAAATAAAAACATCGCCGAGTTGCTTCCCAAAAGATGCTTCTGTGTTGGAGAAAAAACCAAAGCCCTACTAGAAGAAAAAGGTTTTGTGGTTTTAGTACATTCTGATTATGCGTCGGAATTGGCCTCAATCATTTGTAATAAATACCAAAAACAAAGCTTTACTTTTTTTAGCGGGAATCTGAGAAAAGATATTTTACCCGAAGCAATGCGATTGGCGAAAATTCAATTTGAGGAAATCTCCGTTTACGAAACCGTATACTCGCCAACCGAAATCCAATCAAAACCCGATGGTATTTTGTTTTTTAGCCCATCTGCCATAGAAAGTTATGTGCAAGTCAATAAAATAACCGATGAAATGTGTTTCTGTATCGGACAAACAACAGCAGAAACCGCTGAGAAATACACATCAAATATCATCATCGCCAATCAACCTTCCGTTGAAAACGTGATTATTCAATGTCTAAATTATTATAGTAAAAGCCCAAAGCATTAAGCTGTAAGCAAATTAGAAAATATTAAAAAGCTTAAAGCCTATTGCTTAAAGCCTAAAGCCTAAAAAAATGATTAAAAACGACCTCTTTTTAAAAGCCTTACGCGGTGAAACCGTCGAACGTCCACCAGTTTGGATGATGCGTCAAGCGGGAAGATATTTACCAGAATTCATCGCTTTGCGAGACAAATACGATTTTTTTACCCGTTGTCAAACGCCAGAATTGGCCGCCGAAATTACGGTGCAACCGATTCGAAGAATTGCTCCTGATGCCGCGATTTTATTTTCAGACATACTAGTAGTTCCACAAGCGATGGGCATCGAAGTATTGATGAAAGAAAGCGTGGGTCCGTTTTTACCCAACCCAATTCGAAAGCCTCAAGATGTAGAAAAAGTCATCGTTCCCAACATCCAAGAAACCTTGGGTTACGTTATGGACGCCATCAAACTTACCAAAGAAATGCTCAATGACGAAGTGCCGTTGATTGGTTTTGCAGGTTCACCCTGGACGATTTTTTGTTACGCTGTGGAAGGCAAAGGCTCCAAAAGTTTCGATACTGCCAAAGGATTCTGCTTTACCCATCCAGAAGCAGCTCACGTATTATTGCAGAAAATTACTGATACCACCATTTTATATTTGAAAGAAAAAGTAAAATCAGGCGTCAATGCGGTGCAGATTTTCGATTCGTGGGGCGGCATGCTTTCTCCTGTCGATTATCAAGAGTTTTCTTGGAAATACATCAACCAAATCGTAGAAGCTTTAGCCGATGAAACGCCAGTTATTGTTTTCGGAAAAGGTTGTTGGTTTGCTTTGGGCGAAATGGGAAAAAGTCGTGCTTCAGCTTTGGGTGTCGATTGGACTTGCTCGCCAAGAAATGCCCGTTATTTATCAGGCGGAAACATCACGTTGCAAGGCAATTTCGATCCGTCAAGATTGTTGTCACCGATTCCTACGATCAAAAAAATGGTGCATCAAATGATCGACGAATTCGGAAAAGACAAATACATCGTGAATCTCGGCCACGG
>ERZ724517.1886-NODE-1886-length-11257-cov-4.147117_pt1 | contig 11257 bp, 11 predicted proteins | sample MGYA00376050_ERZ724517 | MGnify/ENA primary metagenome ERZ724517 (study PRJEB28724, sample SAMN07190886) | activated sludge metagenome | isolation source: activated sludge of sewage treatment plant in Hong Hong | place: USA: Christiansburg, Virginia | collected... | reverse complement strand
AGCGGTATCATATGAGGCGATGCCGACTTTTTCCATGCGCCCATCACCCGTCAGTCAGGCGCCGGTTTTTAGCGCAACCTGTCGGGTGGTGAAATATCCATAGGAAGGATTCTTCTATGAAGCAAGGATACAAACCATTTGTTCTAATGGTCGCTCTCGCGCTGGGGGTACCACTGGCGACGCCACCGGGGCCTGCGTTTGCGCAGTCTGGAGCGGTCAGTCCGGAAGCCAAGACTTTTTCGCAGCAGGATCTCGATCAGCTTCTCGCGCCGATTGCCCTCTACCCGGATCCTTTGTTGGCCCAAGTGCTGATGGCCTCAACCTACCCGCTGGAAGTGGTGCAGGCGGCGCGCTGGTCCAAAGCCAACCCCAAGTTGACCGGCAAGGCGCTGGAAGACGCGATGGTGCAGCAGCCGTGGGATCCGGCGGTGAAGTCGCTGACCTCGGTACCCCAAGTGCTGCAGCAGATGAACGACAAACTTGACTGGACCCAGAAGCTCGGCGACGCTTTTCTGGCACAGCAGAATGACGTGATGGACACGGTGCAGGGGCTGCGCGCCAAAGCGGCTTCGACCGGCAACCTCAAGACGACCGAACAGCAGGTGGTGAAGACGGAGCAGCAGGCCGGGAACACGATCTACATCGTTGAATCACCAAAACCTGACGTGGTCTATGTGCCAACCTACAACCCGAGCGTGGTCTACGGTACTTGGCCGTATCCGGCCCCACCCTACTACGTTTATCCCCCATCGTATGTCTATCCGCCGGGGCTTGTTTTTGCGACGGGCGTTCTTGTCGGTGCGGCGATCTGGGGTAACTGCAACTGGGGGGGCGGTTGGGGGCACAACGACGTAAATGTCAACGTTAACAAGTACAACAACTACAACCGCACCAACATAAATAACGGTAATTGGAATCACAACGTCGATCACCGTGGTGGAGTGGCCTATCAGGATCGCAAGGTGGCGCAACAATACAACCGTGGCGCGTCCGCACAGGATGCGCGGGCTCGCGACAACTTTCGCGGCCGTGCGGAGTCCGGTCGCAGTGAAATGAAGACGATGGATCGTAACGATCTGAACAACCGCGTCAGCAATGCCGACCGAGGTTCACGCGATCTGGCGAGTGGCAACCAGAACCGGCAGGGGGGATTCGGTGACCGCGGCAGCGCGGCGAATCATGGTGACCGTGGTGGCTTTTCCGGCGCAGGCAACGGTGCGGCAACGCGCGAGGCCAGTAGTCGAGGCGGGGCGAGTCGTTCAGGCGCAGCAAGTAGTCGTGCCGGCGGAACTCGCAGTGGTGGAGGTGGCGGTGCCCGCGGTGGTGGCGGTCGCCGCTAAGCAACCCTGCCCACTTTGAACTGCGGAGATAAATGATGACGCTCAATCAATCAATCAAGAAATTCGTTCTGGCCCTGCTCGTTGCGACCGCGCCACTGGCGGTGGGGTTTTCGCCGGCCAGTGCGGCAAATGCGGCGGCGGCCACGGCAAAGCAGCAGCATTTCGCGTCACCAGCGGCGGCCTCCGAGGCGTTGGCCGAGGCGGTGCGCGCGGCAGACCCCAAGGCCTTGCTGGCCGTGGTCGGGCCCGATGCGCGCAGCTGGCTTTTCAGCGGCGACAAGGTGGCCGACCGCGAATCGTGGAAGCGCTTCCTTGCGGCCTACGACAGCAGGCACGAGATCAAGGATGCCTCTGATGGCGAAGCCTTCCTGCTTGTTGGCGAGGATGCCTGGCCGTTCCCGGCGCCGATCCGGCGCAAGGGCGGGGTCTGGTCCTTCAATGCAGCGGCGGGGCGCGAAGAAATGCTCAATCGTCGAATCGGTCGCAATGAGCTCGATACCATCGAGGCATTGCGGGCAGTTGTCGATGCGCAGCGTGAGTACGCCGCCAGCGATGCCGATGGCAACGGCTATCATGACTATGCGCGGAAATTCGGTTCCAGCCCTGGCAAGAAGGATGGCTTGTTTTGGCCGGTTGCCGATGGCGAAGCGCCAAGCCCACTCGGCCCCTTGCTGGCAGGAGCAGCGGGCTATCGTGAGGCATATCGCGCAGAGGCCGCGAGCGGCAAGCGAATTCCTTATCATGGGTATTACTTCCGGATGCTGACTTCGCAAGGCAAGGACGCGAATGGCGGGCAACATAGCTATCTGGTTAATGACAAGCTGTTTGGTGGGTTTGCAGCAGTGGCATTCCCTGCCAAATATGGTGTCTCCGGCGTCATGACCTTTCTCGTCAATCACGAGGGCGTTGTCTTCGAGAAGGATTTGGGCACGGGCACAGATGGGATAGCCAGCAAAATGCAGAGTTTCAATCCGGGTGCCGGTTGGAAGAAGTTGCCGTAGCCGGAATCTTGAATAAGGGGTACTCGACGTGAAACGTGAAACGAAACAGCATGTGATGCAGAACGTGGCGCCGGGCGCTGTGCAGACAGCCCGGCGAATATTGGTGATGCTGGGCCTGATCTATGCCGGCGCCGTCACTGCGGCGCCCGTGATTTATCCTGCCAAGGGACAAAGTGCCCAGCAACAGCAGAGCGATCAGGGGGAATGCCACTCCTGGGCGGTGCAGAACACCGGTGTCGACCCTGCTCAGGTGGCGTCGGCACCGCCTCCGCAAGTGTCAACTCAGCCTGACGGCGAGCGCGTGAGAGGGGCTGCCCGAGGTGCGGTCGGCGGGGCAGCCATTGGCGCCATCGCCGGTGATACAGGCAAGGGGGCGGGCATTGGCGCCGTCGTCGGTGTCATGCGTGGCGGCCAGCGTTCCAGGCAGAACCAGGCCGCGGCACAACAGAACGCGCAGTCGCAGCAGAATGCCCAGATCAATACCTACTACCGTGCTTATTCCGCGTGCCTCGAAGGCCGTGGTTACACCGTCAAGTAAGGAGAGCGGAATGAAACGGATGATTGTGATGGCGCTGGCTGCGAGCTTCAGCATGGTGGCGCTGGCCGAGCCGATAGACGGGCGCAAACGTATTCTTTGCACGACCACTGAACTGCAGGATTGTGTGGCCGGGTCCGAGTGTCTGAAGGGCTTGCCGGCCGAGTATGGTGCGCCGACTTCGCTGAGGATCGATTTCGCGAACAGGCAGGTGCTTGGTGAGCACCGGAAATCGAAGATTCGCGACATGGAAAAATCGGACGGGCAGATCTTGCTGCAGGGTCGGGAAATGGGCTTCGGCTGGACCATTGGTATCGACAGAAAATCCGGCGAGATGACGGTGAGCCTGCTCAATCGCGAGGGCGCTTTCGTGCTGTTCGGAAGCTGCACTGCGCTCTGAATCCGAGCGGGGCCTTTCATCTGGCTTGCGTGGTGTCCACAGGCCCTGGTCACCCCGACCGTCTGGTTGTGTGATCACTTTTCCGGCGCCAAGCTGGACCTGCGGGTGCAGGGGCTGATGGCGTGTTGATTGAGCGGGATTCGTCGCCGTTTCAGAGGGCGGCGAGCCCGATCTCCGTAGCTTCCTTGACGATCTTCGCACTGCGCTTCAGCGCTGCCCTTTCCTCCTCGTTCAGCGCGGGGTAGGAGAGCGGCCGCGCGCCGCTGCCGTTGATTACCATCGGCAGCGAGACGCAGACTTCCGGTACGCCTTCCACTTCCGGCAGCACCGTTGCCACCGGCAGGATCAGGTCGCTGTTCCAGACCAGTGCCTGGCAGATGCGGCCGATGGCGCTGGCGATGCCGTAGTGCGTGGCGCCCTTGCCTTCCTTGATCTGCTTGGCCGACTCATGCACCGCACGCAGCATCTGGTCGCGGCTGGCTGAGCCCATCTCGTGACCCGTCTGCTGCAGGAAGCGCTCAAGCGAAACATCGGCAACGGTGGCGCCGGACCAGTGGATCATCGCCGACTCGCCGTGCTCGCCGAGCACGTAGATGCCGATGGCCATCGGCACCACATCCAGGCGTTCCGAAAGCAGGCTGCGCAGACGAGCGGTGTCAAGCGTGGTGCCGGTACTGATCACGCGTTCGCGCGGCACCCCGGCGCGTACCTGTACGACATGGGCGACGACATCGCAGGGGTTGGCAGCGATGACGTAAATGGCGTCCGGCGCGCGCGGTGCAATGTCATCGACGATGCCGGCTGCGATCTGGCAGTTGATCTTGACCAGATCGAGGCGGGTCTGCCCCGGCTTGACGCCGGCACCGGCGGTGATGACAACGATGTCGGCATCGGTCGCGTCGGCGTAGCTGCCAGCACGGAAGCGGTTGTGCCCCCACATTGCCGCAGCATGGGCGAGATCCAGTACCTGGCCCTCGGCGCGGACCGGTTCGATGTCGATGACGACGATCTCGGCGCTGGGGGTGGCCTGTGCGCAGAAGAGCGCGGCTGAGCCGCCGACGAGCCCGGCGCCGACAATAACGATCTTTGGCTGGTGCATGGATTTTCTCCTTGAAATTGACTAAAAATGTCACGGCCTGATGCAGTGTTGGTCCGCACTCATCGCCCGCGCACGCATGCTATTTCCTGTGTATCGATGGTGCTATCATAAAATGAGTAGGGCATAAAAATAATCATTGTATTTCCATCAAAGGCAAATCCCGGAAGAGGGTGCCTGATAAACGGAGGATGTCTTATGAGTGCTACACCGCAGGTGGCTACCCAACCGGCTGTAAAAGCCTTTCCCATATCAGTCATCGTTGCGCTGGTCGTGGCCATCGCCATCAATGCGATGCCCTTGTCGGCGGGGCTCAGCGAGGCCGGGCAGCGAACGCTGGCGATCCTGGCCTTTGCCGTCATCGTCTGGCTGACCGAGGCGCTCGACTATGCCGTCTCTTCGGTACTGATTGTCGGTCTGCTGGCCTTGGCCCTCGGCTTCTCGCCCGTCGGTGCCGGCCCGGAAGTGATGGGTACCGGCAAGGCGCTCGGCAAGGCGTTGTCCGGTTTCTCCAATTCTGCGCTGGCGCTGGTGGCGGCGGCGCTCTTCCTGTCGGTGGCGATGACCGCCACCGGTCTGGACCGACGCATCGCCTACCGGACGTTGAACCGGGTGGGGACGAGTGCGAAGGGCGTACTGATCGGCGCTATCGCGGTGACCATCATCCTCTCGCTGATGGTGCCTTCGGCCACCGCCCGCGTGGCCTGCGTCGTGCCGATCATGACCGGCATCATCGTCGCCTTCGGGGTGGACAAGCGCTCGATGTTCGCGGCCTCGATGATGATCGTGGTAGCCCAGGCGACCAGCATCTGGAATATGGGCATCATGACCGCCGCTGCACAGAACATGCTGACGCTGGGCTTCATGCAGAAGGCGCTGAATACTTCGCCGGCGTGGAGCGAGTGGTTGATCGCCGGTGGCCCGTACGCGATCGTGATGTCGATCGTCCTGTTCGTCGTTGCCCGACGCCTGATGCCGCCGGAAAAGGAAAACATCGAGGGCGGCAAGGAAGCAGTGAAGAAGGCGCTGACCGACATGGGGCCGATGACCGGACCCGAATGGCGCGTGCTGATTACCATCGGCGTGCTGATCGCTTTCTGGGTCACCGAGAAGAAGCTGCATGAGATCGACACGACGACGATCACCATTGTCGGCCTGGCAGCATTGCTGCTGCCGAAGATCGGCGTCATGACCTGGGCGCAGGTGCAGAAGCAGGTGCCGTGGGGCACCATCGTTGTTTTCGGCGTCGGTATCAGTCTTGGTACCGCACTGCTCGATACCAAGGCCGCCATGTGGCTGGCCGACTTCGTGGTCAAGGGCCTGCATCTGGAAAGTCTGGGCAGCTTCGGTGTCTTCGCCGGACTCTCGCTGTTCCTGGTGCTGATACACGTCGGCTTTGCCTCGGCCACCTCGCTGACTTCGGCGCTGATTCCGATCATGATCGCCGTGCTGCAGCGTCTCGGCGGTGACATCAACGTGATGGGCATGACCATGCTGCTCGGCTTCGTCGTCAGCTTCGGCTTCATCCTGCCGATCAACGCGCCGCAGAACATGGTTTGTCTGGGTACGGAGACCTTCACCAGCAAGCAGTTCACCAAGATCGGCATCTGGCTGACCGTGATCGGCTATGCCATGTTGCTGGTCTTTGCGCTGACCTGGTGGAAATTCCTCGGCTACGTCTGAGCGAGTTTTTGCCTAGCCAGTCCATATCGCCGTCACTGCGCTTGCGTTTCAGTGACGGCGATGTTCATTGTCGGGATGCGTCATGCCGCTCTTCCTGCCAATAGCCTGTTGCCGGGGATGTTCGGGATAGTTTGAGGAGGGATGATGATCAGATTTTGTCTGCTACTTGCGATGACTGTAGCCGTTGGCAGTGCCCATGCCGAAATCTACAAATGCGTTGGCCCCGGTGGTGCAGCAGCGTATTCGGATCAGCCATGCAAACCTGATAGCAGTTCTGAGGTGCTGCCAGATCATTCCGCCGTGACGCAGCAACAAAGGGATGAAGCGCAGCAACGGGTGCAGCAGATGGATATGAAGGCCGACGAACTTGAGAATCAGAGGGCGATAAGGGATAGTCAGTTGGAGCCGCCTGCAACGCTCCCGACGCCTCCCATGCCGGTTGAAGTGATTGATGAGAGTTCGACATCAGGCTGTTATGACCCTAGAAGGCTGAACAGCAATTGCGTCAGAGCGCCGAGTGGCCGTGATCGGGGTGGAAGGGTCCGGCCGCGCTGAACATGCGTCAGGGTGCAACCGTATTCGAGCGCCCTGATGCAACGGCTGGCACGAAGTGCCTGCAGCGTGCTGTCAGGTGTCTGTCGGCGTTGATGGTCTGGTCGCCTGCTCGTCGAGGTATTGCTGAATTACCGCGCGGGCGTTGACCAGCATCCGCTCGCGACCCAGTTTGTCGGCAAAGCCTGAGCTGCGAACGACTTTAAGCACGCCGGGGTTCAGCCCGGCAAGCCAGAAGCGGACGCCGTTGTCGGTGGCGCGGCGCTCGCCGGCGATCAGCATTTCCAGCGCCGAGTACTCGATGTCGAAGACCCGGCTCATGTCCCATGCCATTACCCGGGGCTGGTGTTGTTCGGCCAGCGCATTGATCTGGTCTGCAACCTCCTGCGCATTGGCGAAGAACAGCCTGCCCTCCGGGCGCAGGATGAGCAGGCCGTCGAAGGTTTCGTCGTCCGGGTGCTCGGGTGATACGGGGCGCAGAACGTCGGTGCCGCGCTTGCGGCCGATGACATAGACCCTGGGGTGCGATGCCTGGCTGGATAGCCCGAGCAGGGAAATGATGATGGCGACGATAATGCCCTTAAGCGTGCCGAAGACAAGGACGCCGGCAAAGGCGACCAGGGCCCAGTGGAATTCCATGACACGTACCTGGCGAATTCTGGTGAATTCGCCAGGCTGGATCAGACCAACCGAATAGATGATGACCACGGCTGCGAGCACGGCATTGGGCAACAGGCCGAGCAGGGGAGCGAGGAAGAGCATGGTGGCCGCTGCCGCGCCGGCGGTGACCAGCGATGCCTTTTGTGTTCTGCCCCCAACTGCGCGGACCACCGCAGTCTGCGAAGTGCCGCCACCGGCCGGCATGGCGCCGAAGAAGGCACCCCCGAGGTTGGCGGCGCCGCTTGCCAGCAATTCCCGGTCGGCCTTGATCGGCGGGTCGCCCGGGCTGGCAAAGGCGCGCCCGGCGGCGATGCTTTCGGTAAAGCTCATCAGTGCAATGCCGAGGGCTCCCGGCAGCAGTTCCTCGATCAGCGAAATATCCGGCAGCGTCAATGAAGGAAAGCCCTGCGGGATCAGTCCGATGGTCGACACGCCCTGTTCGCCGAGGCCGAAGAGCCAGGAAGCGGCGATGCCGCCGGCGACGGCGACCAGCGGTGCGGGTGAGTGCGGCCATTTGCGCTCCATGCCAGCCAGCAGCAGCATGGTCGTCACCGCGATCGCCAGTGTCAGCAGCGAGGTGTCGGGCAGGTGCTGCATGATGCTGCCAAGATCACGGAAGAAACCGGCTTTGGTGATGTGGATGCCCAGCAGCTTCGGTATCTGGTCGAGCAAAATGACGAAGCCGATGCCGGCTTTGAAACCGGTCAGTACGGGTGCGGAGATGAAGTTCGCGACAAAGCCGAGGCGCAGCAGGGAAGCGGCAGTGAGCAGGATGCCGGTGAGGGCGCTGAGTGTCGCCGCCGCAGTAAGCAGGACACTGGGGTCGCCATCGGGAACCACCAGCGCCAGTTGGGTAGCGGCCAGAATCGCCAGCGTTGCCGTTGAACTGAAACTGAGTACGCGCGAAGTGCCGAGCAGCGCGTAGACGACCATCGGTATCAGGGCTGTGTAGAGACCGACCGCGACTGGTAGCCCGGCAACAGTGGCATAGGCCATGGCCTTGGGCAGTACGACGGCGGCGGCGGTGAGGCCGGCGACGATATCCAGGCGCAAGGAAGGGTTCTGACGGGCGGAGGGGGTCAAGAAGTTTGCTCCATGGGCGGCCCCTTACTCTGCATTGTCGTCGCGGCCAGAGTTGAAGGGGAGCGCGCGCTCCAGCGAGAAAACGCTGATGGCTGCCACCAGCCCGGTAAGCAGGATGCCCGAGAAGCCCAGAGCGATAGCGATGGCTCGGGAGATCAAGAGCTTTGGTACCAGATCGCCATAACCCACGGTCAGGCTGGTGACGAAGGCGAAGTAGACTCCGTCGATCATCGGCCATCCCTCGAGTCGAGCGACGACGAGGCCCAGCGCCACCATCAGGACGAAAAAGGCCGACAGGATCGGCCAGGTCGAGCGAATGGTGGTCGCCAGGTTGGCAAAGAATTTGCGACGGATTGCCCTGGCCTGCTGCCGATCAGCCATTGCTCAGAACCGCTCTTTGATCCGCTCGGCCATGTGGTCTGTGGCAGCGAGGCTCTTGCCGACCGTACGCTTCGGCAAACGGATATTCTTGCGCGGCAATTCCTTGTAGGGAACGCGCGCCAGCAGGTCGCTCAGGATGTTCAAGCGAGCCCGCTTCTTGTCGTTGGAATCGGCGACGATCCATGGTGCCCACTCGCTGTGCGTGTACTTGAGCATGTCGTCGCGCGCACGCGTGTAGTCGTCCCACCGCGAGTACGACTTCAGGTCCATTGGCGTCAGCTTCCAGGTCTTGCGGCCATCGTTGATGCGGGCGGTGAGTCGGCGTGTCTGCTCTTCGGGGCTGACATCAAGCCAGTACTTGATGAGGATGACGCCCGAACTGACGATCGCCTTCTCGACCAGCGGCGCCACTTCGAGAAAACGCTTTACCTTGGCTTCTTCGCAGAAACCCATTACTCGTTCGACACCGGCCCGGTTGTACCAGCTTCGGTCGAAGATCACTACTTCGCCGGCTGCCGGCAGGTGCGGCAGGTAGCGCTGAATGTACATCTGAGATTTTTCACGGTCGCTCGGTGCCGGCAGGGCGATCACACGGAAGATGCGGGGGCTGACGCGCTCGGTGAGGGCCTTGATGGTGCCGCCCTTGCCGGCGGTGTCGCGGCCCTCGAAGATGATGCACACCTTGAGTCCGGCGTGGGTGACCCATTCCTGCAGTTTGACCAGCTCGACGTGCAGCTTCTTGAGCGCTGCTTCATAAGCCTTATTGCTGAGCGGGCCGCTGGGGGTCGTGCCTTCCTTCTTCTTGCCGTGCTTGGACATTCAGGTCTCCTTCAGTCTATGGGGGTGGCGTACTCAATTTTTAACGATACGCCTCGCAGGCAGCCGCCTCAAGCAATGATCCTGGCCGCGTTTTCGCGCCGGGCTGCGGCGACTGCTACTGCAACGGCACAGGAGGCCAAACGCGTCATCACCGAGTCGGCCCGGCTGGTCAGGATGATTGGCACCCTGGCGCCGAGTACGATGCCAGCCGCGTCGGCACCAGCGAGGAAAGACAGGCTTTTGGCCAGCATGTTGCCGGCTTCAAGGTCAGGCACGATCAGCACGTTGGCGCGGCCAGCGACCGGCGAGTTGATCTTCTTGATTTCCTTGGATTCGAGGCTGATCGCGTTGTCCAGTGCCAGCGGCCCGTCCAGGATGGCGCCGGTGATCTGGCCGCGATCGGCCATCTTGCACAGTGCGCCGGCCTCAATGGTGAAGGGGACGTCGGGATTGACCGTCTCCATTGCGGACAGCAGCGCAACGCGCACTTCCGGCATGTTCAGCGCGTGGGCAAGGTCAATCGCGTTCTGGATGATGTCGACCTTTTCCTTGAACGAGGGCGCGATGTTGACGGCTGCATCGCTGATGATCAGCGTCTCGCTGTAGCTCGGCACGTCCATCACGAAGCAGTGGCTGACGCGGCGCGAGGTGCGCAGGCCGGTGTCGCGGCGGACGACCGCGCCCATCAGTTCATCGGTATGCAGGCTGCCCTTCATCAGCGCTTCGGCGCGGCCTTCGCGGACCAGGGCGACAGCACGCTCGGCAGCCGCATGGCTGTGCTCGACGTCGACGATCTCGGTGTCGCCGAGTTCGATGCCGAACTTGCGCGCGGTGGCTTCGATCCTGTCTCTGGGGCCGACCAGCAGCGGCACGATGAGCCCCAGCCTGGCGGCGTCCATTGCGCCGGAAAGCGAGGACTCGTCGCACGGGTGTGCGACGGCAACGGTAGTCGGAGGCAGCGCCTTGCAGTGGTCGATGAGGCGCTGGTATTTCACGTGCGAGTTGTTCATCGGGGTCTCTCAGGGTTGGTTTGTGTGAGGTCGAGCGATATATGGACGGTGCCATCGGCGTTGTGTGACATCATCGGATGGCCGCAACGTGAGAACACGCCGAGCATGGCTTTGTTCTGCGGCAATACTTCGGCAGTGAAAGTGGTAATGCCTGCAGCGCCGGCGATCGTGGCCAGATGTTTGATCAGGCGGCCGGAAATGCCGAGCCGGTGATAATCCTCTTCGACGATGAAGGCGATTTCCGCGCTGGTGGTGCTTTCCCTTGCATAGGTGCCCGAAGCGATGACGGTTTCGTCCCCGCCATTTTTGACCGTCGCCAGCAGCACGACGCGGGCGTCGAAATCGATTTCCCGAAAGCGGCAGATATCGGCTTCGGAGAGTTCCTTCTTCGGGCCGAAGAAGCGCAGGTAGATGGATTCCGGGTCGAGCTTGTGGAATGCCTCGATGATCCGGTCGGTGTCATTCGGGTGACCAGCGCGGATGCAGATTTCCAGGCCGTTGCGCAGTGTTTCCGTGGCGGTGTAGTGCCGAGCGTCGATCATGCTTCGCCCCCTTTGTGGCGTCTGGGGGCATTGTACGCCGAACGATTATTGCTGCTCGTCGTCGCCGGTCAGATGAGGCTGCTTCAGCATTTCGCGCAGGATGTTGCCGGTGGCGAAGATCATCAGACCCAAGCCCGCGATGAGCGCGACCGCGG
>ERZ724517.1881-NODE-1881-length-11281-cov-5.937021_pt1 | contig 11281 bp, 6 predicted proteins | sample MGYA00376050_ERZ724517 | MGnify/ENA primary metagenome ERZ724517 (study PRJEB28724, sample SAMN07190886) | activated sludge metagenome | isolation source: activated sludge of sewage treatment plant in Hong Hong | place: USA: Christiansburg, Virginia | collected... | reverse complement strand
AAAAAGCCAATGCTTTTGGACTTTACGACATGACAGGCAATGTCGCCGAGATCTGTCTGTACAATAGCCAAATAATGCGAAAAGGAGGCTCTTGGAGAGAAAAACCAGGCGCAATGAAGATAAAAAACACCATCCCTATGCCCGCCGGTTCTGCCGACAATCAAACAGGATTTAGACTAGTAAGAGAAAAGAAATGAAAGATTTGAAACACGTTTACGCTTATTTCCATGACTGCACCTCAGAAGCAGCAATAAGGTTCAATAGCTATCTATGGATGAATATCTCATTTTTTAAGTCGAGTGATCTTATTTACATTGAGATGGCAGGTAATGGTATGGATACAAGAAAAAAAAATATCCTATGGGCACATAAAATATACTCAATATGAATCAGTCCAATTTAAAATATATAATCTTCCTTACTTTCCTGTATTTCGGCATGCCACCGCACTTGCAAGCCCAGCAGATAGCAAACTGGTCGAGTTTCTATGAGAATGGATTCATATGGAATCCTGCACTTACCGCTCGATGGACTAGCACGGCTGTTTCGCTGACACATCACAAAGAGTGGACAGGCTTTGAGGGAGCTCCACAGCTCTCTACCTTGGCTGTTGAAGTTCCGTTTTATAAGTATGGCAACCTGGTAAGATCAAGTGTAGGAGGATATCTAGAGCATGATCAGGTAGGTCCATTCCGCAAGACAGGTGTAGCACTTACCTACGGCTATCATTTCACACCACAGCTATTTGGGCATAATGAAGACTACCTCAGTTTGGGATTTGGGATCAATACCAGTCGATTCAAGTTTGACCCATCGAAACTCATTGCATTTGATGGCGTAGCGATCGACCCACAACTTACCGAGAATACTGTAACTGCCATTCGTCCCAATGTCAATATAGGCATCTATTACAAATCCACTGCCTATTATGATCTTGAAACACACTATTACATTGGTCTTTCTGTCAATCAAGTATTGCCAGGCATCATCTACAAAGGACTTGGTCTCACGAGCGTGCCACATGCTACCTTGCACCTCGGCTATCGATATTTCGCTGAGCGTGAGTCTCAATCTTATATAGAGCCCAATCTCATGGTGATATACGCCCCTACAAAGGCGGTGCACGCCATGGCAAATATCCGCTACGAAATGCTCAATAAGTTTTGGCTATCTGGCGGCGCTGCCACCAGTGGAGAGCTTTTCATGCAAGCAGGTCTCATCCTAGATAGTGAATCTTTCCTTGGCTCTATTGTGAAAGATGGCGCCCTCCGAGTGGGTGCTAAAGCAGACTATATGATCGGGGACTTCGGACGCACAGCAGGGATCGGATACGAAGTGTATCTGGCATATGTGTTTGATAGACAATGAAATTGAATATAAATAAATAAATATCTTATGAAAAATTTTGCAATTCTTTTCTTATTATTAGTAATTGTTGGAACCAGCAATTTACAATTACGAGCCCAATCACCAAGAAAAATTTTCAGTGTACAACGTGATTCTTTTATTGGTCCTAATAATAATCCATATAAAGGAAATTTTATTCTCACAGAAGACTTTAATAACGATGGTATAAAGGACCAATGTCTGGCTAATTTCAATTCTTCCTCTGAGAGTACAATTTATATTTATAAAGGTATTGCTACTTTTCCATATTATACGGAAATTCAATCTTTTGCGACTTTGGGTTATGCGGGTTATTACTGGAGTGAAATGAAATTTGTTGATTATGATAATGATGGAAAAAAAGATCTGTTTATAAGATTTAATGATGGGGGATATTGTACTTATCAAAATTCAAGAATATACTGGAATACAGGTGATGATAATATGCCTTATAATGAAAGTTTCTATTACGATTTTAATCAACCGGGCTTCTGTAGTTATTTATCACCTATAGATATGAATTCCGATAGTTATTTAGATTTAATACTAGAAGATGCTCTTGGTTCTAATGATGGAGTGGTTTATATCAACAATCAGGACAGGACATTTACTCAATCTTCATCAAATTATACTAGTGGTAGAGATGTATCAATCAAAATATTAGATATAAATAATGACGGGAAAGAGGATGTTTTGGGTTTTGATACTGGATTTAATGGAGATCAAATAAACGTAAATATTCAAGACAATACTTCAAACTTTATCCCGCAATTAGTTTATTATGATGGTGGCGAAAAACCAAATCCAGGTCTAATTCTTGACAATCAGCATTTTATTTTTAATTGTAGTAATGACGGGAGCAGTTACAGTAATTTAATAAAAGGCACATGGAATGGAAGCGGAATTGAGTTTACCACATTTTCAAATTTACTTCCTTCCGGCAATGCCCGATTGATAAACATAGTTGATTATAATACAGATGGAAAGATGGACTTTTTAGTAGCAACAGATACAGCTACAAATTTATTTAATTATGATATATTTTATGGAGAAAATGGACTGTCATTTTCCTCTAGTAATAACAAAAGAATTTTTACAGGTGTAAATTATTATATTACTAAATGTTTTTCTTATCAAAATGAATTTAGATATACGGCATTAACAAATGATAGTCTATTTGTCTTAGGCATAGGTGAAGTGCTTTCTTCCACCCTAATAAATACGCACTTGGATCAAATAGAATTATTTCCCAATCCAGCTTCCTCTTCAATAACAATTTACTCTAATGAAAAATTGAGTAACTATAAATTTCGGCTTTATAACATCTATGGCGGTAGAATTGACTTGCGATTAGATTCCAACACTTTGGATATATCTCAGCTTAACGATGGTGTTTATTTTTTAGTGGTGGAATATGGTAATAGGCGGATTACAAAAAAAATTATTAAAAGGTCAATTTAATAAAATAACAATTAAAAGAGATGAATACTTTTTGTAAACTGGGAATTATTTTTATTTGTGCTATAGTTGTTAAGTCTAATGCTCAAAATCCTGAAATTATATTTAGTAAAAAAAGTGACTATTTTAATCAAGGTAGTTATTCTTTTAGAGGAAATTTTATTCTCACAGAAGACTTTAATAACGATGGTATAAAGGACCAATGTCTGGCTAATTTCAATTCTTCCTCTGAGAGTACAATTTATATTTATAAAGGTATTGCTACTTTTCCATATTATACGGAAATTCAATCTTTTGCGACTTTGGGTTATGCGGGTTATTACTGGAGTGAAATGAAATTTGTTGATTATGATAATGATGGAAAAAAAGATCTGTTTATAAGATTTAATGATGGGGGATATTGTACTTATCAAAATTCAAGAATATACTGGAATACGGGGAATGATAATTTGCCTTATGATGAAAGTTCCTTTTATGAATTTAATCAACCGGGCCAGTGTAGTTATTTATCACCTATAGATATGAATTCAGATAATTATTTAGATTTAATATTAGAAGTTGCATTGGGCTCTGGTGATGGAATTGTATATATTAATAATCATGACAGGACATTTAGTCAATCTTCATCAAATTATTCCAGTGGCAGAGATGTGTCAATCAAAATATTAGACATTAACAATGACGGGAAAGAAGATATTTTGGGATTTGATACTGGATTTAATGGAGATCAAATAAACGTCAATATTCAAGACAATACTTCAAATTTTAATTCACAATTAGGTTATTATAATAGTGGCGAAAAACCTAATCCAGGTTTAACTCTTGACAACCAGCATTTTATTTTTAATTGTAGTAATGATGGGAGCAGTTACAGAAATTTAATAAAAGGCACGTGGAATGGAAGCGGATTTGGATTTACTAAATTTCCAAATTTACTTCCTATAGGTAATGCATATTTAGTTAATTCAATTGACTATAATAATGATGGAAAGATGGACTTTTTAGTAGCATCAGATACAGCGACTAATTTACGTAATTATGATATATTCTATGGAGAAAATGGATTTTCATTTTCATCTAGTAATAAGAAAAGGGTTTTTACAGGTGTAAATTATTATATTAAGGAATGTTTTTTTGATCAAAATGAATTTAGATATACTGGGTATGATACCGATAGCCTATATGTTTTTCGAGAAATACCGTGCATACCTTTCACACCCACTATCATGACAAGCAATCAATCTCCCTGCGAAGGTCAAACAGTTACTTTGACTGGTTCTGGGGGAATTTTATTCAATTGGAACAGCACAAACTATTCTACAAATCCAACTTTGATGGTTTCTCAACCCGGTGGAAATTATAAATTAAAAGTAAAAGATGCAAATGGTTGCGTATCCAATGAAGCAAACATTGATGTAATTTTTTCTCCAGTTACTACACCTACTTTTTATCAGATAGATCCATTATGCCAAAATTCCATAGCCCCAACTTTGCCTGCCACCTCGAGCAATAATATCGCAGGAACTTGGGATCCAAGCGTCATTAATACTACTTCCGCTGGAAATTTTACTTATACTTTTACACCTACTTCTGGTCAATGTGCATCTTTGGTACAAATGACAATTGATATTCTCCCCACCAATACAATTATTTTAACTTCTGGCACTGGTACTGATGACCAAAATGTGTGTGCAGGTAATGCTATGATACCGATCGAATATGCTGTGACAGGTGCTGATGGTGTCACAGTAGATCCACCATTTCCACCTGGAGTAATCGGGAATTTCTCTATAGGTAATACTATCTTTACGATTAGCGGCATTCCCACCTCTTCAGGTCCTTACACAATCAAACTTACAGGAGGCTGTGGAATGGTCGAGGCTTCAGGAAATATCAATGTTCTACCTCTGCCATCTAATCATATGTTAAGTGGGGGTAATGGTGGGTTGCCTATTTGCAAAAACACACCTATTGCACTCACCTTGTCAAATTCAGAAATTGGAGTCAATTATCAACTTTATCAATATACACCACCAAATACAAATATACCGATTGGACCTTCTATCGTTGGGACTGGAACTTCTATATCATGGACATTGCCAAACATTAATGTTGGTACATTTTCCTATCGTTCACAAGCCACTAGTGCCACTACTCCAGCTTGTGTGGCTACTGATTACACAAATGAAATCACTGTAACCATTATCGCTATCCCTCCCACACCAATTAATATAATGCCTTTAAATCCAACTAGTTGTACTGCAAATAATGGGACCATCAAGATAAGTGGTAGTTATACTCCAGGTTATTCATATAAGATTTCATACACAGAAGGGGCACTTCATACCTTAGATACTACTGCAAACTCCATGGGCCAGTTATGGTTAATTAATTTAGCAGCAGGAAATTATTACGATTTTTTCATCACAGATCAATTGACTACCTGCTCTTCGGGTACTTTTATGGGACCTATTAATTTAGCGACTCCCGGTACACCTGATCCACCAACGATAGCCCCAAACGACTCGCTTACATTTTGCCAGGGGGGCTATACAGTCTTAACTTGCTCGAATCCAAGCAACTACAGCAATTTGCAGTGGAGTAATATTGGTGGGTATATTAATGGAGCAACTGAAACAACTTTGATAGTTACAGAACAAGGAAATTATACACTTAAAGGAACGATAAATGATTGCTCCAATATAAGTTTTCCAACAATTGTTACTGTAAAACATATCCCAGACCATCCTATGATTGAGTGTCCAACCAATTCATTTTGTAAAAATGGTGAATACAATATCAATGTGTCAAATACTACACCCTACACATCAGCAACCTATATATGGTTCCGTGATGGAATAGTTGATTTGCAGAACACTGGGCCATTGTATACAGGATATTTTCCTGGTACAATCAAGCTGCAGGTTGAAGTAGATGGTTGTAAAAGTGATCTCAGCAATGAAATAGTGATAACAGAGATTGCGATTCCTGATACATTTAAAATAACCTCATATGTAGATACGATCTGTGTTAATAAATCATACACCTTTGTGGGTACTTTACCTAATGGAGTAAATATTTCTTGGATTGCAAAAAATATAGACAATGATCCCAATGCAAATTTCTCAATGAATAATGCAGCTTTCATATCTAATACAGAAGGTAATTATTCTATAGAATATATTTGGTCCAATACCCCATGTTTTAAAACTGATACTGTACACATATATGTGTCTGGATGTGGATGTAAGAATGCCACTACAGCTGATGCAGGAAAAGATGCGACTATTTGCGCAGGGAACAAGGTTATCTTAAATGGGTCTTCAAACTCTGGAGTTTCTTGGACTTCTAGTGGAAATGGTACTTTTGGTGATACCAGCATGGTAAATACAATTTATACTCCTAGTGTTGCGGATAGCACAGCAGGAATAGTAACACTCTATTTGACTGCGAATGATCCTGACGGCGATGATGGCCCTTGTATTTCTGCAATTGACAGCATGGTGCTGACCATTGTCTCAAATGCAACTATTTCTATTGCTCCAGTAGACCCATTTTGTGGAAATGATACAACAATGATTACATTGAAAGCTATGCCTATCGGTGGAACTTGGAGTGGGAAGAATATTGATAACATGGGAAAATTCAAACCTTCTACTTTAGGTATAGGTATGACTACTTTTACCTATACCATAGGGCAAGGCGCTTGCCAAAAGGTTGATTCCATGCATGTAGTCATTAATGATTTTCCAAAGCCAACTATATCGGGATTGAATGATTATTGTAAAAGTGAAACCCCCAATCCGACAGTGACTGCAACACCATCCGGAGGCACATGGACAGGTGCTCTGACTAGCAATACCATTGACTTATCGATGCTAATCGCAGGTAAGTACTACTTCGGATATGAAGTACAAAAAGATGGTTGCATCGGCTCTATTATTGATAGCTTTAAAGTCATAGCACCGCCTTTTGCTATGGTTCAGGATTCTATGAAGGTATGTAATGCAGATCCTGATATGACTGGAAAGTCAATAATAGACCTCAAGGATTTCATTCAAAGCGATAGTACTTGGACATGGGAAGAGTTAGCTCCATTGAGCGGGGCGATCAATACAATTGGTGCTACTACATACGATTTTACAGGTATTCCATTAAACACAGTTGCCACCTTTGTATATACTTTAAAAGGTGTATCTCCTTGCGAAGATTTTACTGATACATTGAGGATCACAGTTGCGGACATTTGCAACTGTCCAAACTTGATATTTAAGCCTGATACTAGTCTGTGTAGTAGTAATGCAATAATTGATTTGGATTCATTAAAAAAAGATGCAGATGCTGGAACATGGAGCATAAATCTAGACCCTCTGATTTTAAACCCTGGGATTTTAAATGGTTCAATATTCGATGCCAGGGATAAAGATGCAGGAACTTATACATTTACTTATACACTCGATCCTCCGCCAATAAATATCGACTGTCAAAAGTCTAAAGATGTGACTGTTACAGTTATTCAAAAGCCTATCGCTGATCTGAAGTTTTTGCTCCAAGTGTGCAGTACTGGCGATACTACTAAAACTCGATTGGATCTCAATGATTTTTTTAATGGAGCTGTAATATCAGGTAAGTGGTTAAACAATTCCAATGTTGGCTTGACAACTGGAACAGTGATTGACTTTCAAGGTGTAGATACTGGATCTTATTCATTTACATTTATAACTATTGGTGCAATGTTTCCCTGTACCAATGATAAAGTCGATGTAGAGATAGAAGTGACAGAAAAATGCCTCTGCCCTACATTAGATGTCATAATTCCTGATACAAGTATCTGTTATGGCAGTTTAGATACTATGAATCTTAATTTGCTTATTAAACCAACTGACATTGGCAAATGGACTTTGATAGAAGATCCAGATGCGGTGGACATGAATCTACCTGTTGCAGGTGGTAATTTTGAATTAAAAGACAAGAAGGCTGGACATTATAAATTCGAGTTTAAGCTAGACCAATGCCCAGCAAATTGCCCTGACTCATTATTAGTAAATATGACTATCAAACCAGAAAACAAATTACTATTCGCAGGAGATACGGTGTGTAATAATTTTGAATATACCAAGCAACTTAAATGCACTTTACCCAAATCAACTTGTGAATGGAGTTTTTCCAATCCTAATGGAATTGAGGGGGCTAATGTTGGTAAAGACAGTATTTTTATCCAAACATTAAGCAATACTTCTGCCGGCTCAAAAGAAATATTCTTTTCATTTATCCCAGTTAGTCCCGATGGTTGTAAAGGAGATACGCAATTTGTTGCTATTAGGGTACTCCCTACACTAAAATTGAACCTCCAAGATTCAATAACTACTTGTGCAAATAGTTTCATCACTTTGAATTCAGATCCTACTGGGGGCATAGGCGCACCTTATACCACCTCATGGAGTACAAGCGAAACAACAGAAGCTATTACTTACAAAGCAACTGCGGATGCGATCATTACAGTAAAAGTGACCGATGGTTTTGGTTGCATGGCTAGTGATACATCCAATATCGCTATTGTACCTGCTCCCGCTTTTATAATAAATAATATGCCGGATACTATCTGTTCAAATGGTCCTTATATGATTAGTACAGATCCTATTTTTACTGATGAAATTCAATATTACTCCTATCCGGCTGGTTTTATTGAAGATAATGGACAAATACGAAACAGTCAGATGAGTCCTGGCATTTCCTATTGGTTTGCAGCAGAGGTTACGAATGATAGTGGCTGTAGCATGACAGATTCCATAAAAGTGCTAATTAATAATGATACCATCCATGTAGCCATAATAGATTTAGATCCAACCGGCATAGGACTTTCGGATGGCTCTATACTCATCAATCCGATCAGTGGTGTCCAACCGTTTGAATATTCGTTTAACAATAGTACTTGGGTGGCAGATAACGATTGGAAGAATCTTTCGGCAGGCATCTATGACATTCTTATTAAAGATTTGTTGACCTGTGAAAAAATTGTTCAGATAACGTTGGAGGATCCTAGGCCATTGGTTTTTACCGATGTCATCACACCAAATGGCGACGGCGTAAATGATGAATTACGATTTACTACAAGTAATGTAATATCAAACTCCGAACTATCCATCTACAATAGGTGGGGCGACCGCATCTATCACAAAAAAGACTATACCAACGACTGGGATGCATCTGGCTACCCGGGCGGCGTCTATTATTATATACTGAAGGTGGAAGGAAAAGAAGTAAAAAAAACATTGACAGTGATGAAATAACTATCAATTATCAATTACGAAGTAATAATTCACAATTTAAAAACCATGGATCAAATACTATTTTACAAAGAAGGACAAAGCCTAAAGGCCACTATGGAGCAGGTGCGCCTCTCCTACACACGTCCATATACGATGACTTTCGCCATCGACTACGATCAGATCAGTAGTTTCTTCGGTGGTACTTCGGGATGTCTGCTGTATTATCTAGTCAATGATCTGCAGGAAGCCGACCGCATACGGCTCCGATATATTCAGATACATGCGCCACAGATAAGGGTATGCCTATGCGCCCCGGCGCAGTATGCACTGGACGCTTGGTCCCTAGGTGTGTTTCACTTCGAAGCGCAGCCTGTGTATTCGGTGGGGGTAGAAGAGGCCTATCGCAAGTACATCGTACAGCAAGGCGGCGCATCTACCGAACTGACATTAAAGCAGGACGATGGCATACGCAAGATACCCTTCCATACTATGCTCTACCTGCAGGCCGCGGGCAACTATACCAGCATACACTTGAGTTCCGGCAAAATGCTGTTGCAAACCCGACAACTGGGCACCTTCCTATTCTTGACAGAGCAAGACCTGAATATACAACGGGTGCACCGCTCGCTGATACTGAACCTGAAGAAAGTAAAAAGCCTCAAGGACAACAAAATGTATTTTTATGATACGGAGCATACGCTGGAAGTAGGCAGCCCGCTAGCTTTAAGAATTAAACAATTACTCTTAGGCACACCATCATGATACCTATCACTATCGGACGGAATGAGCAGAATGATGTCAAGTACACTCACCCTTCAGTGAGCGGCAACCATGCTAAGGCAATGGTATCTGATGAGGTCATCGAGCTGATAGATCTGCAATCGACCAATGGTACCTTTGTAAATGGGATACGCATTTCAAAGTCGGCAGTGGGGACTGATGACCACTTACAGTTTGGAGAGTGTGAGGTATCAATGACAAGATTTTTAGAGCAAATAAGAAAAATATACCTTGCCAAAAAGACGGACTATTCGAAAGAATTTCGGAAGGTACTCGGCTTATTCTCAAAATATCAATCTGCCAAGGACAAAATAGTAAATCCGCCGCAGTGGCCCCTATATGCGCGAATAGTCCTTACAGTGGTGGCGATGTTGGTGCTGATATTTACCCACATCATACCCACGAAGTACACAATATATGTGATGATGAGTGTGGGTTTGTTCTCCATGGTACCTAGTTTATTCGCTCCGTCACCAGCCAAAAAGAATGACCTACTCGATCAACTTAAATTGGACTATGAAGACCGACTCGTGTGCCCCAAATGTCAGTACAAGCTGATATATCAAAACCTCGCTTATTGGCGGGGCAAGTCACGCTGTGTGAATGACAAATGCACCGCCTTGTATAAAAAATTGGGATAAAAATAGGCTTCGTACATTAAAATAGGTGTTTCGTACAGAATACTAATCTCAGAAGATCGCTGAAAAATATATTTACATCATTAATCACAATCAAAAAAATAAAAAAATGCAAGAGGAAAAAACCACCGACAACTTTGGAGCAATGGACCATACGACTCCTGAATCCAATGAAGCTTCACGCCCGTCAGATAAGTTTACTTTTAACCAAAAGGCACTGGTCGGAACATTATTCGGTGCAGGTGGCTTAGTCGCCTTCGTTTCCGCAAAGGATAAGATGTTTGGCACGAATGAAGCGCCTACTTCCACCTCGGTATCTCCTGATTCTGGTGCGGAATCAGTGTTATCGACAGGGAATGTATCTAATCATACAGCGTCAGAAAGCACGATGGAAAATAGCCACTCTTTATTTTCAGATGCATTTGCCAATCAAAGACACCTACAAGGTCCAGGTGGCATCTTCCAACATGATGGCAAACTATACAATACTTTCTACAAGGAGGAATATGAAAAAATGAGCGCACAGGAAATAGATAAGTACCAGCATGATGTAGTTGAAAAAATGGGCCCAAAGCTATCTAAAGAAATAGCTCAGCTACAGCCAAAAGAAGAAATACTCAATCATAAAACTGAATCGAGTGATGTAATGGTGAAAGCAGTTGATACAAATAATGATGGAATCAAAGATACAGAAATAACCACTGAGAGACATCATCAAGACATCGTAACAACAGAGCATAAAACCATAAC
>ERZ724517.1872-NODE-1872-length-11316-cov-11.066335_pt1 | contig 11316 bp, 12 predicted proteins | sample MGYA00376050_ERZ724517 | MGnify/ENA primary metagenome ERZ724517 (study PRJEB28724, sample SAMN07190886) | activated sludge metagenome | isolation source: activated sludge of sewage treatment plant in Hong Hong | place: USA: Christiansburg, Virginia | collected... | reverse complement strand
TTTTTTTATTTTTCAAAGTAAACTTTGGTGACACAACGAGAATTCAGTTCTATTTTATTGTTATATGTAAAAAGCTGTTTATGAAGAGTAACAATGAAAGATGAAATAAAGTCGCAACTTCCCCTCTGGCAGAGGGGTGGCGGTAGCCGGGGTGTCGAATGTCGATTAAACACATAGAGTTTGGCAGGAAATCAAAAATAATTTATCAATGAGTTATATATTAAAGTTTTAGAGAATTAAATGACCCTAGCTCTGGAGAGGGGTAGGCAATGTCATTAAGTTAAGGCCATATGTTTTGTCAAAATATCTCGGTGCACTGCACCTTGGAGCAGCCTTATTACGAATTCTATAAATATTGTGGTGCGCTGCACCTGGAAAAAAAGCAAAGGTGCAGCGCACAGAAATATTGTCTGTGATAGATTATTAATTTCAATTGCTTAACTTAATAAAATTGAACCTAGAGCCAAGGGGGAGTCTTTGAAAGCAGACCATATTTGTATGATTAACTGCACATTAATATTAGTTATATACCATAAATTAGAAATCTGGAATCAGAAGCCTACCTTCAAGTATGTATTGATGTTGGAGAAGCTTCGGTGGTTATACCTTGCAATATAACAGGTAAGTAGTTTTTCTAACTTATAAAACTATTCAAACTACTTGTTATTTACCTAAAGTTTCTTAGTTGCCTATTATATTGATTATCAATAATATAAATAGAGAATAATTTGTCAAGATAATTAACTGAATTGCTGTAAATCAATTAGTTATTAAGTTTCATATATTTATTAAAATGATATTATTTGCGGGACTCTATCATCGAAGTTTCATTCTAACTTTTGACTTCTAATTTCTACCTTAAAATGACTAGTAGAATCAGTTTTAAAGTTTTTTATACCCCCGAAACTTCAGTTAATAATTGCTGTCAGATTGATGATTAGCAATTCCACTCAGCATCGGAACAAAAAGAGCACTTTCCTTTTCTTCTATTTTATATGAAGTCTCAGAAGTCTTGGTTAAAAGAAGCATTTTTTGGACCTGCAGGTTTCCTTTGGGTAGCACCATGATACCGCCGATTTTTAATTGATCTATTAAGTCGTAAGGTAATTCGTCAGGTGCCGCTGTAATGAGGATTTTATCAAAAGGCGCAAAAACTGGTAGTCCTTTAAATCCATCTTTCAGGTAGGTCTTTACGGCCCCGAATCCAAGTTTCTCCAAGAGTTTATTTGTCTTATGATATAATCCCTCTTGACGTTCAATTGTATAAACTCTGGCTCCAAGATGAGATAGTATACAGGATTGAAAGCCGGATCCTGTGCCTATTTCGAGGATCTTATCACGTTTCTTAACATCTAATAATTGTGTTTGATAGGCTACAGTATATGGCTGCGATATAGTCTGACTGAAACCAATAGGGAAGGGTTGATCCTTATATGCCATTTCCTCAAAAGCTTTATCCAGAAAGAAATGCCTTGGTACATGTTGAAAAGCATTTAAAATGGCTTCATTTCTGATGCCTTTGCTTTTGAGTGTTTCAATCAGCTTTTTTCTGAGGCCCTTATGCCTGTAATCATCAACGAAAATTGAGTTCTTATACATATAAGGACAAATCTACATATGTAAAACGAAAAAAGCTAATTTATTATGAAATAAATTAGCTTTTTATATTTTGAATTGATTTTAGATCAGATAGCCATGGCTTCTTTCTGAGTCAAGTTGCGTCTGATATTGATGAGCGCATATCTCATTCTCCCCAATGCAGTATTAATACTTACCCTTGTCACCTGACTTATTTCCTTGAAACTCATATCAGCATAGTGTCTGAGAATGATTACTTCCCTTTGTTCAGGAGGTAACGCATCTATCAATGCTTTAATTTTTTCGTGGCTTTGACTTTTTATGATGACATCTTCGTGACTATCTTCAGAATTTGAAAGCACATCAAAAATATCAAAATTCTCAGTGGTACTGATTATAGAACGTCTTTTTGATCTTCTGAAATTATCTACGCAAAGATTGTAAGCTATACGGACAGCCCATTGAACGAATTTACCTTCATGGTTGTATTTACCTTTTCTAAGAGTATCAATAATTTTTATGAAAACTTCCTGGAATATATCCTCAGCCTGATGCTCATCTTTTACGAAAAGATAGATCGTAGTAAAAATCTTGTTTTTATGACGGAATAATAATTCTTCGAAAGCTCTTTCGTTACCTTCTAAATACTGAAGAATAAGATCCTGGTCGCAGATTGTTTTTAATTGCATAACTTCTACTTTTAATTTATTAAGGATAATGAATTGTTGAAAAGTAAAGATTATGCTTATAGGCTGGTTAGAATATTTTTTTTAAAATGTGTAAATGTATTAGATTAAATTTCTGATTCAAAGATATATTATATTTTTTAAAACAAAATACTTTAACACATTTTTAACGGAATAAATTTTGTAAAATTTCTTAGGATCTAATGTTTTCAATGCTTTTGAGGAATAAATTATATTAATAAAATTTTGAATACATTTATTCTTTAAATATTCAATATTGTATTTTAACTTAATTTAACTTTTTCTATCGCGTATCATTTGTGTTATAGTATGAAGCAATTCATTTCTTGTGGCATTTAAATTCAGTGATTTTAATATACTATTTGCATTATCAAAGTAGCTATCAATCTCAGATTGAACGATTTTAAAAAGATCGATCTTTTCAAAAATTGATGTTATTCCTTCGACTTTGTCAATTGGATTCATATCAACATCAGACATAAAGTGATCAAGTTTTGATCTTTGTGTTTGATTGGCTAATTCATGCGCTTTGCAAACCAAAAAGGTTTTCTTGTTCCGTATGAGATCACCACCTTTGACTTTTCCTACCTTATCTTGGTCACCTATTAAGTCAAGTAGGTCATCTTGAATCTGAAAGGCTATTCCAAGGCTTTGACCATATTCAAACATTGATTGGGCCTCATCAGAGGAAGCACCTCCTATACGAGCACCTATCTGCAATGCCATTCCCAGGAATACAGCTGTTTTAAGGCGGATCATTTCTATATATTGTTCAGACTCTACAGATGCACATTTTTCAAATTCCATGTCCATCTGCTGGCCAACACAGATATCAAGTGATGTTTTGTTGAAAATATTAAGAACTTCTCTTAGTTGCTCATCATTACAGTTTTTCATTATATAATCATATGCCATAATGGACATAGCATCACCTGAAATAATTGCCTCGTTAATACCGTATCGTATATGAGTAGCAGGCATACCTCTTCTCAATGAAGCTTCATCCATGATATCATCATGCATTAGCGTAAAATTGTGGAAGATCTCAATTCCGAAGGCGGCATCGAGAACTCTTGTCACATCTGTCCCATAACAACTGTAGCCAACGAGGACCAATAAGGGTCTGATTCTCTTGCTTTTAAGTCCCATTATATAACTAACAGGATTCATAAGTTGAGTCCTCTGCTCTTGATATTGTATATCAGTTTCGAACCGTTCGTATATTTGTACTAGTTGATTAACATCCATAAGCCTGAAAATAAAAAAGGTCGAATTTAAGCAAATCCGACCTTTTTTATATTATTTTAAAGAGATCAAAAACATTCAGAAACACCACTTACAGCCGGTATAATATCACCTGTACCTACAGTTATTAATTTCTTATCTTCATTCTTAACCCCGTTCAAATTGAACATTAGGTAATTACCGGGCTCTATACCTCTTTCCTTAAAAGTCTTACCCAGCGAACCGTTTTTGTCTTCAAGGCTATATTCGATACCGTCATAGCAAGAAGTAAATGTAAACTTGTCTGCATTCTTATAAACCTTACCTTTATAAGGAGGTATTTTTAAGAATTGTGTTGAAATATTAGTTTCAATACCCTTTAATTCAGCTTCTTTTCCCGGAATTAGATCCGCTTTTTTCCATTCTAATGTTCCTTTTGATTGATCATCACGACCAACAATTTTCCCAATCAATATATCAGTGATTTTGTCACCGTTATAGTAATATTTATAGAATATTGTTTCAGTGCTTTGGACTTCCTTAGATTCAGCATAAATTAGGGCACCATCTTTTCTGTAAAAGCTATAATTACTTGAAGAAGGGGACGTAGTATTGACTGATGATCTAATTAAACCATTAGATTTTCCACCGAGAATAAGTTTTTTTGATATACCTCCTTCGTTAGATTCTCTCATGTCATTTCTTAACCCTTTATTGGCTGTGAATACATAAGCATCAATTGACTTAATATTTCCAGGTAGGACTAATGCATCTTGCATAGTATCTAAACTGCCGACCCTGTTAAAGTTACTATAATCCTTTCCATCTCCATTTTCTACATTTTTCTTGCTTGAATTGCACGAAATTGCAAAAAGAGCTGAGACAAGAAGGACTGAAAAATTAATTTTAAAATTCATTGTTAAACTGACTTATTATTATTTTACAATATTGACTCCTTCCAAAGTAAGAGACAATTCTCCCCCTGAATAGAGTTTCAGGATATTTCCTGATAATTCATAAGAATTTACTGAGTTCAAAGCATTGAAAAACTTTTGTTCTTGCTTGTCCTCTCCACACATCATTTTAGTAGCTGCTATATTTGTAAATTGTATTTTCTTAGTACCTTTTTCACTTGTATATCCGCCATTGAAGAGATTGCAACCTCCATTGCCCGAAATAGTACCGGTGCCTTTTTTGTCAGGTAAGGTGAGTTCAAGAGTCCTGCTATTCATCGAACCTGTAGACATGACGTCCTGGATCTTTAGTACAGTCCATTTAGTGCCTGTTAGAAATAGTCCTGTTGAGGATGATTTCGCTTTCTTACTACCGCCGCAAGAAGCTAACAATAGTATTACTGATAAGAAGAAGAATGTGTTTTTCATTTAATTCAATTTTAATTTTTGAAATAAAACGCAAAAATGCTAACTTTTTTTGGGATCAAGGTTATAAACATGAGCTTTTTTTATAATTTGTTAGTCAAGCAGACCATGTTAGATATTTTTAACTATTAAATCATATTCACTTTTTATCTAATTTTCTGAAAATCAGAATTAATTTCTCTCCGGAATATAACTTCAAAAGGTTGTTTTCCAGTTTGTAATTGCTTACCATTTGAAGTTTATCAAAAAATAAGTTATCCATCTGCTGATTTCCTTTATCGCACATCATGTCCTGGGTGATTAATTCTGCTAACTCAAGCGTTCCTTTTGATGCATTTATCTTATAATCTCCGCCATAATAAGTGCAGAAGGAGTCCCCGCTCAAATTTCTTTCCTTATTATTATTCATTGGTTTAAAAGAAAGAGTAACGGGATAAGTCAAGATAATAGTATCTGAACCTAATTTTGTGAGTTGCCATTCAATTCCGGTAAGTTTAAGTTTGGATTCCTTTACCTGGCTGAATGCGCACAAGTTGGTCACCAGAATTAATAGAAAAATGTTTAGTTTACGATTCACTTCAAATAGTTTTGTAGGGTACTCTCCAAATCCTGACTCTTTCTATCAAAATGTATTGCGTTTATTCCTAACGTTATAGCGGATTCGATATTCTCCAACGTATCATCTATAAATAAAGTTTCTGATGCTATCAATCCTTCATTATTCAGCACATATTCAAAACAGTATTTATCAGGTTTGCGAAGACATATCTCGTGAGAATAGAAACATTTTTTGAATAATTCATTGTACCATTCTTCTTTTGAAAAATGCTTTTGAAGATAATTATCGAACCACTGTATGTGCGTCTCGTTGGTATTACTCAATATGTAACAATTATATTGGGTAGATATGGATCTTAGAAAAGACCATGTGGATGGTTGTATTTCTAATAACATGGCATTCCAGGCAGGCAGCATATCATTGATTAGCGCTGTCTTGACAGAAATCTTAGTTAAATAATTGAAGAATACAACATAAGGGATCTTGCCTGTTTCAAACTTATTAAATGTTTCCCCATGATCCATCAATGACCTATTTATATCCAAGCCGGTGACTTCAGAAAGTCTTTTTGCCGTCAGTGAATAATCGATATCCAGCAGTACATTGCCAAGATCGAAAATGATATTTTTAATACGATTGCTTTTCATAGAATTAGAAAAAGGGTTTTGATTTATAAAGATCAAAACCCTTTGAATGGGGGTGGGCCCACCAGGACTTGAACCTGGGACCCCCTGATTATGAGTCAGGTGCTACTAACCAACTGAGCTATAGGCCCTCAATCCGTAAATTGTGGTGCAAATGTAAAAGTTAAATTGTAATTTTTATAATTTTTTGAGTTATAGACAAGATTAAATGTATAATCAATAAATAACTACTTAGTAATCAATTTAATATATCTTTACATTGACTTTAATATCATTTCTGATATATCGTAAATAACTACATCATCCTGTTTTTCTTTAGCGTTTATGCCATCCGAGATCATTGTACTGCAAAATGGACAGTTGAGCGCCACAATGGATGCATTCGTGTCAATAATTTCTTCACTACGTTCAATATTGATACGTTCCCTTCCTGGTTCATCTTCCTTAAACATTTGCGCTCCTCCCGCACCACAACAAAGACCGTTTTTACGGCTCCTTTTCATTTCTACCAAATCTACGTCCAATGCTTCCATTAATTCCCTAGGAGCTTCATATTCTCCATTGATCCTACCCATATAGCAAGAATCATGGTAGGTTATTTTTTGTCCTTTGAATGTACCTCCTTGGATTTTAAGTTTCCCTTCCTTTAAAAGTTCATTCAGGTATTGGGTGTGATGCACCACTTCATAATTACCCCCTAGATCGGGATACTCATTTTTTAAAGTATTGAAACAATGTGGACAGGTAGCAACGATTTTTTTAATGCCATAACCGTTCAAGGTCTGAACATTTTGATTGGCCAGCATTTGAAAAATGAACTCATTGCCGGCACGTCTGGCAGGATCGCCGGTGCACACTTCCTCTTGTCCAAGTATGGCAAATGATATTTCCAGCTTTGTCAGGATTTTTGCAAAAGCTGCTGAAACCTTCTGAGCGCGAGCATCATAGCTTCCTGCGCAACCAACCCAAAAAAGGATTTCAGGTGTCTTTCCTTCAGCGACCATTTCGGCCATCGTAGGTATTGTCATTTCTTTCTTATTTGATTGTTATAATTCTTTAGCCCAGGCATCACGCTCAGAGCTCATTTGCCATGGAGATCCACCGTTTTCAAGTGCTGTATACATTGGTACCCAATCTGACGGGCCAGAGCTTTGGGTTAATACTTCATATCTTCTTAATTGCAGAATGATGTCCAAAGGATTGATTAGAACAGGGCATGATTCTACGCAGGCATTACAAGTGGTGCAAGCACGTATCTCTTCTTTATCGATGTAAGAAAATAAGTCTCTGCCATCATTGTAAGCAATTGGGTTGTCTATTTCGCCACTTTGAGATGTAAATGCTGGATTGTCAAGGTTTTTACCAACTTCTTGCATTCTGTCCCGCACATCCATCATGATTTTTCGAGGAGACAATTTTTTTCCTGTGATATTTGCAGGACAAACGCTAGTGCACCGACCACATTCAGTGCATGTATATGCTTCTAATAGATTCTTTTGTGTCAATTGGAATATATCATGTGATCCAAAATCTGCAATAGTTTCTTCTACTACCGGGTCTGGTGGAAGCCCTAACATTCCTTTTACTTCTGCTTCTATAGATTCAATATTGGTCATTCTGCCTCTAGGGTCATTCTGAGTGAGATATGTGTTTGGGAAGGCAAGAAGAATATGCAAGTGTTTAGACGTTGGTAGATAAAGTATGAATCCAAATACTACGAAAATGTGCAGCCACCAGCCAAATCCGCTGATCACGTGCAGAAAGTATTCAGGCAAATGTCCAAATAACATAGGCCCCAACCAGCTATTAATGGCAAAAAAGCCTGTTGCATGATATTTCTCAGGGTAATTCATCTCAAGAGCTTTGTCTGCTCCATTGAGACAAAATATACCTGTTATAAGTAATATTTCTCCAAGCAGGATCAAATTGGCGTCCGTTTTTGCCCATCCTTTTAGTTCTTTGCTGTTTAATCGAGGGATCCTTAAAAGGTTTCTTCTCGCAAGAAAAATTATTGTGGCAATAAAAGCAAGGACAGAAAGAACTTCAATGAAACTAATCATAAAAGGATAGAACCAACCTACCCAGGTAGATAAAACTCTGTGACTGCCGGTAAGTCCATCAATAATCTGTTCCATCAGGTCAAACTGTGTGATGACAAAAGCTACATAAATAAATAAATGAAGGACTGCCGGAATAGGCCTTTTGAACATTTTTTGCTGACCAAAGGCTATCAATACCATATTTCTCAAGCCGTCCTTATTCTTAAATGGCTTTACAGGCCGGCCCAGGTTAATATTTCTGTATATTTTGCTATAACTTTTATAAGCCTTACTGAAGACGAAGACGAGAAGTAAAGAAAAAAGTATTTGAGAAATAATCATCTGCTCTATATTCTTTTATAATTTAGCCCTTCTTTACAGTGTGAAATCAAAGCTACGTTAGCTTGAATTGATTGTAGATAGAGCATTGAATAAAAATAGATTTTCTAATGAAAAGTAAATATAATGCAAATACTTAATACCAGCAAAATGATTCAAAAGATCAAAAGGATATCTATCGAGATCCTGGAGCGGAATCTTGGTGAGGAAGAAATATATTTTCTAGGTATTAATAATAGTGGTTATGCCTTAGCAAATATTTTGGCAAAAGATCTTTCTGAATTGAATATCAACACTTTAAAAACTCATGTTGTAAGAATTAAAGTAAATGCCTCTCATCCGACATCTGATGAGATATTACTTGAAAACGTTGAGTTAAGCCATTTAGAAAATAAAAATATCATTCTGGTCGATGATGTTGCCAATACCGGTAGAACATTATTTTATGCTTTCGCACCATTAATGAATATTATTCCAAAGAAATTGGAAGTAGCTGTAATGGTCGATAGGGAGCATAAACTTTTTCCGGTTAAAGTGAATTATGTTGGCTTATCACTCGCTACTACATTGATGGAAAATATTCAAGTAGATCTTTCTGACGTTTCTACGATGAATGCAATATTGGTATAGGTTATGTTTATAGCTGAATTAAGTTGGTACAAAAAATTATCACGTCTTAGATCGCTTTCGCTGGCGAAAAAAGTCGGAAAATATATTAAAAATAATACGCTGTTGCTTGACTTCGGCTGCGGAAATATGTTTACTGCAAAGGAGTTGGTCAGTTTAAATCCTACATTGAAAATAGTTGGATTGGATATTGTTGCGGACCAGAACCTCAATCTTTCCAACAATAATAATCAGTTGAGTTTTGTGCAGAGTGGCAGTCAAATATTGCCATTTGAAGATAACTACTTTGATCACGTCTTAGCATTGGCATGTCTGCATCATACTGAGTACCCTGAGAGATACGTCGAAGAACTGAAAAGAGTTATTAAGCAGAATGGCACAATTATCATTGCTGAAGAAATGTATATCAATCAATTGGATAAATTATACATATCCGGAAGTGATTTTATCCTCAATAAGTTAAAAGAGGACATTCCTGTTCCATTAAATTTCAGATCGAATAAACATTATGAACAGGTATTTAAGGATTTGGGGTTGCAAGTTAAGCACAAAAGCAGCTTAAGATTATTTCCAAACTTCATGCATCATTATATTTATGTGCTGAGTAGGAACTGAATTTTCAGAGGAATTCGATAAATGTAAAGCTCTTGATATCAATAAAATTAGAAATTAGAAATCAGAAATCAGAATGAAACTCCGATTGCTATTCAGTGCGGGTGAAACCTTTAAGTTAAAATGAAAAGATTTAAAATTTAAATAGACTATTTGGTATCGGGGTGTTTATAACAATTTGCACAAAGGGAAAAAGAAAAGACTTAGCGAATAAAGATTCCTCGCTTCGCTCGGAAAGATTCTGTGTTACTTTCCAAATTTTATTGATAATTTTTTTTACTTTTATACTTAAGACGGCCTAGAGCTAGTCAGTGTAGCGTAATTATGCCACAAGTATTTTTGCGCTACTTTTTTTTGATTCATAGTTTTTGTCATATACTGTCTTATTTTTAAATAAGGTATAAATCAGTTCCAGCATTTTTCTCTGCACTGCTATCAATCCTTTTTTCTTTATTCCGTGTTTTGACACTATTCTTACATATTGTCCTTTGAAGTTTTCATCATATTTTACTGCTGACAAGGATGGCAGATACATTGCTTTACGCAAACTTCTATTTCCCTTTTTGGATATTCTAGGTTTTCCTCTAACAGATGTGCCTGATTGTTTTTCCTTAACATCCAAACCGGCATAACTAGTTAACTGCTTTTTGTTTCTTATAAGCTCAAATCCATTTGTTTCTGCCAATACTATTACAGCTGTTAATTTACCAATTCCAGGGATCGATATTATGTTTTTGATCTCCTTTTTGACATCTTCATTATTATCGATTATCACATCAATTTCGCCTTTAATTTCCTTTTCCTGCCGGTTTAAAAAAGCTATCCTTTCCTTTAGACGCCGCACACTATTTGTATTTGGTTTGGCCTGTATTGTTTCTGCATGAAGCTGGTTTTTTATCGCACTTCTTTCAGCAACTATCTGATCTCTTTCCCTGGTTAGTTGTTGTAGCTCCATATATACTTTGTTCGGAGCGTGCCATAGATTTAACTTTCTTTCCAAACCAAATTGGGCAATAGCTTCTGAGCAAGTCTTATCTGTTATAGTCTTGACCTCCAGCGTACGAATGTAATTAGCGATTTTATTGGGTAAAACAACAGATAAGTCAAGAAAACTTTCATCTAGATAATATGCAAATTTCTGGTGATAGACTCCTGTCGATTCCATCACATAGTGAATTTTGGCTTCTTCGGTTGTTTGCTTTTTCACCCAATCTAAAAGAGTTAACATTCCCTTCTCTGTGTTTTTAAATACCCTGTGAGAGTATAACTCAATCGAAAAATCATCGTACATCCTGCCTAAAGTTGTTACTAATTCTTTTTGCGCTACATCTACACCCACTACTTGTTTTAATACCTTTTTCATACTTTAAATTTAAGTTTGTTATAAAATCAAAGTGATGAATCTCCCTGCGTTTTTTCTCCTGTTTGGTTATCCTGGATATTATGCAGCTGCATAGTTCCTTACATTCTGTTCAAACTCTAAGAGATAATAAGGAATGAGGCTATTTCTTTCCGACAATATGCTTCTTGAGCTATTTAGACGTTATTATGCTCTCATTCCTTTCCACTTTTATCCCAAATTTAAATAATACATCAAACATAGGAGAC
>ERZ724517.1870-NODE-1870-length-11325-cov-3.988110_pt1 | contig 11325 bp, 12 predicted proteins | sample MGYA00376050_ERZ724517 | MGnify/ENA primary metagenome ERZ724517 (study PRJEB28724, sample SAMN07190886) | activated sludge metagenome | isolation source: activated sludge of sewage treatment plant in Hong Hong | place: USA: Christiansburg, Virginia | collected... | reverse complement strand
GTTCCGGCTATACCTGTCGGGGTTATTACGGCCATATCCTTTTGGATGCCACTCCGGCTGCCCTTATCGAGCATAATGTAGTTGTTCCTTTTGCCAACGGTATTCAGCACCACCTTGGCTACAATATATTTGTATTGTTGTTTGTAGAGGGTGTCATTAACCCAAAAGCTATTGGTATCATTCCTGAGGTACGAAACGCCTTTCATCTGCCTGAGCATAGCATTTTCCTGGGCAAGGTGCTCGTTGGTGGTACGTAGTTTCAGGTAATCGGTTGCATCACTCACGGTGGTATAGAAACGGCCGGTTACCCGGCTTCCGGCTTTCAGTATGGCAGAGCTTTGGTAATACGTTGAATTTACCAGCAGTGTAACTGAAATAAACTCAAGCAGCAGGAATAACAGCAGGAAATGATACCGGATAATGAAAACCAGGATATTGCGCATAGTATGCTACGGTATCGTGTGTAAATGTGTTTATTAAAGTGCATGCAAAAGCCTGAAGGCAATTGCAAGGTTGCCATGTTTCAGGAACAGGGTAGCGAACAGCGCCGGAACCCGGATCCTGGAACATCAAACTTATTTATTTAATCAGGAAGGTAAACTTATCAAAATTCTTTAAAGCTATACCTGTGCCACGTGCTACAGCATGCAAAGGATCGTCGGCAACATGAACCGGCAACTTGGTTTTCATGTGTATACGTTTGTCGAGCCCGCGCAACAGCGATCCGCCACCGGCCAGGTAAATACCTGTTTTAAATATATCGGCAGCCAGTTCGGGTGGTGTCATTTCGAGGGCATTCAGCACGGCGGCTTCAATTTTCGAAATCGACTTATCCAGCGCATGCGCAATTTCGGCATAGTTCACGTATACTTCTTTCGGAATACCGGTAAGCATATCGCGGCCGTGTACTGCATAGTCAGGTGGCGGGTTATCAATTTCGGTAAGTGCCGATCCCACTTCAATTTTAATGATCTCGGATGTGCGTTCGCCGATATTGATATTGTGCTGTTTACGCATGTATTCTTCGATGTCGGCATTAAAATCGTCGCCGGCAATACGTATCGATTTGTTGTTCACAATTCCGCCCAGGGCGATAACTGCAATTTCGCTGGTACCACCGCCTATGTCAATTACCATGTTTCCGGTAGGTTCGAGCACATCAATACCGATACCGATAGCTGCGGCCATGGGTTCGTGTATAAGGCGCACTTCTTTGGCCCCGGCCTGTTCGGCTGAGTCTTTCACGGCACGTTCTTCCACCTCTGTGATACCTGATGGTATACAGATAACCATGCGTAATGCGGGTGGAAAAAGGCTGCGGCCCGGGCCTATCATTTTAATAAACTCGCGGATCATATACTCGGCCGACTGGAAATCGGCGATTACGCCATCGCGAAGCGGACGAATGGTTTTAATGTTTTCGTGGGTTTTACCGTGCATCATCTGTGCCCGTTTGCCCACAGCAAGTACCTTGCCCGTATTGCGTTCAATAGCAATAATCGATGGTTCGTCTACAACTACCTTATCGTTATATATGATGATGGTATTGGCAGTGCCAAGGTCCATCGCAATTTCTTTGGTAAGAAATGAAAAAAGTCCCATGTTTGTGTGTTCTTCCTTTATGTGTATTTAGTTCCTGGCGTATGGTTTAAATTACCTTGCTGTTTTAATGTTTAAAATGCCGGATGCCGGTAAAGGCCATCGCGATTCCTTTTTCGTTGCAGTAGTTCACTGAGTCTTCGTCGCGAACCGAGCCACCGGGTTGAACCACTGCGGTGATCCCTTCATTATAAGCCAGCTCAACCGAATCGGCAAAGGGAAAAAACGCATCCGAAGCCATCACCGCGCCATTTAAGTCGAGGCCAAATTCGGCTGCTTTCGATATGGCATGTTTCAGGGCGTCAACCCGCGAAGTCATGCCGCAACCTGCACCCAACAACTGAGCGTTTTTTGCAAGCACAATAGCATTGCTTTTTAAATGTTTCACAATGATATTTGCAAAAAGCAAATCCTTAACCTGCTGCTGATCAGGGTGGGCGTTAGTAACAATGCGCAGGTCATTGGCCGTTTCGGTTCGTGTATCTTTGCCTTGCTCTATAACCCCGTTAAGTACTGACTTAAATTGTTTTGCCTGAAAATCAACCGGTTTAGCCTGCAAAATTATTCTATTTTTCTTTGACTTCAGGAGTTCGAGTGCATTTTTTTCGTAATCGGGTGCAATTATTATTTCGAAAAACAATTTATTCACTTCGGCAGCAGTGTCGGCATCAACAGTTTTGTTGGTAACTACCACTCCGCCAAAGGCCGAAACCGGATCGCCTGCCAGTGCATCGAGCCAGGCTTGCTTTAGCGTGGGGCGGCTTGCAACACCACAGGCGTTGGTATGTTTTATGATTACAAAAGTTGGCTCGGTAAATTCGTGTATCAGCGCCAGCGCCGCTTCGAGGTCAACCAGGTTGTTGTACGAAATGGCTTTGCCGTTATGCTGTTCAAAAAGTGCCGACAGATCGCCATAAAAAACACCTTCCTGGTGGGGATTCTCTCCGTACCGGAGTACTTCGCTTTTTTTCAGGCTCTGTTTAAAAGCCGGAATAGATGTCTTGCGGTTGAAATAAGTGAAAATGGCAGAGTCGTAGTGCGATGAAACATTAAAAGCCTGTGCCGCAAAGTAATACCGGTCATCCAGATCGCTGTATCCCTGTTTTTCATCAAGTAATTTGATCAGGTCGGTGTATTGGTCTGCCGAGGGCACAATAATAACATCGTTATGGTTTTTAGCCGCAGCCCTGATCAGCGAAATGCCACCAATATCAATCTTTTCAATGATATCTTCTTCACCTGCGCCCGAGGCAACAGTTTCTTCGAAAGGGTACAGGTCAACAATTACCAGGTCGATAGGCGGAATCGCGAATTCGGCAGCTTGTTTCAGATCTTCTTCTTCTTCGCGGCGATACAAAATACCTCCGAATACTTTAGGGTGCAGCGTTTTTACGCGCCCGCCGAAAATTGATGGATACGCTGTGAGACTCTCAACAGTAACGGCATCAATTCCCAATCCACGAATAAAGTCGTAAGTGCCCCCGGTTGAGTAAATGGTAACTCCAAGCGCATTAAGTTTGTGTGCAATTTCGTCGATATGGTCTTTGTGGAACACCGAAATGAGTGCCGATCGTATCTGTTTTGTAGTATTCATAAGGGTTTTAGGATTTCGCAAATGGTTTGCAAGTTTACGAAATTTTGAGGCATGTTTTATCGCTCAGTGCGAAAAAGAAGTATTAATTATTGAAAGTATTTCCAAATAGTGAATAGGAATAAAATTGTATGTAATTTTACCGTAGAATAGGTGAAAGGATTCAACGGCCATTATTAGTTGTAAGCACCTGGCGGCCTCGGGCAAAGTTATTTATTTGTTCGTTCGGGGTTCGGGTATTCCGGCAGGCTGTGAGGTGAAACAAGTTTATTTCATCCGGGAATCCTGCATTTGTATAAACAAGAAACCCCAATTAAAATCAATATATCATCATGCTTTATTTTAGGTTGATCCGTGAGTCGTTTGCATTTGCCATGCAGGCTATAGTTGCCAACAAGGTACGTACGTTTTTATCGTTGCTGGGTATTACTATAGGTATATTTTCGGTTATTTCGGTGCTTACTGTTTTCGATAGCATCGAAATGAAATTGCGCAAAAACATCGAAGAACTGGGCAGCAATGTGCTGTTTATTCAGAAATGGCCCTGGGCTATGGGCGATGCCAATTATGCATGGTGGGAATACATGAAAAGGCCCGAAACCCGGCTTCAGGAAATGGAAGAAATTCAGAAGCGCACCCATCTGGCTGATGCAGTAGCTTACTATGTGGGCACAAACCGCAACATCAAAAATAATGGTATCACCATGGAAAATGCAACCATTATAGGGGTATCGCAGGATTATGAAAAGGTAGATATACTCAATTACGGGCAAGGGCGGTATTTTTCGTATTCGGAGTCGCAGAGCGGTACTCCGGTAGCTGTGGTCGGTTCACAAATTGTAGAAGAGCTGCTCGACAACACGCCCGACCCGCTCGGTAAGGAGTTGCTTGTTTTCGGGCGAAAAGTTCAGATTATAGGCGTATTCAAAAAAGAAGGCGACGATAACTTCGGAGGTTCAAAAGATGACTGGGTAATGGTTCCCGTAAATTTTGCCCGCAATTTTATTGATCTGAACAGCGATAATATTGGTTCATCTATTATGGTGAGGGGTAAAAAGAATGTGAGCAACGAAGACCTGCGCGATGAACTTACCGGGATTATGAGATCTGTACGAAAAATTAAACCGGCTGCAAAAGATAACTTTGCCATTAACGAAACCAGCATCATCACCCAGGGTTTCGACAAGATTTTTGGGGTAATTGCCATTGTAGGCTGGATCATTGGCGGATTCTCGTTGCTGGTGGGTGGTTTTGGAATTGCCAATATTATGTTTGTTTCTGTTAAAGAACGCACGCCGCAAATCGGGATACAGAAATCGCTGGGGGCGCGCAATGCTTTTATCTTGCAGCAATTCCTTTTTGAAGCTATCTTTCTGTCTATGCTCGGGGGATTTGTAGGGTTACTGATCATATACCTGGGAACGGTGGCGGTTAGCCAGTTTGGTGGTATGGAACTGGTACTCAGCGCAAAGAATATTATTATCGGGATGTCGGTATCGGCAATCATAGGGCTGGTTTCAGGATTGTTCCCCGCCTGGCGTGCTTCGCGCCTCGATCCGGTTGAAGCCATGCGCTCCAACTTTTAATGGCACATTGCGTTTAGGGTTGCAACAACGGCACCGGGTGACTTTATTTGCTGAATTATCAATTTTGTGGTAACAATCTTCAATATTAAAGTTATTTTTGCCGAAAGGCTTCATACATGGAAAAACGCTGGGTACTTAAACAAAGAGGTGATGCATCCCTGGTTTCGGACATAGCTGCCGCATTGGGGATTGAAAATGCATTGGCCGAATTGCTGGTGCAACGCGGTGTTTCCTCTTTCGACGAAGCAAAAGCTTTTTTCAGGCCCGACCTGTCGCAGCTGCACGATCCTTTCCTGCTGAATGACATGGATAATGCCATTAAACGGATTGCCGAGGCTCGCGAAAAGAACGAAAAAATAATGGTTTACGGCGATTACGATGTGGATGGCACCACCGCTGTTTCGCTGGTATATTCCTTCCTGAAAGAAAACGGGTTCGAACATCTCGATTATTATATCCCCGATCGCTATAGTGAAGGTTATGGCATTTCTTTTAAAGGCATTGATGTAGCCCATGAAAATAATTTCGCGCTTATCATAGCCCTCGATTGCGGCATTAAATCAGTGGATAAGGTGAAATATGCCAGCGAACGTGGCATTGATTTTATCATCTGCGATCATCACCGCCCCGGCGATGAACTTCCCCCTGCTGTGGCTGTGCTGGATGCCAAACGCGCCGATTCAACCTATCCTTTCGACGAATTATCGGGTTGTGGCGTTGGTTTCAAACTTATACAGGCTTATGCAAAAACATATGGCATTCCATTCGAAAGCTTATATAAATACCTCGACCTGGTTACCATCAGCATTGCTTCGGATATTGTTCCGATTATCGGCGAAAACCGCATACTGGCTCATTTCGGATTAAAACTTATCAATACAAATCCACGGCCTGGCATTGAATCTATACTGCGGGTTGCCAACATTATACGCAAACCCGAAAATGAAATTGAGAAAAACGGGGACGAAACAGGCTTGTTGTTCAATCGCGAACTTACCATCAGCGATATGGTTTTTGTGGTGGGTCCGCGTATTAACGCCGCCGGGCGCATCGAAAGCGGCCGCAACTCGGTAAAACTCCTGATATCGCCCGATATGGATGCCGCTGCCATCATAGCCCATACCATCAACGATTTTAATACCGAACGCCGAACCCTCGATACCCAGATTACCCAGGAGGCTCTTGATATTATTGAAAAAGATGAATGGCTTCGGAAAGCAAAAGCTACCGTGGTTTTTAATCCCGAATGGCACAAAGGAGTTATCGGAATTGTGGCCTCGCGCCTAACCGAATCGTATTACCGCCCCACGGTAGTACTAACCCAGTCCAATGGATTGATAACCGGTTCGGCCCGTTCGGTAAAGGATTTTGATGTGTACGATGCCATTGATGCCTGCAGCGACCTGCTCGAGCATTTTGGCGGGCATATGTATGCAGCGGGTCTTTCGTTGAAGCCCGAAAACCTGAAACCATTCCGCGACAGGTTCAATTCCATTGTTGCGGCCAGCATTACCGACGAGATGCTGATTCCGGAAGTGGAGGTAGACCTCGAACTAAACCTGAACCAGATCACCCCCAAATTCCTGCGTATCCTTAAGCAGTTTGCACCCTTCGGACCAGGGAATATGTCGCCCGTGTTTATGACCCGGGGTACTGTTGATACCGGCCACGCCCGTATTGTTGGTAAAAACCATGTTAAAATGACCGTTTTCCAGGAATCGGTCCGCTCGGCTCCCTATTCGGGAATTGCTTTTCAGCAGGGCGAAAAATTCGATGCCATTTCCAAAGGCCAGAGTATGAATATCTGCTTCCATATTGAGGAAAACGAATGGAACGGCGTGAAAAGCATTCAGTTAAATATTAAGGATATCAGGTTTTGTGAGGAGAATTAGTAGGTTTTATAGGTAAATTTGACTTTAACTTCGGACGACAATTTCGACTATAATGACAATTAGCTGTTGTCCCGAAAGTCTTTATAGTCCTACGAAGCAATACAATAACAACCAACCAAACAGACAACCCCATGAACAAACAATATAACCCCGATGGTTTTATTCCCAAACATGGCGGTTATGAGCGTTTGATAACCTACCGGAAATCAGAAATAATATTTGACGGAACAAAATATTTCACTAAAAAATATTTTCATCCTTACGACCGTACCATCGATCAAATGGTACAGGCAGCCCGCTCAGGGAAACAGAATATTGCTGAAGCCAGCATGGCCTCGGGCACATCGAAGGAAACAGAAATTAAACTAACCAATGTCGCAAGAGCTTCGTTAGAGGAGTTGTTAATTGACTACAAGGACTTTTTGCGAAACAATAAACTCACCTATTGGGATAAATCCCACCCATATTATCCAAAACTTACTCTAAAGCACCAAATACCTGACGCCACTTACGAAACTTTCAGAAAAGGAATTGAAAGTCTTGATCCTGAAGTTTCAGCTAATGTTTTAATAAGTTTGATAAACGTAACCTCTTACCTGCTGGCTCAGCAAATTAAGAGCCTGGAGAAGGAGTTTTTGGAAGCAGGTGGTTTGCGCGAACGCATGTCGCAGGCAAGAATTGATGTACGAAAAAAGCAAAATTAGAGCAGTACTTCTACTTAAAAAGCTGTAAATTTGTAAAAAGAAAAATCATGCTTACAAAGGAAAAAATAAAGAAGTCAATCGATACATTACCTGATAATTTAACTATTGATCAGGTGATCGATAGAATGATTATGCTCGATAAGATTGAACGGGGATTAGAGGATATTGATGACGGGAATGTATTTACAACTGAAGAGGCTAAAGATAAGCTTAACAAATGGTTAAAGTAATTTGGACAGGCAGATCTTTGAAAGACCTTGAAGAAATAGGCGAATATATCTCCAAAGATTCTTCAAAATATGCAAAATTGACGCTTGAGAAACTGATCGAAATGGCTAAACTGATCGAAGCCAATCGTTTAATCGGAAGAATTGTTCCAGAGGTAGGCCAAAACGATATCCGGGAAATTATTACTGGTAACTACCGGATTATTTATCAAACCAAAGTCAAAGAATCCGCTTATATTTTAACGGTTCACCACAGTTCAAGGTTGCTTTCGAACAATCCTGTTTTTAAGAAAAAGTAGTATCCTTTTTATCTAAAAGTTTATTACTGAAAACAACAAGCAATTCGCGTCAAATTCTTCCCGCTTATCCTATCTTCCCGACCATCTTCTTGTACTGGTAGTTACAGCTGGTTTCGGAGCCCGGTGTCCTGTATTTCCGCGGCCCTGCTGTTTCTTTTCCTTTACCGGGTTGTGATCCATTAGCGGGAAAGGATGGTTATCGATAACCGGAATGCGTTTGTTGATAAGCTTCTCAACGTCGCGTAGGTATTCTTTTTCCTCGGCATCGCAAAATGAATATGCAGTTCCTTTGGCGCCGGCCCTGCCTGTACGGCCAATGCGGTGTACGTAGGTTTCGGCAATATTCGACATTTCGTAATTAATCACGTATTCCAGTTCATCCACATCAATGCCGCGGGCTGCAATATCCGTGGCAACCAACACGCGGGTGGTTTGCGCTTTAAAATTGGTGAGCGCCCGCTGCCTGGCATTCTGCGCTTTGTTTCCATGAATGGCTTCGGCAGTGATATTGTTTTTAAGCAGTATTTTCACCACTTTGTCGGCGCCATGTTTGGTACGGGTAAATACCAATGCAGTCTTAATGTCCTGTTCTTTCAGGATATTAACCAGCAGCGAGTTTTTGTTGCCTTTATCCACAAAGTAAACGTACTGTTTTATAATATCCACTGTCGACGATTGCGGCGTAACCGAAACCCGCGAAGGGTTGTTCAGCATGCTGGCAGCCAGTTTCACAATTTCGTCGGGCATGGTGGCCGAAAACAAAAGAGATTGTTTTTTCTTCGGCACAAGTGCCAATATCCGTTTTACGTCGTGAATAAAACCCATATCGAGCATGCGGTCGGCCTCGTCGAGTACCAGTATTTCTACATCGCGGAGGTTTAAAAAGCCCTGGTTAATCAGGTCGAGCAGGCGGCCGGGTGTGGCTACCAGTATATCTACGCCACGAAGCAAGGTGGCTGTTTGCGGATTTTGATTTACGCCCCCGAAAATTACGGTATTGGTCAGGCCGGTGTGGCGGCCGTAAGCGTTAAAGCTTTCGCCAATTTGTATGGCAAGTTCGCGGGTGGGGGTAACGATAAGGCTGCGGATTTTCCGTTTCCTGTCGAAAGCCTTGTTGGCACTCAGCAGTTGCAGGATGGGAATGGCAAAAGCTGCTGTTTTTCCGGTGCCGGTTTGGGCGCAGCCTATAAGGTCGGTGCCTTGTAAAATAATGGGGATGGTTTCGGCTTGTATGGGGGTGGGGGTTGAGTAACCTTCTTCTTTAACAGCTTTTAAAATGGGTTCAATTAGGTTTAATGTTTCGAATTGCATTTTGGTTTCAGTCATAAATATTAGTTTAGAGGGCAGACATACGCCCTCAGAATTTTTCGCAACAAAAAGTGTTTATTCGATTTGGGAATGATATTCCCAAAGTAATTGCCCGGTTGAAGTGTTAGCGGCAATTTGTAAAGGGTTGATCCCCTGTTCGCGCGTCTTAAAATGCGAATGTCAGTTAAAGCGACAAAGGTACGGTTTTTATTGATACGATTAACTATCTGTAAAATAACACGATGAAATAGCCATGGTTGTAAAAATCACCAACCGGAAATGATATTAGACTTAACCTGGCGTATTCCATCTGACCTTTAAAAAACAAATTAATGACAGATGAAACTGTTGGCAGCATTAAGGGGTAAGATGTAAGGTTTAAGATGTAAGGTTTAAGATATAAGGTGTAAGATATAAGTTGAAAGGGTTTAGATTAACGGTACTTTACTCCTGTGTTTTGATGGTCTTAATAGTACTTTTTCTCCGGTTTTGTTCTTTTTCATGATAGGCTGATTTTTCCCCTTAAGTTATTAATTAAATAGGTTTAACCTGATTTGTATTACTCTTTGATGTAGTAAAACACACAAGGTTATTAACAAAATTGCTAGTTATTAACAATTCGGGCATTTATGGCAAATTAACGTATTACCTTTTTCAATAATTTGGATATAGGATTGATTCCTTATGTTTTTTTGAATCCCGAATCTGGAAAATACGCTATTAAAACTATAACACTTGGCTGCATGTTGATTTAAAATATAGAAACCAATACCCGATTGCTGACAATAAACACATCTGTATTTCACGAAGTAAAACACAACAAATAACCATATACTATTGACTGAAATTAATTATTACGTATGCAGCCTATACTACCGCTTGAAAACCCCGATACTCTGAGCCTGAAAACCACCAAAGGCATCGAAATTATAAACCCGGCCGATGTACTTTATTTTAGTATCGAAAACCATGTTGTTAAGCTACATAGTACAAATGAGGATACAGGTATAATCCTTCATACTTTAAAAGAACTTGAAGACCTTTTTACGCCGTATAATTTTTACCGCTGCCATGCCAGGTTTCTGATTAATTTGGCACATATTAAGCGATATACCCATAAAACCGGCGAAATTGAACTGCAACATTCCAAAACAGTAAAAGTAGCCTTTGATCGGAAAACGAAATTTAAACAATTGATATGCAGGTCATTCCCCCCCCCCCCCCCTGTAAGCCTTATAGCAAGGATAACAGCACTGAACCTTAAAATTGGGTTTATTGCCCAAAACGTTGGGTTTAGGTGCTATTTCGTTGGGTTTAGTGCCAAAAACGTTGGGTTTAGCGGTTTTGGGGCTAATAGCTATTGACAGGTATTTTATTCCACTATACCTTTGGCTGTAATAAATCAAATTTTTGTTTAACAATTTTAAACTTATGTTTATGAAAAAAATGGAAATTGAACAAATGGAATGTATTGAAGGTGGTTTTAAAGATAATAGGGGCTGTATTAGCAATGTAGCAAGTGGTATGAGCTTATTATGGAGTGCTGTTTTCGTTATTGGTGCTGCTACCAATCCTATAGGCTGGACTATATTGGGTTTATCGGCTATAGGTTATGTTGCAGCTGATCATACTGCTTGCGATGATTAGAAAATGATTCTTGGAAATTTTTGATTTCGTTATTTGGGTTAATACAATTCAGTATGAGTTTCTTTTAGAAAATATTGGCTACTATAATAAAGAAAGGAATAAAGCGAATTCAACCAATTTTCAGATAATTCAGGCTTAATAACTTGAAATATGCTATACGAAGAATATTTGAGTAACAATATTTTCTTCTTTAGCATATTTCATTCTAATTTTTAAATGAAATATGAAAAACATGAAATAGCCATGATTGGAAAAAATCACCAACCGAAGATGATATTATGATCAATCTGGCGTATTCCATCTGACCTTTTAAAAACACCTGCGAAGCAAGCATTAATACCGTTGAAAATAAGCAATGAATTAATATATTAATAACAGATGAAAACAGTATATATTAAAAAGGGATATGATTTCTCACCTAATTCATCAGTTTTTGTATGGGTAGGTACATTAAAAAGAAAATTGAATGAAT
>ERZ724517.1869-NODE-1869-length-11326-cov-6.992104_pt1 | contig 11326 bp, 12 predicted proteins | sample MGYA00376050_ERZ724517 | MGnify/ENA primary metagenome ERZ724517 (study PRJEB28724, sample SAMN07190886) | activated sludge metagenome | isolation source: activated sludge of sewage treatment plant in Hong Hong | place: USA: Christiansburg, Virginia | collected... | reverse complement strand
CCGCCAAGAAGGCCGAGTTGTTGAAGAAGCTGGTGTAGCCCCTGGAAGGGGCCGGTCTGGGCGGCAAAGCGTTCTGCTGCGTGTCCCCCGCCCTTCGGGCTCTTCCTTGACCTACGCATAACGCTTTGCCGCCCAGACCTCTCGTCACGGTTTTACCTGCGCACAACCCTCTACCGCCCCTTCCTCCGTGGCCACCGCTAACCAACGTTCCTACACCGCGCCGTGCCCGGGGTGCGGCGCGCCGGTGGAGTTCCGCTCGGCGCAGTCCACCCACGCGGTCTGCGGCTTTTGCCAGAGCACGGTGGTGCGCCAGGGCGATGTGCTGTCGCGCATCGGCAAGATGGGCGAGCTGTTTGACGACCATAGCCCGTTGCAACTCTTTGCCACAGGTCAGTACCAAAAACGCAATTTCACGCTGATTGGTCGTCTGCAGTACAAGACGGCAGAGGGCACCTGGGCCGAGTGGAACGCGATGTTCGACGATGGCCAGTGTGGCTGGCTGGCCGAAGACAACGGCGCCTACGTCTTCACCCAACCCGACACGGTGCAGCGCAATATGCCGCCGGCGGACCGTTATGTGGTGGGCAAACAGGTGGGGGTCAATGGCAAGCCGTTCAGCGTGGCCAGCAATGTCTCGGCCGTTCTCATCAGTGCCCAGGGCGAGCTGCCCAAGCTGCCACCGCTGGGCCACCCGTTTGACGTGGTGGAGCTGCGCAGCGCCAGTGGCGAGGTCATCAGCATTGACTACACCGGCACGCCGCCTGCCGTCTCGCAGGGCACCGCTGTGCTGCTGGACGATTTGGCGCTCAAGGGCCTGAAGGACGAATCTGCGAAGGAGGAAAAAGGCCGCCAGTTCAATTGCCCGCATTGCGGCGCGCCGGTGACCGTGGCATTGGCCACCAGCAAAAGTATCAGCTGTGGCAGTTGCAACAGTGTCATCGACCTGAGCCAGGGCATTGGTGGCGAACTCAAATCCGCGATTCAGGATGAGCCGATTCAACCGTTGATTCCGCTGGGCACCCTGGGCCAACTGCAGGGCACGCAGTGGCAAGTGGTGGGTTTTCAGCACCGCATGGGGGTAGCGCCGGGGGACGACGAGCACTTTGGCTGGAGCGAATACCTGCTCTACAACCAGAAGCGGGGATTTTGTTTCCTGGTGGATTCCGAGGAAGGCTGGAGCCTGGTTCGCCCCACCACCGGCGCACCCAGCATGGCCAGCTCAAACGCCAACAGCGCCACTTACCAGGGCACCACGTATTCCCTGAAGTACAGCTACACCGCCGAAACCAACTACGTCTGTGGCGAGTTTTACTGGCTGGTGCAGCGTGGCCAGAAAACGCAGAACAAAGACTTTGCCAATGGCAAACGCCTGTTGTCGCTGGAGCAGAGCGCCAGCGAGGTGGTGTGGTCCAGCGGGGACCAGATCGCCAGTGAGGTCGTCGCCAAGGCCTTCAAGCTTGAAGGCAAGCAAGACCTGCTCAAACGCGACGTTGCGCCTTTCAGTGCCGCAAAAAGTGTTGGCATTGGCACCATCATTGTGGTGCTGGTTGTCATTCTGATTTTGCTGTCACTGCTGAGCCGCTGCTCCAGTTGCGACCCTAAGGTGGAGAACTGTTCTTCGTCGTCCAGTTCGCGCAGTTCGGGTGGCTCGTTTGGTGGTTTTTCGGGCGGCGGAGGTCACAAGTAATGCAAGTTTTATTAGGAGAGTCCCATGGGCTTTGAAATGTTGAAACCCGGCGCAATCCTCGCCTCGTTGGTGTTCGCACTGATGGGTGTCGCGATATTCTGGTTGTGCTTTCTGATCATCGACAAGATCACCCCCTACGATTTGTGGGGCGAGATCGTCGAGAAGCAAAACGTGGCCCTCGCGCTGGTGGTGGCGGCCATGAGCCTGGGCATTTGCGTCATCATCGCTGCGGCCATTCATTAAGGCCCCCACGCTTGTCGCTTCGCGTACTACGCTGCCCCCCAGTGGGGCGCAATTGGCAAAACCCCAAGTCCACGCCTTGGGGCGGCCCGGCGGCGAATTCGGTTTCGTTGCAGGGGTGAGTGTGCAACATTTGGCCGACGCGCCGTCGCGGCGCACGCCCCGCCCGCTGGAAGTCACGCTGTTAGCCAGCGTGTTTGTGGTGGCCGCCTGCGGGCTGGTGTACGAGCTGGCCGCCGGGGCGCTGGCCTCCTACTTGTTGGGTGACTCGGTTCTTCAGTTCTCCACGGTCATTGGTTGCTATTTGTTTGCCATGGGCATTGGCTCGTGGTTATCGCGGTTTTTTGAACGCCAGTTGCCAGCGCACTTCTTGCGCATTGAACTCTTGGTAGCCCTTGCAGGCGGTGCGCTGCCCGGTCTGCTGTTTTTGTCTAACGCCTACATACCAGGCGCTTTCCGCTTCCTGTTGTACGGCATGGTGGGATTGGTGGGCATTTTGGTGGGGCTGGAGATTCCGCTGGTCATGCGTATTCTCAAGCGCGAGGTGGCGCTCAAAGACCTGGTGTCGCAGGTGCTGACTTTTGACTACCTGGGCGCGTTGGCGGTGTCTGTGGCGTTCCCGCTGATTTTGGTGCCGCAGTTGGGACTGATACGCACCGGCTTGCTGTTTGGCCTGCTCAATGCATCGGTCGGGTTCTGGACGCTGTGGGTGTTCCGCCATGAGTTGCGGCGTTTTGCCGCGCATGCCTGGGCCTGCGTGGTAACCGTGGCGCTACTGGCTGCGGGGTTCGCGATGGCGGATCAGATCACCACCCTGGCCGAAGACAAGTTCTACCACGACCGCATTGTGCTGGCGGCTACCTCGCCCTACCAGCGCATCGTCGTGACCAGTGGCAAGACCGGCCACAAGTTGTACCTCAATGGCAATCTGCAGTTTGCTGAACGCGATGAATACCGCTACCACGAGTCACTGGTCCACCCCGCCATGTCCGCCTATGGTGCGCCACGCAGGGTGGCGGTGCTGGGCGGGGGTGACGGCATGGCCGTACGGGAAGTCCTCAAATACCCGAGTGTGGAAAGTGTGACCCTGGTGGAGCTCGACCCCAACATGACCGGACTGTTTGCCAAAGACCCGGCGATGGCCCAGCTTAACGGCGGATCGCTCTCGTCACCCAAGTTGAAGACCATCAACATGGACGCCTTCCAGTGGCTGCAGGGCAAAGAGGTACCGGGCACCGCCACGGAGAGCGCGGGGGCGGTACTCCCCGAGCCCGAGATGTTCGACGTCATCATTGTGGACTTCCCCGATCCCACCAATTTTTCCATTGGCAAGCTCTACACCAACACCTTCTACGCGCTGCTGGCCCAGCGCCTCTCGGCCAGTGGTTATGCGGTGATCCAGACCACGTCGCCGCTGGTGGCGCGCCAGAGTTTTTGGACCGTGGCAAACACGATTGAATCGGTTGGCCTGCACGCAACCCCGTACCACGCCAATGTGCCCAGCTTTGGTGAATGGGGCTACATCATCGCTAGCCATAGACCCTGGCATATGCCGGCATCCCTGCCGGACGGTCTGCGGTTTTTAAGTCCTCCAACCCTGCCCTTGCTGTTTGATTTCCCAAAAGACATGGCACGTGTTCCGGCCGAGGTGAACCGCTTGTCCAACCAGGTTCTGGTGACAACCTATGAGCAGGAGTGGGGTCGGGTCGGGCCTTAGGGATTCGGGCAATCCAGCTCACAGGGGGTGCGGACAATAACTTGGACCACTTGGAGGTAGTTCATGTTTTCATACGAAGATCGCATTCGAGCCGTCAAGCTCTACATCAAGCTCGAAAAGCGTCTTGGAGCGACTATTCGCCAGTTGGGCTACCCAACCAAGAACTCGCTGATTGGCTGGTGTGAATCGAACTAATCTCTTGACTGCAGTGCGACTGGCGTCATGGCAGTTGATTTTGTTGAGCTTATTTGGCCCTTCTCGAAACGATTACGTCTGTTTCGAGAGATGCCAAAAATCAGTATCCGAGGACATTCGCCCGTCTTTCACTCGCACGTGGTATTTTCGTGTGCCCACCAGTTGCAGTGCAACCGCTTCCTTTTTTGAAAACTCCACGACAGTCAAGACATTAGTTCGTTTTACATTAACCCACCCATGCCGCAATACCAGAGCTTCCCTGATGCCGCTGGCGACTCCGTTTCGCTGGAAAAACTCAAAGCCCTTCGCTTGCCACCTCTGGCTGGGCGCAGTTTTCTTGATGTCGGTTGCAACGAAGGCTATTTTTGCGGCTTTGCCCTCTTTGCCGGTGCCAGCAAGGTGGTGGGGCTGGACGCATCAGAGCTCTTCATTGAACGGGCGCGGCGTAGGTTTACACAGGCCAGCTTTGAATGCCAGTCGTGGGACAACTTGCCCGACGCCCCGTTTGACGTAGTCCTCCTGGCCTCTGCGCTGCACTACGCAGAAGACCAGGCGGCACTCCTGTCGCGCCTGGTCGGCGCATTGTCAGACAACGGTGTGCTGGTACTGGAGCTGGGCATTGCGCCTGGCGAAACCAACGAATGGTGCGAAGTTGAACGCGGCATAGACAGCAGATGGTTCCCCACCTGGCCCACGCTCATGGAGATACTGAGCCCCTATGAGTGGAAAGACATTGGCCCCAGCGTGAACCAGCGCGGGGACCCTATTCCACGCCGTGTGATTCATGTGTGCCGGCGCAGGCCAGTGGCCTACCTGCTGGCGCAGCCGCCGGGCTATGGCAAGTCGTCGTTGTGTCGCAAAGTTTTTATTCCCGCGGGCATACGGGTGGTCGAAAACGACTACTGCCTGTGCCGCATTGCGTCGGGAGAGGCCTGTGGAAGCCCCGCCTTGCAGGCAGTGGTGGCGTCGCATTTTTACGCGGATGCACTGGACCGAACCCTGGCGAAGGTGATCGAAGCCACCCTGCTTGATGACTTGGTGCAAGTCTGGCTTACCCAGGCCAACGGACTGGATTTTGCGCTCGATGGGTACCTCCCGCAAGCGGTGCATGAAGCTGTGCGCGAGCAACTTTCGGCTGGCGGGTATATGGTCGTGGCATTGCATTGGGACCCACCGCAGGGCAAAGGCGTTCCGCCGTTGCACGACGCCATGGGCTGGGCCAACGCATATGAAGTAAGCCTTCTGAAGCAAGGGCACGCCAACGAGCCAGCCTCACCGCTGCCCGCACTGCCGTTCACTGGAATCCATGGCCACGTAGACCGGGTGCGCTGCACCAGAGGTCGCCTTCACGTATGGGGCTGGGCGGTGCACCACAGCAGCGTTGCACCCACCAACTTCTTCGTCACCCTGGGCGGGCAAGAGGCCAAGGTCATCTCACACGAACGCGTGCCGCGGGTGGATGTGCAGCACCATCTGCAGTTGCCGCACCCCTATTTTGGCTACCTGCTCGAAGTAGAGCGGCCAGCAGACATCGGAGTCGAGCAACTGCCGACTGCCATCGCTGTGCATTGCAGTGTGGGCTGTGAATCGGTTTTCGGGCCGCTATGGATTTCACCGGACGCTGAGTTTATCGATGCGTCGTGACCACGGCTAAAACACTGCCGCAGGTGCCAGTCGTTCGCTGCATCTGTTCTGAGTGAAGAGGCTTGGAAAAAAAATTAGCTCAGCTAAGGACCTGTCTTACGAGATCATCGCAGCGATGGATTCGGTTTTAAGTGGAATCTGATAGGGAGTGGAACAAACCGGGGGCTGAGCAATCTAGGCTGGATTTGCTGCCATTTTGCTAAACTGACTCCGCCATGGCGGCGACCAAGACCGTCGAGGTCGAGATCGACCAGTTCCTATCACACGAACTAAAGTTGTATCTCCCGCGATTGACCGCTTCAGAAGGCCAACGCATCCAGCGGAAAGTGGGGCGTGAGATTTGCTTTAATCGCGTCGGCTATGTCTGCAATGTCCGCCTCGGGAAAATCTATAACCGCGTACCCTTGAGAGTGCAATTGCTTGGCAATTGTGCGGATGGCGTCGTCTGCATCCGCAAACAGCGCATCAAAAAATGGCGACTCGACGTGTGGCACGCCGGGCAAAGGGTTCTTAAATGGAACTGAGGGTTTCTGTGTCATGTGGTCAGTTGCGGGGGGCCTTGGTGTAGCGGTAACGGAGGCGCGTTAAAGCCAGTATGACACCTTCGATCAGTCATCAGCCTTGCGCAAACCCGCACGATTCTCGCCGCAAGTCGAATCCTGGGTCAGCCCACACGAGCGCTGTTCAAGTCATCCGCAACGTCCCTCAACGCCCTTTGGCGAGTTCTTCTCCCACCAGCTGGCGCAACTGTTCGAAGCCAAACGAAGGCAGCGGCCGTCCGTTGACGAAATATTCCGGTGTCTGGGAGACGCCCAGTGTGTTGGCGTCGGCCAAGTCCTGCGCGACGGCCTGCTTGACTTCGGGTGCCGTCAAGTCAATCGCCAGCTGCTCCATATTGAGACCGACGGGTTCGAGGTATTTCCAGGCCAAATCCACTTTGGCGGTGTGGTTCGACGCCCAGTCTTGTTGGCTTGCCAGCAGGGCCTCAAGTGACGGCCAGAACTTTCCTTGCCGTCTGGCCGCTTCCAATACGGCGACGACCTTGTCCGAACCCTTGTGAAACGGCGCATACCGTATCACCAGCCGAATGCGGTCAGGATGTTGTGCCATCAGTTGTTTGACCATGGGGTAAAAGGTGCGGCAGGTTTCACAGGCCGGGTCCAGAAACTCAACGATGACGACCGGCGCGTCGGCCTTGCCCAAGCTTGGAGAATGCGGGCGAATCAGCGCAGAGCGGTCCACGGCAACCGTTGCTTGTCCACTCGGATTTTGGTTGGAGGCGTACCACCAGGCGCCAATGGCAATCACCGCCAGAAGAGCCAGGGTGGTCAGTGCGAGTGTCTTTTTTTGCATGAGTCAAATTTTGCAGGAATATTGGGGATCCAGTATGGCATTGCACAATCAACCGGTATCGACAACACACCATCCACCACCATGAGAGTTTTTGGAATCGCCGGGCACTCCGGCATGGGCAAGACCACACTGCTGGAACGTTTGGTGCCCGAGCTGACCGCACGGGGCCTGCGCGTATCCCTTATCAAACACAGCCACAAGGCCATTGACATTGACCGCCCCGGCAAGGACTCGTACCGGCTGCGGGAAGCCGGCTGCAGCGAGGTGGTGTTGCTGGGCAACGAGCGCTGGGCTCTGATGCATGAGTTGCGGGGCGCGCCAGAGCCGTCGCTTGAATATTTGATCGGCCGACTGCAAGACTGTGACCTGGTGCTGATTGAAGGCTTCAAGGATGGCCACTTTCCGAAAATCGAAGTCTGGCGCGCCGAGCTGGGGCGCGACGCCCTGTGGCCCAACTGGCCGGGCATTGTGGGTATTGCGGGTGATGGCCCGCCCGGTCCCGGTCAGGGGTTGCCGGACGCAAACCAACTCCTGGTATTTGACCTGGCCGACATACGGGCCATTGCTGACTGTGTGGTCGAACGCGCCATAACATGCTGAACCGACGCCAGTGCTTGGGTGCCGGTCTGGGCGCGGCCTGGACCGTCTCCGGTTGCGGACGCACGGCCCCCTCGGCATCCCCCATCCAGGGCGGTTTCACCGATGGTCAGCCTGAACGTGGCCACTGGTTGCGCGACCGTTTACACAGCGGCAAGCCCTGGCCGCTGCCGGACAAGGTGTTCACCACCCGGGTACTGATCGCCGGCGGCGGTGTGGCGGGTCTGGCGGCGGCGCGGGCCTTGCGGCTGCGCGGCATGGAAGACTTTGCGCTGCTGGAAATGGAGGACACCGCCGGAGGCAACAGCCGGGGCGGGCAACTGGGCGGTCTGGCCTGCCCCTTGGGCGCCCACTACCTGCCCTTGCCAGGAGACGACGCGCCCGAGGTGCAGGATCTGCTGGAAGAACTCGGTTTGCGCCAGCGAATGGCTGGGCGCTGGCAGTACGACGACCGTTACCTTTGCCACAGCCCACAGGAGCGATTGTTCTTTCAAGGGGAATGGCAGGAGGGTTTGCTGCCGTTGAGCGGGGTGGGCGAAGAAACCTTGGCGCAGTACCGCGTATTTGCGACCCTGGTGGAACAGGCCCGAAAGGCCGCTCGGTGGACATTACCAGTACAAAATTGGCCTCTAGCCCCCGTGAAATCTGCATTGGTGGCTATGAAGTTCATAGCATATCTAGACCAGCATGGCATTACCGACCGTCATCTGCGCTGGTACCTTGATTACTGCTGCCGCGACGACTACGGCGCCGGTATTGCCACCGTGTCGGCCTGGGCCGGCATCCACTACTTTGCCAGCCGCCACGGCTTCCACGCGCCGGGAAGCGACGCACCCGAGCGCGAGGGCCTGTTGACCTGGCCCGAAGGCAATGCCTGGCTGACCCAACGCCTGGCAGCGCCACTGGGTGAACGCCTGCACACAGGGCGTGTGGTGGTGGGCATCACACACAACAAACAGGGTGTGGAGGTCGACGCCTTCAACGCGGTGACCCAGTCACTGGAACGTTGGCAGGCAGAGCGCGCCGTGGTTGCTTTGCCCCTCTTCGTGGCGGCCCGGGTGGTCCAGAACCCGCCCGATGTTCTGCGGCAAGCGGCGCGCCAGGTGGTCTATGCGCCATGGCTGGTGGCCAATATCCACCTACACAGCGCCCTGCACGACCGGCCCGGTGCTGCGCCCAGTTGGGACAACGTGTTGTTTGACGGCGTCAAGGGTGCTGATGGTGCCCAAGGCGTCGGCGGTCTGGGTTATGTGGACGCAACCCACCAGCACCTTCAAGCCCAGCCCGGCGCCACCGTGCTGACGCATTACCGGGCGCTGGGTGACTTTTCGGTTGGTGCTGCTGGCGGCGCCTCTGCGGCAGGGGCGCCTATCGGTGCTGGCGGGCGTGCCTGGCTGCTCAATCGCCCCTGGGCCGACTGGCGTGACCAAATCCTGGCCGAGCTGTCCGTGGCCCACCCGGATCTTGTGGCCAAAACTACCGCCGTCGACATTACCCGTTATGGCCACGCCATGGCCGTTCCGATACCCAGTGCCAATGGTCAAATCGGGTTCTGGACCGCGTCGAATAAGCGTGAGCAGCTATCAAAAAAAGAGCGACTGCTGTCCCGGCCGACGCTGACCTGGGAGCGCCTGCATTTTGCCCACAGCGACTGGGCGGGGTATTCGGTGTTTGAAGAAGCGTTCACGGCAGGGCATTGGAGTGTGTCGTCTGTGGCAACCCTTCGCTGATCCAAGCCGTTAGCCGGCCAGCCGTGTGACTACACTCAGGGCCTGTTTGATTGGAGCCCGACCCCGCACATGGATGTTTCTCTGCTGTTGTTGATACTGGCCCTGGTGGGCTACGTTTTTCAGGTGCGCGACGAGCGCCGCCGCGTCGGTCTGCTGGCAACCTATCTGGGCCACTACCAGATCGAGCAGTTAATGGCCACGTTAACCGAAGGCTATATGCGCGCCTTGGGCGAAACCGATGCGGCCCGTCAACAGCAAATCTGGAGCATGTTGGGCAGTGCCGAGACGGCGTTAAGCGAGCAATTTCAAAAGTTTGTGGCGGACTTTGCCCACGTCGACGAGGCTGCCGCGCGGGTCAGCAAGCTCCCAATTTCGATTTTCTACACCGGCAAATGGTGGCCCAACAGCACCTTTGATCTGCGCAAAGTTTTGGGGGTGCATGCCCGCGGCATCAGCGAGACCGTAGCCAACACCAGCCCACAGCGCAGCGACCGGGACAAGGCCTTCACTTTGCTGGCTGAGATCTTTTTGATGCAGCACAGCTGCCACTGGTATTGCAAGTCCCTGGGGGTGGCATCGGCCCGCCTGGTCATGCGCCACCAGACACCCTACGAAAAGGTGCTGGACTCGGTTTCGCCGGGCACACGCCAGGCCTACACCGCTCTGATAGCGCGCTGATCGCCCGCTAAACTTGGGCCGTCGGCATTCCTCTTGCTTTGCCCACCATCCCACTCTTCTTCAAGGCACCCTCCCATGCAGCATGTCGTTTTTAACCAAAAAGGTGGCGTTGGCAAATCCACCATCACCTGCAACCTGGCGGCCATCAGCGCCTGGCAAGGCTTGCGCACGCTGGTGATTGACCTCGACTCCCAGGGCAATTCCACCCGCTACCTGCTGGGCCCCGACATGCCCGAAGACTTGCCCAATGTGGCCGAGTTCTTTGAGCAAAGCCTCAAATTCACGATCCGCGACAAGGGCGCCACGGAATTCATCGTCAACACCCAGTGGGAGGGCCTGGACCTGATGCCGTCCAGCCCGCTCCTGGACGAACTGCACAGCAAGCTGGAGTCGCGCCACAAGATCTACAAACTGCGCGATGCACTGGAGCTGCTGGCCGAAGACTACGACCAGATCTACATTGACACGCCACCGGCGCTGAATTTCTACACCCGCTGCGCGTTGATTGCCGCCCAGGGTTGTTTGATTCCGTTTGACTGCGACGACTTTTCGCGCCGCGCGCTCTACACACTGCTGGAAAACGTGCAGGAGATCCAGGCCGACCACAACTCGGACCTCAAGGTCGAAGGCATCATCGTCAACCAGTTCCAGGCCCGCGCCAACCTGCCCCAGCGCATGGTGCAGGAGCTGATCGACGAGGGGCTGCCGGTGCTGCAACCCTACCTGCGCTCGTCGGTGCGCATCCGTGAATCACACGAGCAATCCATGCCGATGATCTTCCTGGACCCCAGCCATACGCTGACCCAGGAGTTTGTGGCGCTACATGACGCCTTGGCCTGATCATGGCCGACCATCAATGGGATCGCTGCATATTCTGCAAACAATGGTAACCATTTAGACCTCTGGCCCCCGTGAAACAAGCGCAGGTAGCTACTAAATTTGTAGCGCTTCCGGGGTGCCACCACGCTGCAGCGCCTGGCGAAGCACCCGCTGCGGCGCAAACAGCGCGACCAGCGCATCCATCAGCGCATGCGCCTTGCCCGAGTGATCGGCGCCAAAATTACACACATACACATCCACCGTCACGCCCATTTGCTCAGGCCAGGTGTGCACACACAAGTGGGATTCGGCCAGCAGCACGGTGGCGGTCACTCCGCCCGGACCTTGGCCGGTTGCGGGAAAGGTGTGGGCCAGTTGGCTCACCGCTTGCAGGCCCGCGTGGGAGACCTCTTGCACGCAACGATGCAATAAGCGCACCGCGTCGGTAAGCCACACGTTGTCGCACTGGCAGCGGCTGAGATCGGCGGTGAGGTGAAGGCCTTGCATAAGCGCCACTGTAGAGTACTTTTGGGGCAGGGAGTCACACAAAGTAGGAGACCGTGGGGACCATCTCCAGCGCAAAGTAAAATATCGGGTTTCCCCCAGTCCCCACATTACCCGGAGTCGCCCAGCCCATGGCCACCACCCCCCCCAGCCCACAATCGG
>ERZ724517.1868-NODE-1868-length-11330-cov-3.796718_pt1 | contig 11330 bp, 8 predicted proteins | sample MGYA00376050_ERZ724517 | MGnify/ENA primary metagenome ERZ724517 (study PRJEB28724, sample SAMN07190886) | activated sludge metagenome | isolation source: activated sludge of sewage treatment plant in Hong Hong | place: USA: Christiansburg, Virginia | collected... | reverse complement strand
GGGGCGCTCAAGGTGTCGTTCTTTGGCCCGTTCTATGGTGGCTATCACGTGATCGCACTCGATCAACAAAACTATCGCTGGTCCCTTGTTGCCGGGCCGGATCGCGACTATTTGTGGATTCTCGCCCGCGATAAATCGCTTCCTGCAGACATCCGCGCGCAGCTGGTCAGAAAGGCGAGAGAGCTTGGCTTTGCCACTGACAAGCTGATCTGGGTCGATCATCAGCGTTCTGACGGGCAATAAGTATTCAAGTTAGCCCAGGTTGTTGCATGGGTTAGCCGGGCTGTCTGGCCTGCTTGCTCATTGCGCCCTCCGTAACAGCAAAGGGCGCTTGGTGACCGGCGGCTGCGCGGCGTAGCCAAAAGTCTGCCATCGATGCAAATGAATTTCGGGTTGCGAGGGAACCTTCCGAGTTTTTTGGTTGTCATTGTCTAGGACAAACAATGATTTCTATGTTGCCGGTCTCGATGCGTCATACGGAAAAAACCAACTGGAGATGTAACCGTGGATAAACTCGATTCGAATGTGCTTACCGGATGGCGTGCAATCGTGATGTTGTTGCTCGCCTCCGTGCTTTTGTCGGGTTGTGCCTCAACGGGCTATGCACCAATGCAGTCACTGAGGTACCCGCGCGATGAAGTTCAAAGGCAGCCCAATTTGCTGGTCCTGATACGCGGGCTGGGCGCTGACCACACCATCTTTGCCAAGGAAGGCATCGTCGACGAGATACGCGATCTCGGGCTGCCCTTTGACGTCATCGCGCCAAATGCACATTTTGGCTACTACCAGGCGGAAACCTTTGTTCAGCGCTTGAAGGAAGATGTGATCGAGCCCGCGCGTCGCCAAGGTTACGAGCAAATATGGCTGGCAGGATTTTCGATGGGAGGTCTGGGTTCGCTGATCTATCTACGGAGCCATCCGGAGGACATCGACGGCGTTCTGCTGACCAGTCCTTTCCTGGGTTGGCCCGGTATCCACAGCGAAATTCAGCAGGCAGGGGGTATTTCTGAGTGGGTACCCAATCACCGCGATCCAAAAGACTGGCAGCGGATGATATGGAGCTGGATCAGCCAGCAGGATTTCAATTCGCAAGTGCCAATCTGGCTGGCCTACGGTGAAAACGACATTGTGACGCGGGCCGGCCCGCCACTTCTGGCTACTGCACTTCCAGAGTCGCGGGTTTTTTCCGCGCCCGGAAATCACACCGTCTCGACCCTCAAAACCTTGTTTCGCCAACAGCTGAGCATGCTGGCAAACCAGCGCCAGCTGACCACTGTTGTCTTGTCGAGCACGGAAAAAGCAGCTTCAACGTTTTAGACGATTTCGGGTCGAATTCAGAAATATCGGGTTTAACCAAAACGGTTTGAATTTCGATGTCTACATCACAGTCGCACGAATAACGGAGGTCTTATGAACGATAAACTGGATACCCTGACCCCAGCCACGCCGGAGTTGCTTCAGCAGTTTGCAGTTGTTAACAAGGTTGGCTTGCTGGCGCCTTTCACCTGGGTCAAGAAGGGTACGCGTGATCTGTTGACGTGCCAGTTTTCCAGCATGTTTTACGGCGCCACTTTCGCTTTGCTGGGGTGGACCGTCGCCTTTTTCTACGGCGCCGCCTATTGGCTGACGATCACAGCCACTGGGGCTTTCATGCTGGCGGCCCCCTTGCTCGCCATCGGTCTGTATGCGCTTTCACGCCAAAGAGAGCGCGGCGAAGAACCGCATTTATTGCCAACCTTGAGTTGCTGGCGCGGCAACATGGCCAACCTTTCGATTTTCGCGCTGGTTATCGGCGTAGTGGCAATGATCTGGGCGCGTGCTTCCATGGTGGTCTTTGCGGTTCTGTACGACACTGGACTGCCAACAGCGAACGATTTCCTGAATGAACTCCTGGAATTCAAAAACATCGAGTTCGTGGTCAGCTATTTGATTGTGGGTGGGCTGTTCGCCAGCTTCATCTTCGCCATCAGCGTGGTGGCCGTGCCCTTGATGTTCGACCAGGGTAAAGATGCGATCACCGCCATGTTGATCAGTCTTTCGGTAGTGGCGAGAAATCCAGTGGCTATGGTCATCTGGGCGGCATTGTTGGTTTTGTTGATCGGCATTGGTTTCGCAACGGGTTTCCTCGCGTTGGTTTTCACCGCACCTATTGCCGGACATGCAACGTGGCATGCCTATCGAGACCTGCTGGGTGCGAAGGAAAATTGAGTGAAATTTGGCCGCACCGCCAGTTTTCGATGAAAAAATTCGCTCATTTTCCCGGTTGACCGCAACAGACTGGTGGCACCCGGCAAATGGAAGAGCGCGAGGTGTAAATCATGTTACGGTCAACACCAGAAAATCCGCCTTTTATGGACGCGCAAATGATTCGACACCTTCCCTTTATGGCCGCTGCACTTCTTGCCGCCAGCTTCGCCCAAGCGCAGGTCAACCCGATTCCCCGCACCGGTGGCGTGTCTGGGTCGATTGCGCTCGGCGCTGTCTATACCGATGTCAGCTCCAGTTTCTACCAGCATGACGACCATGCCCGGATCGACAACCTCGGCACTCCGCAAAGCCACGGCAATGCCTCGGTTGTTCCCCGCTTCGATCTGCGTTACACGCTCGCTGAATCACGTACGCAGTTTGTACTGGGTAACCAGATTCACGATGTGCTGCGCTTCGATTTCACCCAACTGCTGGCCGTCCGGCAGGAAATTGGCGATTTCGGGATTGTTTCAGCCGGACTGGTGTTTACCGGCATCGCTCCCAGCGAGGTGTGGTCCGACCCTTACAAGACTTCAACTGACCGCGACAGCAGCGACCGCGACTCGCGCGGCATTCGCCTCGGCTGGGAGCGGGTGTTGGGCTCCGGCTTCAGCGCTGACTTTACCGCACGCAAGATCGACATCGAGCATGAAGAAAGTGGCCGCAGCAGCACATTGACCGCCAGCCAGATTGGTCTGCTTGATCGCAACGGCAACAGTCTTCGGCTACGGATTTCCTATGACTGGGAGTTCGCGCCGCACCATTTTCTGGCGCCGGGGCTGATTCTTGGTCGTGAAGATCTCGACGGCATGGCCATGCGGCATGATGTCACCGGCTTCAAGCTGGACTACGGGTTCAATTCAGGAAGCGACACCTTTAGTGCCAGCCTGTACCTCGCGCAGCAAGGCTATGAAGAGGGTCATCCGCTGTTCGGCAACCGCAAGGCTGACAGCAGCGACTATGCGCTGGGCGTTAACTATCTGCGTCAGGGGCTGTTCGGCACACCATGGCTCGGCGCTTACATTAGTGCGTCCTATGGCAAATCAAATTCTGATATCGACTTTTTCGATGCCGAATTTACCCGCGTCGGTGCTGGCCTGCGCTTCAAGTTCTGATTGAGGTCTACCACCAGGCGAGCCTAATTCCCTTTGATCTCTTGCAATATCTCGTTGCGGCGCAAAAACGGTAGCGTCCAGGGCGGGTTGTAGCGGGCGAGTTGGGGTTTGCCGATGGTTTCGATTTGTTGTGTCTTGAGCCAGTCGAGAAGCTGGTCGGTTTTTTCCTGCACCGTGCTTTCAGTGTTGATGCCTGAATAGGTCAAGGTGGCAAAAGTCTTGGCGGGAATCTCGCGCAGTTGGACTTGCGGGTTGAGCGGATTGGGCAGGGTGGCGAGGGTGTATTGGCTGGGCATCACGAAGTGGATGCGCCAGCGTTGGGCGCCGGCCATTTTGCTGCCGTCGGCATTTTGCGGCTCGATGCTGACCGGTGCGGTCATGGCAATTTTCTCGGCGCTGCTTTGCGCTTCGGCGACCACGGGTGCTGTCATCGCGATCCGTTCATTATTGCCAAAGATATAGCCGGCAATGAGCTGGAAGCCACGGCTGGAGGCGCTGTCCATATCGCCGTCGACGGTGGTTTCAGCAACAATCACGGGTACATAGCGGCGGATTTCAACGTTATCTTCCTTGCGCAGTGATTCAAATTTGGGTTCTTCAGTAGCCATCAGGGTTCCCATCGAAAGTGGACCAATAAACAGGCCAAGAAGCAGGGTGGTGAGTCTTGGGCGTCGTTTCATTTTTTGTCCTTGGGGGCGCCGCTGGCTATGGCTACTTCAGGGATGCTGGCCGGCCAGATGCCTTTATTGATGGCGCGCCCCTGTTCAAAAATCAGCCAGCTTTGTCCGCCGTAGTGGGGCAGGCCGCGTTGCAGGGCGTTGAGCGCCGCCGCATTCTGGCCGGAGATGATGGCCAGCTGGAAGGTTTTACCAGGCACTGTCCAGACTTGGGCTGAGCCTTGTCCCGCAAGGTTGGCCGGTCGGGCTGGCAGGCCGGCGCTGGCCAGGGCCTGATCAATCTCGGCATGGGTGCCGGCGAGCAAAACGGGGGCTTTGCTGTTGAGTGCAGCGGTGAGTTGGTCGGGCGTAAGCAGCTTGGGTTTGATCTCAAAAATTCGCTCCGCAAGCGCGTTGACCGCAACATTTGCCTCCGCTGCACGGGCGACATTGACCAGTTGTGGTGCACTGGCGGCCATCCACTGGCGCAGGATCGGCGGCAGCTGGCTGGCTGCAAGGCGGCGCCAAACGCGCATTTCGGGGTCGAGGCGCAGGGTTTGTGGTTTAAAGGCGAGCTTGAGTGTGGCGGTGTTGCGTGCTGCCGCGAGGTCTATCCAGTGCGTTTCGTGTTTGCCAGCGCCCCTGATTTCAAGCGGCAGGCGCAAGGGCAGGTTAGCGTCTTGCTTGCCGAAGGTGATATTGAGTTGGTATTGCTTGCCGCTGCGACTGCTCTTGGCGTGGGTAATGACGACATCAGGCAAGGCTTGCTGATCGAGCCAGGGGGCGAAGAAGCTGCCAAGCTGTTCGCCCGAGGCGCTTTCAAAGGCAGTCTGCAAGTCGTCCCAGGCGGTAACTTTGAAACGCTGCGCGGTCCAGAAATTGCGGATGCCCTGGTCAAATGCCTTTTTGCCCAGCCGATCACGCAGCATGACGAAGAGCATCGCTGATTTTCCGTAGCCGACGTTGGCACCGGCAGCGTTGGCGCGTGAGCGAAAGTCGCGCAATGAGCCCGATTTTTCGCCGGCAAAAACGGCGGCATCGCGCAGCCAGGCGAGGCGCATTTCGCTGGCGGCAGTGGCCGATTCGTCTTCCTTGTAAGCGTAGTCGGCCATGAAGGTGGTCAGGCCTTCCGACCAGTTGCCGCGCTCGTAATCGACATAAACCCCGTTACCCCACCAGTTGTGCAAAATTTCATGGCCGAGCGAGGTTTTGCGGATGAAGGGTAGGCGCAAAACCTCGGCCCCGAGATAGGTAAGCGTCGGCATGCCAAAGCCGGTGGGCAGCGGGCTGGCGACGATGGAAAATTCGCTGTACGGATAAGCGCCGATGTCACGGCTGTAGCGTGCGATGTAGGCTGCGGTGTCATCGAGATAGGCCTCGGCCAGGCCGGGCACGGCATCGAGATCCGCCGGGAAGAAGGTGCGCAGGTGGAGCGGCGATTGTGCCCCGCGCTTGATGGCTTTTTCGCGCACTACCCACGGCCCGGCCATCAGATCAATGCCGTCGCTGGGCTGAATGAATTCAAAGCTCGCTCGATAGCTCTCTCCGGTCTTTGCCGGCGAGCTTTCAGCGATGCGTTTTCCGGCCACTAAAGCGCGTTGACCGTAAGGAACGGCCAGTTTGACCCGATAGGAGAAGAGGTCAGCCGGGCGTGGATACCAGCCGCTACCCGAGGATAAAAAACTGCCCTCAGGGGCGGCCATCGGCGGCATGCCGCCGAGTACGCTGCGGTGATCGCGGTCGCGTTCAAGCGCCGGTAACTGGCCTTCGTAGTGGATGACGACCTTTTGATTGGCCTTGGCGAGGTGGATCGTCCATTGCCGGTAACCTTTTGGACCGCCACTACGCTCCGTGGTGACCATTTGATCGCCGACCTGCGCACGGGTAACGTGCAAGGATTCATGCAGTAGAAAACGGAAACTTCGTGCCGTTATCTGCAACTCGGCTTCGGCCTTGAATTGCCGGGTTTGTGGGTCGAGCGCAACGTCGAGCAGCAAGTCAGGATCGCTCGCACTGATGGCGCTGGCAGCGTAGAAAAACAGGCCGAGCAGAGCTCCGGCGGTGTTACAAAAGCGAGTGAAATTCATGGCCGTGGGGGAAACTGGATGACTAGATCTAGCTGGCTGTCACCACGCGCAATGCGCAGCGGGAGCCAGGTGCCGGGTGGCTGGCGACGGATGATAGCCACCGCGTCGCCACTGCCGCTGGCCGGGCGTCCGGCAATATCGACAATCCTATCGCCGGCGCGCAGCCCGGTTTTTTCAGCCAGACTGCCGGTGCTTACGGTGCTGATCTGCAAACCCTGCGTCGCATCCTCCAGCACCACACCGAGGCGAGGGGGTTCGTTTGGTGGCATCGCCTTATTGGGCAAAGTGAACGCGGCGCTCGCCAGGCCAGCCTCAAGATGAATACATTCCCCTTCCAGCGCCACCGGCAACAAACTGGCGACTTTGGCTACGCCCAGAGAACTGAGCTGGTGCGGCACGCCATGGCCATAACGAATGTGACCGCTGCCCATGACGCCGACGACCAGTGGCGGATTTTTGCGGCCATCCTGGCTGACTGCCAGACTCAGGGCCTCCGCCATGGCGCGGTCCCAGGTCAGCTGGCTGTCAACGAAACCCTTGAAGCCAGCATCCGTTGAAGCTCCCTTTTTGGCTGCCTGCGCGCCCGATGTTTTTTCATGCATTTTGTACATCTCACGCAAAAATTCCGAGTATTCAGGGAGCGCCGGTGCGGGGCTGCCAATGCCTTCACGGGCCTCTTCTGGAACGTTTTCCCAGCCTTTCTCGGCGACCATGCGCGTCAGCTTTTTATCGACATTGAGCGCCCGCACGGGGATTCTGTTGATCCGCGCAAACTCAAACAAAGGCATGTAAATGTGCGGCGGGAAGCTCCATACCTTGTCCCACTCAGCCTGTTTCAAAAACTCCTGGGTGGTCAGCGAACCGGCCACCCACTGGTCGAGCACCGGCTGTACGCGGCGCGGAAACATCTCGAAGCCAATCACCATGTTCGGGCGCTGCGCGTGCAGGGCAGAGAGCGTCTGCAACTGCCAGCGATGATGGTCCTCAAGGTCGTGCTGCTCGCCCAGTAAAACGACATCCTGTTTGGCCGCATGGGCGACAATCTCCTGGATGCTGGCTGGTTTGGGCGGTGTCGTGCTGAGCGACAGCCAGTTGCCACCCTCCTTGCAATAGGCTGGCGTTGGCGGCTCGGCCAGCGGTTTGCGCGAGGACAGCGCGGCGACAGCGATCCCGGCGCTCACTACCAAACAACCGATGTAAAAGGTTTTTATAGTCATTTTCAGCATCTAATGCGCTCCCCAAGGTGCCTTTTCGACAAGTGCACACCGTAATGTTTCCCTAAGCTCATTCAACCGATCCGTATTTTTTCGCCATAGCCGGCCAGTTCAAGGTAACCCTCACCGGCTGGCTGACCGTTTTCGCTGACGCGAATGGCACCTTCCCAATACACCGTGCCCACCGAGCGGCGACTATCCAGCTCCTGATCATCAAGCAGCGGGCTGAGTTCGAACACGCGTTGGCCAATTTGCAGCCGCCAGGCGACGGGGTATTCAACGCCGGTGCGCGGTGAACGCCAGCGGCGCAACGGGGAGAAATTGACCGCCTGAGGCGAAAAAATCTGGTCAATTTTCCCGGTTGACCGTAACGAACCTGCCGCCCACTGTGGGTTGCCGCTGGTATCGCGCAAACGAAAGGCCATCAGTGCGCTGCCGTCGGCGAGATTGATACCGACCCAATCCCAGCCTTGCGCCCCGTCGGGCAGCAGTTCACTCGACCATTCGTGATCGAGCCAGGCATGGCCGCTGACTGCTTCAGCCCGGCCCTTCAACGACACCGAGCCGCTCACCGCCAGTTGCGGCCGGCTGTAGTAATAACTCGCATGGCGCGGGTCAGCCGCCTTGCTGCTGAAGCCAGCGCGACCGTTGAGCAGTGGTGGGGCGTTGCTCTCCAAGGCGAGATCGTAGGAGAAATCTTCGCCGTGAACGCGCGCCTGATAACGATTGCCCTGTTGGGAAAAACGCCAGTCGCCGATCCACACTTCGCTGCGCCCCAGCGTAAAGCCGGCGTGGCCGAAGCCAACGCGGGCAGTCCGTTCGCTGTGGCGCAAACGGCCATATTCCGGGTCGGCAATGGCGGCATGGGCGAGCATCAGTTGACGTGGGGCAAAGCGGCTGGCGTTGCTTTCGCCGATCCCGGTTCGCACGCGAAAGAAGGTGATCTGAAAGCCCAGTGGCTGGCCATCTTGGCGCTTCAGCCAGCCGGTGGCGTACCACCATTCGGTCCTGAAATCAGGATGCGCACCAAAGTCGTCCGGAAAGACCAGGCGCCGTCCGGGCAGTACCGGGGCAAAGTCGACCGCCGCAGCGGGGCTGGGCAAGAGGCCGCGCCAAGCGGCCAGCGCAATGAGGAAATGGCGGCGTCGCATTTACCAGTCCTCGCGCACGGCGAGCACCGCATCCTGACGCATGGCCTGACGTCCGGCCATTACCGCTGCCAGGCTGGCAAGGGCGATCAGGCTACTGGCGAAAAGCAGCAAGGCGCCCCACGGCACATGCAAATCCATGCTCCAGTGAAAACTCTGGCGGTTGACCACCTCGATCAGGATCAGGCCAATCCCGGCCCCGGCCAGCAAGCCGCCCAGCACGCCGATACTGGCGACCAGCGCGCCTTCAAGGGCCAGCATGGCGCCGATCTGGGCACGGCTGACGCCAAGGTGACGCAGCATGCCAAACTCCTTGCGCCGGGTTGCTGCCAGCGAGGCAAAACTGGCCGCCACGCCAGCTAAGCCGATGACGATGGCGACTGCCTCGAGCAGGTAAGTGACGGCAAAAGTACGGTCGAAAATGTGCAGGCTGATGCGTCGAATCTCGCCCGGTCGGGCGACTTCAAGGGTGGCATCATCGGCCAGCGCCATCAGCCGGTTGGCCACTTGCTCTGTGGTGCCTCGCTCGGCAACGGTAATGGCGGCATCGTTCACCCGTAAATCGCCAGTCATTTGGCGGTAGACCGCAAGATCGATCATCAACGCACCGGTCTGGCGAGAATAGTCGCGCCAGACCCCATTGACATGAAATTCACGCGCCACGCCGCCCAGCGGCAGGCTGACGATTCTCCCCGGCTGCCAGCCGAATTGATCGGCCATCGCCTCCGAGATCCAGAGCGCCGGCAAGTTTGAGAGCAGCGCCTTGCCGACCAGCGGCAACACGCTGCCATCGGCCGGGAGCGGCCGGGCGATCAGGGCGACCGGGGCTTGGCCTTCACCCAAGCGCAACTGGTCATGGCGGGTGAATGCGAGGTGCTTGATGCCGGGCGTACGGGCAATGGCGGCCTGCAAATCCTCGCCCATATAGGCGCTGCTTTGGGCACGGCCAGCGCGCAGGTAGAGGTCTGCAGGCAGCAATTGGCTTAGCCACTCATCGACCGATTCACGGAACGAAGCAACCATGATCGCCATCGCCACGGCAAGTGCAACGCTGGTCAGTACGCCAGCGGCGGAAACCACGGCGTAACCGGGGGCGCTGACCAGACGGGCGGCGGCCAAGCGCCAGGCCACTGAGGTGCCGTGCTCGGCGAGCGGTTGCGTCAGGCGATGGGCGGCGGCCGGGAGCAGCAAAATGCTGCCGGCCAGCAAAAATGCGATGGCCGCATAGCCGCCCAGCGGCAGACCGGCTAGCGGCGGTATGAAGCAGACCGCCAGGCTCAATGTCAGGGCCAGCAAGCCCGCCCAAGGTCGGAGATGGCTGCGCATCAACAGGGCATCGCCGGTTGATTTGAGGGCTTGAGCTGGTGAAATATCCGCTGCTTGCAGAGCCGGTAGGGCAGCTCCCGCCAGCCCGGCCAGCAGCCCGAGGAAAACATACAAGGCGGTCAGCGCCGGTTTGAATTCCAGTTGTGGTTGCAGCCCGGAAAAATAGCCAGCGCCGAGATCGCCACCAAGTAATTGCAGTGCCGCCCAGGCCAAACCGTAACCGAGCGCGACGCCGATGATGCCGCCAAGCAGACCAATTAGCGCCCCTTCAGCCAACAGCCAGCGGATCAGCGTGGCGCGCTCAAGGCCGAGGGCGCGCAAGAAGGCGAACTCGCTGCGCCGCTTGACGACCGATAGTGCCTGCGCCGAAAACACCAGAAAAGCGCCGGTCAACAGGGCAATCGCCGCCAGCATACTGAGATTGACGCGATAGGCGCGGCTCAGATTACCTGACTGTTCGCTGGCAGCCTCGGGCGTTTCGAGTAATACGCCGGCTGGCAGGGTAGCCTGCAAGCTGTCGCGCAAGCTTTCTGGCGAGCTGGTGCTGGCGACAATCAGATCAATCCGTGACAGCTTGCCGATGCGCCCAAAGGCCAGTTGGGCAGCAGCAATATCCATGACGGCCAGACGCTGACCATCGACCACGCCCGGCAGGTCGCCGGCAACGCGCAGCTTGAGCGAGCGGCTACCGTCCTGCACCGTCAGTTGTTCGCCAATCTTGACGCCGTAGGCTTCTTGCGCTGCCGAGCTGAGAAAAATCGAATCTTCAGCCAGCGGCGCAAAGCGATCGCTTTTGTCATGGCTCTGCGGCAGCAAGCGCGGCGCAACGCGGGCCAGCGTGAAAATGTCGACGCCCAGTATCCTCAGCAACTGTTCGTGGCTGGCCAATTTGGCCTCCACCTCAACGATGGGCGTGGCTACGGCAATTTCCGGGTGCCGCAGGATTTGCTCCAGCAGCGTTTCATCGAAGCCGCTGGCCGGGCCAACCAGGCGCAGATCAGCCGTACCGGCCAGCACGCGCACACCGCGGCCAAATTCATTGAGCGCGGCTTCGTGGATCGCCTGCACCGCCATGCCCAGCGCGACACCGAGGATGATGGCGAGCAATGAAAACAAGGTCGCCATGCGCCGCCGGACCAAGGAGCCGAGAAAAACCGGGGCCAGCGTCATTCGCTCAGGCCGTCGGGCGTGAGATGCAGGATGCGATCCGCTGTGGCTGCCGCTTCGCGGGAGTGGGTGACCAGAATACCGATGGCTCCGACCGCACGGATACGTTCGCCGAGCAAGGCGAGCACGCGAGCGGCGTTGGCCGGGTCGAGATTGCCGGTCGGTTCGTCGGCCAGCACTAGTCGCGGGCGATGAACCAGCGCCCGGGCAATCGCCACCCGCTGCAATTCGCCGCCAGACAACTCATGTGGCCAACTGGCGGCGCGCTCGGCGAGGCCGACGGCAGCGAGCATTTGCCGTGCCGTGTTGTCAGTAGCGGCACCCGAAGCGCCTTGCAACCACAGGGGTAGCACGACGTTTTGCAACAGGG
>ERZ724517.1865-NODE-1865-length-11338-cov-5.599840_pt1 | contig 11338 bp, 10 predicted proteins | sample MGYA00376050_ERZ724517 | MGnify/ENA primary metagenome ERZ724517 (study PRJEB28724, sample SAMN07190886) | activated sludge metagenome | isolation source: activated sludge of sewage treatment plant in Hong Hong | place: USA: Christiansburg, Virginia | collected... | reverse complement strand
CGCACACGCCGCGAGCAGCAGCGCCGTCGCCCCCCGGCCTGGATTGGATGACGCGGTGTCGCGCTGCACGCCGGCCCTCCTGCCTCGGTGTGAGCGCGTTGAAGCCGCTCCGCCCGACTCTGTCAAGCAGCCGCGCCGCTTAGCGCGGACTTGGCGCTTCGAGCATGGCAGCCACCACCTGCGCGGCGTGCGCCAGCGTGGCATCGGCCTGCCACATCGGGTGCGGGCGCGAGCGGTCGGCGAGTTCGGCCTCGCGCGCCGACAGCAGCGCGCCGAGCGTGGCGCCCAGAAACACAAAGCGTTGGTTCTTTTGCGCGGCCGGCATGTCGGGCATCAACCGGCGCAGATGGTCGAGGCAGCGCTGGTAACCGACGTTCCACCGGCCTTCGAGCGCGTCCATGAAGAACGCGCGCTGTGACAGGCCGAGCAGTAGCACGAAGCGATTGAAGCTCTCGTCGCCCGGCGCGAGGTCGGGGTCGATCGAAGTGCGGATCATCCCTTCGACAACCTCATGGACGCTATGTGGTCCATTTGCGGCTTCACAGGCATCGAGCCAAGTGCAGCGCCGCACGTCCATGGCGCGCGCGCCGTCGATGATCAGCTCACGGATCAGTGCTTCCTTCGACCCGAAGTGATAGCCGACCGCGGCATGGTTCTTTTGGCCGGCGTGTTCGGCAATCTGGCGCACGGTGACGCCGTCGGGGCCGCGTTCGGCGAACAATCGCAGCGCCACCGCCTTGAGGTGTTCGGCCGCATCGCTGCGGGGTTTCAAAACAGGCCGCGTCATCGCCTTCCCAAATAGTGTTGACAGACATTTGCGTCAAACGCATTATCCATTTGGATAAAAACATCGGGGAGGATGACGCGCGCCATGATCGAAGGTGTCGACCGTGCAGCACTGACCGCGTGGATGGACCGGCAGGGGCTGGGCAGCGGCGCTATCGAGGACGTGACGCGACTTGCAGGGGGCACGCAGAACATCCTGCTGCGCTTCACCCGTTCGGGCCGCAGCTATGTGCTGCGCCGGCCGCCGCCGCACCTGCGCGCCAATTCGAACGAGACGATGCGCCGCGAAGCCCGCGTGCTCGCGGCGCTGGCCGGCACCGATGTCCCGCACCCCGCCTTGATCGCGGCTTGCCCCGAGGAGGACGTCATCGGCGCATCGTTCTACCTGATGGAACCGGTCGACGGGTTCGCCGCGCCCAACGGGCTGCCGCCGCTCCACCTGACGGCGCCGGTCCAGCACCGCATGGGCTTGTCGATGGTCGAGGCGATCGCCGCACTCGGCGCGGTCGACTATCTTGCCGTCGGGCTCGACGGCTTCGGCAAGACCGAAAACTACCTCGGCCGGCAGGTCGCGCGCTGGCAGGCGCAACTCGCCAGCTATGCGGAAATGCCCGGCTGGACCGGTCCCGACGAAATCCCCGGTGTTGCCCGCGTCGCCGAGTGGCTGAGCGCCAACGTGCCGGCCGATTTCCGGCCCGGCATCATCCACGGCGACTTCCACCTCGGCAATGTCATGTTCCGCCACGACAGCGGCGACCTTGCCGCAGTGGTCGACTGGGAACTGTGCACGATCGGCGATCCGCGGCTCGACCTCGGCTGGATGCTCGCCACCTGGCCCGAAGGTGACACGCCGCGCCCAACCGATGTCGCCGTCACACCGTGGATCGGCTTCCCGACCGCAGACGAAATCGTCGCGCACTATGCCGCGCGCAGCGACCGCGACCTCAGCTCGATCGGCTGGTTCGTCGTGCTCGCCTGCTACAAGCTCGGCATCATCCTCGAAGGCACGCACGCCCGCGCCTGCGCCGGCAAGGCGCCGCGCGATACCGGCGACAAGCTTCACGCCCACACCATCGCGCTGTTCGAACGCGCACTGCGCCGCATCGGCTGATTTGAAGAAAGGACCATCATGACCAGCGATACAGATTTCACCGGCAAGACCGTGCTCGTCGTCGGCGGCTCGAGCGGCATCGGCAACGGCATCGCGCACGGCTTTGCCCAGCGCGGCGCCAAGGTCCATGTCTGGGGCACCAAGCCGGCCGCCGCCGATTATGACCCCGCCGACGGCTCCGACCTGACGGGGCTGGGCTATACCTGCGTCGATGTCGGCGACGCCGACGCCATCGAAGCCGCAGCTGCGCCGTTCAAGACGCTCGACGTGCTGGTGCTGTGCCAGGGTACCGTCGTCTATCGCCGCGGGGAATTCGAAAGGCCGGGCTGGGGCCGCGTCATGGCGGTCAACCTCGACAGCCTGATGAACTGCGGCCGCAAATTCCACGAGCAGTTGGCGGCCACCAACGGCTCGATCATCATCGTCAGCTCGATTTCGGGGCTCAAGGCCAATGTCGGCAACCCCGCCTATGCCGCCTCGAAGGCCGGCGCGATCAGCCTGACCAAGACGCTGGGCCAAGCCTGGGCGAAGGACGGCATCCGCGTCAACGGGCTGGCGCCGGGGCTGGTCGATACCAAGCTGACCAAGGTCACCACCGAAAACCCGCAGCGCCGCGAAGGCGCGCTGCGCGCCATCCCGCAGGCCCGCATGGGCACGCCCGCCGACATGGCCGGCGCCGCCATTTTTCTCGCTTCACCGCTTGCTTCGTACGTCACCGGTCACACGCTGATCGTCGACGGCGGACTGTCATTGTAATCGCATCAAGGACGCATCATGAATTTTGAACACACAGAGAAGGTCAAGGCGCTGATCGCCAAGCTCGAAACCTTCATGGACGAGCACATCTACCCGAACGAAGACGCGCATCACGAGTGGGTCGTCGACCCCGCCAATCTGTGGAAGCCGTGGCCGAAGATCGAGGAACTCAAGGCACTGGCGCGCAAGGAAGGCCTGTGGAACCTGTTCCTGCCGCACGAATATGGCGCGTGGAGCCCCGGACTGACCAACCTCGAATACGCCCCGCTCGCCGAAATCATGGGCCGCGCGCCATGGTCGTCGGAGGTCTTCAACTGCGCCGCGCCCGACACCGGCAACATGGAAGTGCTGGCCAAATACGGCTCGCCCGAACAGCAGCAGATGTGGCTGAAGCCACTGCTCGCCGGCGAGATCCGCTCGGCCTATGTGATGACCGAGCCGCAGGTTGCATCTTCGGACGCCACCAACATCGAACTGACCATCCTGCGCGACGGCGACGATTATGTCCTCAACGGCCGCAAATGGTGGATTTCCGGCGTCATGGACCCGCGTTGCAGCCTGTTGCTGGTGATGGGCAAGACCTTGCTCGACAACCCGCGCCACCGTCAGCATTCGACGATCATCGTGCCGGCGAACACGCCCGGCGTGACCATCGTGCGCAACCTCACGGTGTTCGGCTCGAAGAACTCCCCGGGTGGCGAGGCCGAGATGCGCTTCGAAAACGTCCGCGTGCCGGCCGGCAATCTCATCCTCGGCGAGGGGCGCGGCTTTGAGATCGCGCAGGGCCGCCTCGGGCCGGGCCGCATCCACCACTGCATGCGTTCGATCGGCCAGGCGCAGCGCGCGCTCGAAATCATGGCGCGCCGCGTCGAAAACCGCGTCGCGTTCGGCAAGAAGCTGTCGGACCAGGGCAGCATCCGCCAGGATGTCGCCAAGTCGTTCTGCGAGATCGAAATGGCGCGGCTGCTGACCTTCAAGGCCGCCGACCAGATGGACCGCTTCGGCAATGTCGTCGCCAAGGACCTGATTGCCGCGATCAAGGTCGTCGCCCCGCAAATGGCGCAGACCGTCACCGACCGCGCCATTCAAGCGCACGGCGGCATGGGCGTCAGCGATGACACCGTCGTCGCGGGCTTCTTCACGCTGAACCGCTTCCTGCGGCTGGCGGACGGTCCCGACGAGGTGCACATGTCGCAACTCGGCAAGCAAAAGATCCGCGAATATAATGCGATGAACGCGCGCTAGACGCGTCATCGTTGGGGAGGACGTCATGGGTTGGGTGAGCAGCGGTGACCGCACTTTAAGCGCGGCGGAGTTCAATGACCGCGTCGCGCGCGCGGCCACCGTGCTTGCCGGACTCGGTATTCAAAAGGGCGACGGCGTTGCGTTGTATCTGCGCAACGACCTCGCGTTTTTCGAAGCGAGCTTCGGCGCCGGTTTGCTCGGCGTCTATCCGGTACCGGTCAACTGGCACTACACCCCTGACGAGGCGGGCTATCTGCTGCGCGACAGCGGCGTCAAGCTGCTGCTCATCCACGCCGATCTGCTGCCGCCGATTGCCGCCGCCATCCCCGAAGGCCTCAAGGTCGTGGTGGTTGCGACGCCCCCCGAAATCCAGTCGGCGTACGGCGTGTCGGGCGACCTGCCGCCGGGGTTGCCGGTGTGGCACGAACTGCTCGACAAGGCCGCGCCCTGGGCGCGCGAACCCGAAGTCGCGCCGAGCACGATCATCTACACATCGGGCACCACCGGCCGGCCCAAGGGCGTGTGGCGCGACACCTTCACGCCCGAACAGGCGGCCGCCACAACGCGGATGCTCGGCTGGTCATACGGTTACACCGATTATCTCGAAGGCCGGCGCGATCCCGCCGAAATCGTCACCGCGGTCGTCGGGCCGGTCTACCACGCCGCGCCCAACGCCCATTCGGGGTTCTCGATCCGCGCCGGTGCCAATGTCGTCATCGTGCCCCGCTTCGACGCCGAAGGGCTGCTCAAGCTGATCGAGGAAAAGCGCATCACGCACCTCAACATGGTGCCGATCATGTTCAACCGGCTGCTGCGCCTGCCCGCCGAGGTGCGTGGCAAATATGACCTCAGCTCGCTGCGCTATGTCACCCACGCCGCCGCACCCTGCCCGCCGCCGGTCAAGCGCGCGATGATCGACTGGTGGGGGCCTGTCATCAACGAATATTACGGCTCGACCGAAATGGGCAATGTCACCAACCTGACGGCGCAAGAATGGCTCGCGCACCCCGGCTCGGTCGGCCGCGTCATGCCCGGCATCGATGTCCGCGTTGTCGATGACGCCGGCAATGACGTGCCCGCCGGCACCATCGGCGAAGTCATCGGGCGCGGCCGCAATGCCGCCGATTTCACCTATCGCAATGCGCCCGAAAAACGCGCCGCGATGGAAAAGGCCGGCCTCATCACGCCCGGCGACATCGGCTATTTCGACGCCGACGGCTTCCTGTATCTGTGCGACCGCAAGAACGACATGATCATTTCGGGCGGCGCCAACATCTACCCCGCCGAAATCGAGGCCGAGCTGCACAAGATGCCCGGCGTCGCCGATTGCGCGGTGTTCGGCATCCCCGACGAGGAGTTCGGCGAAAGCGTCATGGCGGTGGTGCAGCCGATGCCCGGCGTGACGCTCGACGCCGACAGCTTGCGCGCCGAACTGCGCCGCGGGCTGGCGGGGTTCAAGGTGCCGCGCCGCATCGACTTCGCCGCCGACCTGCCGCGCGAGGACTCAGGCAAGATTTTCAAGCGCAAGCTGCGCGCGCCATTCTGGGAAGGCCGGGAGAGCAAGATATGAGCGAAACCATCCTCGAACCCGAACTGCCGATCGTCGATCCGCACCACCATCTCTGGGACTGGCGCATGCGGTTGGCGCACCTGCCGGCGCAGACGCACCCGTTCGACGCGATCCTGCGCCAAAGCCCGCGCTACCTGCTCGACGAGCTGCTCGCCGACACCGGGTCGGGGCACAACGTCATCGCCACGGTGTTCGTCCAGTGCGGCGCCTTCTACCGCGCCAGCGGCCCCGACGCACTCAAGCCGGTGGGCGAAACCGAGTTCGTCAACGGTGTCGCCGCCATGTCGGCGAGCGGCGTCTACGGCGCGATGCGCGCGTGCGCCGGAATCGTTGGCCATGCCGATCTGGGCTTGGGCGACGGCGTTGCTGCAGTGCTCGACGCGCATATCGCAGCTGGGAACGGACGCTTCCGCGGCATCCGCCACATGATGGCGCATGACCCCGACCCGGTCGTGCTTGGCCCGCTGGCGCACGCGGCGCCGGACCTGACCACCGACCCCAATGTCCGCAAGGCCGTCGCTCATTTCGCCGCGCGTAAGCTGTCGCTCGACCTGTGGGTGGTCGAACCGCAATTGCCCGGCGCCGCCGATCTGGCGCGCGCTTTTCCCGATGTCGCGATGGTCGTCGATCATGTCGGCACGCCGCTCGGGCTGGGTAAATACGCCGGCCGCCGCGACGAGCGCTTTGCCACGTGGCAAGCCAGCATCCGCGCGCTCGCCGCCTGCCCGAACGTGATGATGAAGCTCGGCGGACTGGCGATGCCGTTCGTCGGCTTTGAAGGCATGGGCCCCGATGTGCGCCCGTCATCGAGCACGCTCGCCGAACTGTGGCGGCCGTATATCGAAACCTGCATCGACGCGTTCGGTGCCGACCGCTGCATGTTCGAAAGCAACTTCCCCGTCGACCGCTGGGGCGCCGATTACCCGACGCTGTGGAACGCCTTCAAGCGCATCACCGCGGGCGCATCGGCATCCGAAAAGGCCGCGCTTTATGCGGGCAGCGCGACAAAATTCTACCGGCTGGAGATCTGACCCATGAAGGCGCTGCGCTACTTCGGCGAACGCGATATCCGCTTCGACAGCATGGACGACCCGCGCCTCGAATCCGACCGCGACGCGATCATTCAAATGGATGCCTGCTCGATCTGCGGCAGCGACCTGCACATCTACCACGGCCACGGCTTTTCCGAAGATGTCGGCTTCTGCGTCGGCCATGAAGCCGTCGGCGAAGTCGTCGAGATCGGCCGCGGCGTCAACCGGCTCAAGGTCGGCGATAAGGTGATGATGCCCGCCGCCGTCGGCTGCGGCGCCTGCCGGTCGTGCCTGTCGGGTAATGTCATCGGCTGCGAAACGAGCGCCGGTGGCTGCTACGGACTGTCGGCCAAGCTGCAGGGCGTACAGGCCGAAGCGTTTCGCGTGCCCGCCGCCGATGCCAACGCCGTCAAGATTCCCGAAGGCATCAGCCGCGACCAGGCGCTGATGATGACCGACGCGCTCGCCACCGCATGGTTCGGCGCGCGCAACGCCGATATCCGCCCCGGCAGCAGCGTCGCAGTCATCGGCCTCGGCCCGATTGGCCTCATGGCGGTCGACAGCGCCTTCGTCATGGGCGCCGGCGTCGTCTTCGCCATCGATCCCATCGCCGAACGCCGCGCGCTGGCCACGCAGTCGGGGGCCATCGCGCTATCCCCCGACGAAGCCCTCGAACACATCCGCGAAGCCACCCACGGCCGCAAGGTCGATTGCGTCATCGAAGCCGTCGGCCATGACGCCACCGTCGATCTGGCGCTGCGGCTGGTGACGCGACGCGGCACCGTGTCGGTCATCGGCGTCCAGCAATCGCGGCGCTTCGCCTTCCCGCTCGAACGCGCCTTCGCTGCCGGGCTGACCTTCCGCATCGGCACCTGCTCGGTCCCCGAAGAATGGCCGGCACTGATCCCGCTGGTGCAATCGGGCCGCCTCAAACCCGAACGCTATATCAGCCACACGCTGCCTTTGAGCGCCGGTAGCGACGCCTATGCGGCGTTCGATAGCCGGGCGTCGGGGGCGTTGAAGATGGTGCTGACGCCTTAGGTTCAAGGGCCTCCGGCGGGCAGGCCGCAGGCCTGCACCATTTTGTTTGGGATAGTGCTGGAATCGGTGCGTTTGTGTGGCTGGAGGGTGCGATTCCCCGCGGTGCAAACGCTGCCTACACAGCGTGAATGTGGTCAGTCTTTACGGGTACAGGCATATTCGCGAAACTAGTTCGATATCAAACTAGTTTGCACCTGAACAATAGGGCGCGCCCAAAAACAAATGGTGCAGGCCTGAGGCCTGCCCGCCGGAGGCCCTTAACCCCTAATCGCGCAACAGCTCGTTAATCGCCGTCTTCGCGCGCGTCTGCGCATCGACGCGCTTGACGATGACAGCGCATGACAGGTGCGGCCCAGGTGTGCCGTCGGGCAGCGGCTTGCCGGGCATCGAGCCGGGGACGACGACCGAATAGGCCGGGACGCGGCCGACGAAGATTTCGCCGGTGTTGCGGTCGATGATCCTGGTGGTTGACGACAGGAACACGCCCATCGACAGCACCGCGCCGCGTTCGACATGGACGCCTTCGACGACTTCGGAGCGCGCGCCGATGAAGCAATCGTCCTCGATGATGACCGGGGCGGCCTGCAACGGTTCGAGCACGCCGCCGATGCCGACGCCGCCCGAAAGGTGGACGTTGGCGCCGATCTGCGCGCAACTGCCGACGGTGGCCCAGGTGTCGATCATGGTGTTTTCACCGACGCTGGCACCGATGTTGACGAAGCACGGCATCAGCACGGCGCCCGGCGCAATGAACGCGCCGCGGCGGACGATGCTGCCCGGCACGGCGCGGAAGCCGGCTTTGCGGAAGTCCCCGGCGTTCCAGTTGCTGAACTTCGACGGCACCTTGTCCCACCAGTGCGCGCCGCCGGGGCCGCCGGCGATCATTTCCATGTCGTTGAGGCGGAACGACAGCAGCACCGCCTTTTTGATCCATTCGTGCACGACCCAGCCATGGTCGTGGCCGGTGGCGACGCTCAGCGTGCCTTCGTCGAGGCGTTCGATGATCGCCTCGACGGCACCACGCACCCTGCCGTCGGTCGACGCCGACAGCGTGTCGCGGACTTCCCAGGCGGCTTCGATGATCGGCTGCAATGCGGTCATGCGTTGGTCTCCAGTGTCGCGGCGACGGCATGCAGCCAGTCGCTCAGGTCAGAAATCTCGAAATCGATGAACGCCGCCAAGTCAGCGCCCGGCCCCTGTTCGGAGCCGTTGTTGATCCACACAGTCGTCATGCCGATGGCGTGCGCCGGTGGCAAGTTGCGCGCCATGTCTTCGGCAAACAACGCCCGCGCCGGGTCGATTCCATAGGCATCGCACAGCCCGGCATAGGCGCGCGGGTCGGGTTTGGGCAGATAGCCGGTGGCGTGGATGTCGTGGATGACTTCGAAGGCGTGGGCGAGGCCGAGGCGGTCGAGCACGCGCGCCGCATAGGGAATGTCGGCGTTGGTGAACACCAGCTTGCGCCCTGGCAGCGCGGCAATCGCCTCGACCAGTTGCGCGTCATGTTCGACCACTGAAACGTCGATATCATGGACAAAATCGAGGAAGTGGTGCGGGTCGACGGCATGTTCGTCCATCAGGCCCTTGAGCGTCATGCCGTGGCTGTGGAAATAATTCTTTTGCACCACGCGCGCGGCTTCGGCATCCACACCCAGCAAGTCGCTGATATAGCGCCCCATTTTGACATCGATCTGCGCGAACAAATTGCTCCGCGCCGGATACAGCGTGTTGTCGAGATCGAAGATCCACGTATCGATATGGCCAAGACGGTGCATGGGCTTCGGTCATAGACGCGTGCGGCCAGCGTGTCACCGCCCGTAAATCAACGGTATGCTCGAAATGTTGCGGTGGGCGCAGGCGTCACGCCCGCGCTGCGGCGGCCGATCTGCCCCCAGCCTGTCCCGCACTTATCCACCGTTCCATCCAGACCAAATCATCCGGCCGCATTGTCGCCGGCACCGAAATCGGCGACACTGGACATATGAATCCAGCCATTCCCCTGCGCGCCGTGCCTGCCCCCGATGCGACCGTGCTGCCGCACAACATCGAAGCCGAAGCGGCGTTGCTTGGCGCGATGATGATCGACAACCGGCTGGTCGAGGATGTCCAGCTCAAGCTGCGTGCCGAACATTTTCACGAACCGCTGCACGGCCGAATCTATGACGCGATCGTCCGGCTGGTGGTGCGCAACATGGTCGCCAATCCGGTGACGCTGAAGCCGCTGTTCGATGCCGATCCGGCGATGCTCGAAATCGGCGGTACCGGCTATCTGGCCGAACTCACCAGCCAGTCGGCGGCGCTGATCGCGGCGAAGGACTTTGCGTCGCAAATTTATGACCTGGCGCTGCTGCGCGAGCTGATTTCGGTCGGCCGCAACATGGCGACCTCGGCGTTCGACACCGGCTCGGACATCCCGCCGCTGACGCAGATCGAAAGCGCCGAACTGGCGCTGTACAATGTCGCCGAGCAGGGCGAGGTCGCGGGATCGGTCAAGACCTTCCGCCAGGCGACCAAGGAAGCCATCGGCATGGCCGAGCGCGCGATGAAATCGGGCGGGCATCTGTCGGGCTACACCACCGGCCTCGACGGGCTCAACGCCAAGATCGGCGGGCTGCACAAATCCGACCTCGTCATCCTCGCCGGCCGTCCCGCGATGGGCAAGACCGCGCTCGCCACCAACATCGCCTTTGCCGCGGCGCAGCGTTTCATGCGCGACATCGCCGACGGCATCCCCGAAGCCGAATCGAGCGGTACCGGCGTGGCGTTCTTCAGCCTCGAAATGTCCGCCGACCAGCTGGCCACGCGCGTGCTCGCCGAACAATCGGGCGTGAATTCGGAAAGCCTGCGCATGGGCAAGATTTCACAGGCCGAATTCAACAGCCTGGCACGGGCGGCCGGCGCGCTGTCGGAGCTGCCGTTCTACATCGACGACACGCCGGCGCTGACCATTGCGGCGCTGCGCACGCGGGCGCGACGGATGAAGCGCCAGAAGGGTATCGGGCTGATCGTCGTCGACTATTTGCAGCTGCTGCAGGGGTCGGCGCGCGCGTCGAACGAGAACCGCGTGCAGGAAATTTCGGAAATCACCCGCGGTCTCAAGACGCTGGCGAAGGAACTGCAGATTCCGGTGCTGGCGCTGTCTCAGCTCAGCCGTGCGGTCGAAAACCGCGAGGACAAGCGCCCGCAGCTGGCGGATTTGCGCGAATCGGGCACCATCGAGCAGGACGCCGACATCGTGCTGTTCGTCTACCGCGAGGAATATTACCACTCGCTCAAGCAGCCCGATGTCGAGGATGTCGAAAAGCACGCCAAATGGCTCGAACGCGCCGAAAAACTGTTCGGCCTCGCCGAAGTCATCGTGGCGAAACAGCGCCACGGCTCGACCGGCGCCGTCCCGCTGACCTTCCACAAAAGCACGACAAAGTTCAGCGACCGCGCCGACGACGCCTATATGCCCGACCCTTATTGAGCGGGTGGCGCGGCGCTATTTGGTCGGTATAGCGGTTGCTTTGGCGGCCGCTGCGGCCGGCTGGACAACCGGCGCAATTGCCGCAGGCGCCGTGGCGACAGTCGTCGCTGCCGGCTGAACCGGAATAACCAGAGGCGCGACGGGTGCCGGCGTCGGGGCCGCAGCAGCAACCAGCGGCAAGTCGTTTTCGATATAGCCGGTCAAGGTGGTGCCTGCCGGCACTTCGGCGCTCTTGCCGGTAATGAACGGCATCGCCGGCCAGAACAGTGCGGCGGCGACCACGACACCGACGGTGCCGCTCGAGCCCTGATAGACCGACTTGACGTGAA